>Ga0181612_146021_pt1 | contig 10661 bp, 2 predicted proteins | sample HoacroProtozoa21_FD_119630 | JGI IMG/M metagenome (GOLD analysis project Ga0181612, IMG submission 119630) | Hoatzin crop microbial communities from Cojedes, Venezuel. Combined Assembly of Gp0051906, Gp0051904, Gp0051908
AGAATTTTCTTCTTCTTTTGGTCATAGCTTAGTACAGATCAGCAACATCAAAAACTAGGTTGAAAAGTACGAGGAAAAACTGGTATTGGACAAGCTTCTCATCAACTGCACTACTGCTTAAGCTGAAGAGCTGAAACCCAACTATTTCTTCAATTCTGAATACTGAAAAATAGTATTCTACTAGTAGACCTCCCAAACACTCCTTTAACAGTCATATATATTTCAAAATTACAATAAAGCACTCTGGATGTATAATTTGTGTGAAGGTTAGCCAAAATTATCACACAATGCTAATTATCTACAAATGACCTACTTTAAGTCTTAACTTGCTCAAGGAATATGGTGACAATGTCCTTTTAATCACCAAGAGAAGCAGCACACTGGCTAAAGTTTTTTAAAAACCCAGTGTCTGTTTTCTTTAATGTGTGTAACACACCAAACATTGGAAGTGCTTTGCTCAACAAGTGCTCTGGTGTTTATTACGCTTCTAATTTATACCATATTTGCCACCTGCTCACGAAGTTCCAGACATAATTACATAGTGTTGTTTTTAAATAAATGGATATTTGGAATTAGCTGCTGCAATGAATTAATGCACCGAGCAATGCAATAAATATCTGGAGGAAGAAACAAGCTCAGCTCCAGTGTTCCAATTTTATTTTTCATCTCCACATTTTTGTATATGTCAGGAGGCATTCATTTTGACATACTTTTATTGTGCATATGACATTTTTTCTTAGAATTTGTCTTGAATTTGTTTAAAAATTGACAGGCATATATTCTTGAACACCATCCCATGGAGGTCTAACATTCCGCTGACAATGTCAAGGACGCCAGTGCTCCAGGAAGCTTGGCCAGCCCTGGCATGTGCCCTGGCTGAGCAGACAGATTCATGTGGTTTCTAAATAAAACAACTTACTCTGGCTTTAAATTGTCCCTGGCCTGGAGGCTGAGCAACACTGCTCTTTCACTTCATGGTGAGCTGGCACAAAATGTGCACAGCTTGTCAGCCATCAGTGAAGACAAGAGGAATTTCCTAAAATTGAAAATGGCTGGAATGAGTACAGCCAATGCTGCTGACCTGATGAAAGCCCATTAGAACCACTTTATTACTCAATTCTTCTTCTTCAAATAAAGGAAATTATTCTTACCATTTTTTCCTATCCTTTTTGAGCACAGTTCTCACTACTCACACTCTTATCCTTACCTTTCTTATATCCATTTAATTTGGGCCTTTTATTTTGCATTCATGCTTTTTTCTACATTACTGTATAGTCATCTCCCCAAAAGCCAAAGCCCAAAGTAATAATTGACATCCCCCCTATATCCTAATTTACACCTTTATGTGAGCAGAGAACAAGCATCAAAACAAAACAAAATAATTAGTGACATGATTTAACAGCAAAGCTTCCGTCTCATTTTCTTCATGCCTTTTGCTTCTTTCCCACGTGTCTAAATTCTAAGCAAAACTGAAAGACATTCCCAGCAAACTTCATTGATAAGGCTTAGAAGGAAACCATGTACTCCACAGTAAGGTATGTACACATTCTTTACAGAAATTCTCTCTTTCTGGTCCCTTAGTTTCCTTGTTTTTTTTTTACAAATGCGGAATTAAATTTAAAAAAAAGAAAGATCACCAGGAAATGGTAATCAAAAGAAATGCTAAAAATTATAATTAATGGCTTAAACTGAAATAAGCAATACTTCAAGCATTCATATTTCTCAGGTATTTAATTAGGAAGGATTTGCTGATTTCATCCTTGATGGCCTTAGCTGAAAATGAGAATGCGAAAGACATTTAAAAAATGATTTTTAATAGAGTGGAGTAATTCAGCTCTATCTACAGCAGGTTCTTATGTGTATGAAATTGACCATGGCTGCAAAAAAGGAAAAAATCAAAGAGGAGAGCAAGTAATGTAATGAATCAATAGTTTTCAATTAAATATACCTAGGAAAGTATGACAGTGCCTTCAGGATAAACAAAAGTCCCCAAAAAGCAATACAGTAAAAATGAAGATAATGAAATCTGTATTGACTGATTGACTTCACAATGCTTTAAAGTGAATCCAAACACTTGTGTTTATGAGCATTTTCCCTCCTAGGATTCTCAAGCACAATGTATTGAGTGTGGGTTTTTTATTCAAATCTTACCACATAAGAAAGGAGTGCTGCATTTCCTGGAGGTTTTGATTAATAGTCATATCAGTGATCCCTAACCAAAACAACTTCTATACATTGAAATATTGAAATAATTGCTTTATGATGCCATTCACCTCCTCATGACTTTTACTACTAGGAGAAATTCCTTTTTTTCAAAATTGGAAACAGGATCTTTAGTCCAAGTCAGACCAAGTCCAGAAGAGATCGGTGTTGACTCCACTACAAGCAAGCACTATTAACAGGGTGAATAAACATAGGAAATACCGAAACAAATTTATTGTGTACACACATCATGGAAAAGGACAGCTAATGATTCAAGTACTCTACTAAATAAGAATGAGCCTACATTACAATTTACCTTGACAGGTTTTGCAGCTTGTAAAACTTAGTTTTTATCCATTTCCTCCAACACCTTTATTAAAGAAAATGAAATCTAGAAACTGGTTTCAATACACTGTATTTTTGTAAGACTGCTGCACATTAGAAGACCTTTGCCTTCACGAAGGCAAAAACCACCCGGATGTAATAAAGCGGTGACAGGGACCCATGCAATCTGTGGGACTGTACAACAACATTTTAATCCAATATGCATCTACAGTGCACCTTTACATTTCAAAATGCTCTGCCAGTTCTGTCTGACTGGCTAGGCAGAGAGAGAGGCTAGCAAGGTCTGCCCATGGATGGGGAATAAGCTGGCTGCATAGGAGGCAGCTTTAGTCTGGAAGTCATAAAAGCAAATATGAGCACTTCCTCTGTATATAATAGCACAGATGAGCATGGGAGACAGTGTCCAGCTGCCCTCACTTTGCACACTTCATGGAAATACGGACTACCCTAACGTACCCAGTAATTTAATATAAGCCTTTACTTTCATCACCCTTCTGTGACTCACAGGATGAACTCTAGTACTTGAATTTGTTCCCTCAGAAAGCAGTGAGTGACCAGCCATGCTCAGGAGAAGCACAATGTTGTCACAGCAGGGTGCGACCTAGGCAAATGGGGATAACTGTCCTTTCCCAAGCCGTTCCAGCACTTCTTCTTGGATAGCACAGTTCACTGCTGTTTTAAGTTGAGCATGCTTTGAAAGTGCATTGTAGCCCTTAGCGCTCAGGAAATGATTTTGTGGAGAAAGGACTGTCGTTATCAGCTTCAGTTTTGTGCTATGAATATACCAGATCAATACTGAAACACCTTTGTTAGGTCTTTTGCTGTACTGTTCTCAAGACAATCTTTGCTGTCAGAAAACTCAACTTCAATAGTTTACTTACTACATAAAATCAGACTGAAATGCAAGAGTGCTGCTTCAGACTTTCCCGCAATATGTATATGTCCACGAGTGGGTTCTGTCAGACCCTAAGTGAAAACTGAAGCACTCTAAGACTTGTTTAAAGGCATTTTGCAAACCTCCTCCTACTTTATGAAGTGCTCTCCGTCTGCGCCATTCTCCTTCTTCCTGGCAAAAGCCTCTTCCCTTCCTCCTTTATCCCTTCCCATGAAGACTTTCGCCAGGTAAGTGAAGAGAGGATAAACCCTATTTTTCGAAGAGGAGTCTCAAGAAGATGCTGATGTTCTGGACTCAGGAGAAAAACTAAGAACACGAACAAACATGAAGATGTGAATAGGATAGAGGGTATGGAAGATAGCCACAGAACAATGAGAAACAGATTTTAAAGAGCTGCAGCGGAGACTAGGGAGAGAAATCAACATGAGGAGCTGTATGAATTAAATAAAAATCAGTAACAGAAATACCAGATACAGACAAGCTTCCAGCAGCAGTTCCCCAGTGATTTTGGTGTGTGAGCCCGGCTCCATCCCAGTCACAGTCTGAAGACAGGTGCTTAAGCTGTGGGGGATGACCCAGCCCTCGCTCAGCTCCCTGTGATTAGTGGCATTTTCTGGTTCCCGCAGGTGCTTGCAACACCTCCCACAGCCCTGCGATCCCCACTCCCGCTGCAAGGAGTGTGCCCTCAGCAAGAGCTGCTGCCCTTCAACTACTGTAGAAGCTGACTTGAGGAAAACTCTGAAGGATGTCTGATCATCTTCCAGCCCTTTTCTACTAGAAATATGTCTACTTTCCAACATAACTATCTCTCTTGGCAAACACCTTTGCTTCTTCTTGGCTGACTTGGAGGGCCTATTTCTTCTTTCAGATCCCCTCTTTAAACACTTCCTTTCTGACCATCTGGTATTTTGCCATCCTCGCCAAAATCGAGACAGAGCCTCAGATCATTCTCTCTCTCTGCACTCCCTGTTTGCTGTGTGGGACAGCACTTGTGGTCTCTTTAAGAGAGCTACAGTTTTCTATAACTACTTTGATTTTAAAACCTTAGCTTGAAAATGTGAGGAAAAGATTAAGTTTTCTTTTCTTAGTAACACAGTGGATCCAGAAGACTGTTTTACTGTGGCAGACAGAATGAAAAACCCTTTAACAACCTTACATAAACCCAGACTTCCCCTCTAGCCATCGTACCCATGCTTTTGTTTATATATCTAAGCTTGGACTGTAGTAACTCACCCAGTGAAGAGTATCCATGGAGACTGAAAAGTCATTTAAACATCCATGACTTTCAGAATATAAATCTCTCTTAACAGATCTTGTATGAATTTTGAGCTAGAGGCAGCATTTCCAGATTAATCTTGGTTACTTTTTTATTTTCTGTAATCTGCTCATATAACTACACACATAGAAAACAAAACTTTGTGAAGGTTATAAAAAATGAATAAGCATTTGTATTTAAGATGAAATTCCAATACTGATTTTCCTTGATCTATGAAGGAAATATCTTTAAATCTGCTGAGAAATATAAATTTAACTGCTATGTAAAGTGTTGAGTATTTGTGGTTCAAAAGCTCAGGAAAAAAAGTAGATTATAAAGGCTGTACTAAATGAGGAGAGAGGCTACGATGGCTAATTTCAGTTTGTACACGTAAAAATATAAAATGAAACAGATCCTTATTATTTCTGTCAACTTTTCCATAGCTTACATACATGCAATTTTAATCTATGTCTTTCTCTCTCTTTTTTTTTTTTTTTTTTTTAATGTAATTGCAGATGCCTGTTTCTGTCACTGGGTCTTAATGATGTCTTTCTTGTCACTGGGTCTTAATGATGTGTTTGCCAATTCTCTCCCAGCAAACAAAACTGAAAGGACTGGTATTAAATATTACATCAAAGGAAGGTTTGCATCCCCATCTCTCCTAGCTGGCTCATATTTTGTTCTCTCTTTCTCCCAGAGGCTGTAACATTCAGTTCTATTATCTCCTTCTTTGTAGCAAGTGAACAGTAATATGCAGGCTCCACTCACTGACTAGCAGTAGAAACTGCTAGACTCCAGTTCTTTCTTCAGAATTATTTTGAAACACAATTTATTTGGGTTTTTTCTCTGCTTTTTACTTCCGTTAGTACACTTTGCCTCTGCTAATGTATACACATAGCTAAGTGCAAATTTCATGTGTTCAATTAATATGGATTTCCTACAGAGTCTGTCCTCCAGAAACAACAGGAAAAACAACCACCTCACGTGACAGATGCTAGTTTTGTGGTTTAGTGTACACAGAAAAGTACAGTTTAAACTGTAGATATGGAAAAACTGGGGGGGGGGTCATGCAGATTTGTTTCTGTCAAACTGGGCCTGAAACAGTGCTGTCAGCATCACGGTCTTCCAAGGAAGTCATTCCCTATGAATTGTTTTTTAATTGATATAACACTTTCTTTTCAGTTGCTGTGAACAAAGTACTGTAAATAGAGATTTATAGTGCAAGTGACAGGAGGTAATTCATGATAAAATACATTGATTTATTCTTCCCTTTGGACTATGTTCTTCTGATTTATTCTTCCCTTTGGACTATGTTCTTCTTATGATGTGAACTCATGGCAGAGCATGTTTGCTACAAGTAGAGGGGAGCGGAGAGCTTATGAAAGTCTTCCCTGCTGTGAACATCGGACAGCTACAACACTTCTCATGATTTCATGTGTCCATCAAATTTTAGTTGCATGTTTTAAAAAACCCAGTGGTAGCAAGAAAGAGGAAAGGATGGAGTGAGATCCCTTTCGTTCCTGGTAGAGTTAGAGCTGTTCCAGCATGTAGCAGCATCTGCTTCTCCACACTTTGCCAGGAGTTATTGCACAGACCCAGTGTCCTCTAATTCCCTCTCCCCAACTCCACTGAAACCATCGTGCACAGTCTTCCGCTGAATGTCTAATGTACGGATGAAATACCTGTCACATGATCGCTGAACTGTCACTGCCTGACCCCTTACAATGAACATCCCTAAATTGCTAAGGCTATGTATGCTGGGTTTCATCACAGGGAGAACTGCAATGACTTTGCAGGAAAAATTTGTGTTTAAAGTCTACACTGCATGAACTAAGTACTGCACAGTGATGTCCACGTTTGGGTGGAGTAAGTTAGATTAAGCACAGGAAACAGTGTTATCCCAGAATCTCGCTGGGGCATCACAGCTAGCTTACATCTTCATGTGCAGCATTGCATTACACAGCAAAGGCAAAAGCAACATATTCAGCCACCGAGACAGTCCTCATTTGTTTGTTGGACAGCACAGAGGAGGATTAACGCAAAAAGATACTCCCTCTTCTGGACCCTCTGGGGAGTATTATAAGCAGCTTGTGATCTCCAAGGCTCACTGTTTCCACTGCCAGTTATGCAAGGGTATCACAAGGTGTCTGGAGAAATCAAGTGCTGTAGAAGTGCTAAAGCCTATTTAATAAACACACGAAACCTTGGCCCAAATAGAGCACAGGCTTTTCTGTCCTACTTATTCTCCTGATAAAGAAGGGCCCTAATGCCTCTTGTATTAGGGAAACATGAAAGAGTAATGCATAGAAGTAGAATCTCTAATTTGGATTAACAAGATATTTTCCCTTCTTCTTCCTTATTTTATAATAACTCTATACTCATAAACCTAGAAATTCAGAAGTGTTTACGTGCCATTAACATGCTGCCACTGGATACGAAGGGGACAGAGAGCTTCTTTTAGGGATCCTTGCAGAATGATGACAGCACTAAATTACAGTAACAATTAAAGCTATATTTTCTCAACAAATTTTTATGGTTACTGTAGCATGTAATTTTTGATTAGAACTAAAGTGGATTTCTACAACCAGAATCAAGGTAGTAGGATCTATAAGTAGCATAATACAGAATTTATATTGCAACTTATGATTGCAAATCACTTAGATCTTTACTTAACATATGATCTCTAAGCACTTAGACCTTAACTTAACTTACAATTTCTAATCACTTAGACCATAACTTAAGTTATGATTTCTAATCACTTCGACCCTCTGCAGACAGAGTCAGATCTTAATACATGGTTTGCTGTATCACTATAACAGTCATAATCTAGACTCAAGAATCAAATAAAAGAAACACAAGTCACTCACTCAGCACTCGGAGGAAGCAGAGGACCGCGGAGGCATCCTTGGCCACCGGTGAGTCCAGGGTGTCACTGTCCAGCAGCAGCTCCACTCCAGGTTCCCCACTTAGGACTGGTAACTGCTTAATTTTATAGACAGTGCCCTGGGTGCTGCTTTGCTTCCCTGTTCTGTAACGGGGTCATCACCACCTGGTTGGCCAAGTGCCTGGGACTTTCAAGGCCAGCGAGGAAGCGAGTAATCAGTCTGGTGCCCGCGGACCTTGAGGCCGGTAGGGAGGGGAAGAAGAAATCTGTTTGGTTTGTCTACTTGATTCACAGACCTTCAGGGCCTGATAATGAGGCAAAAGGGAATGAATACACGACCAGCTCAGTCACAGACGATGGCTGTTTGCCTTACAAAATGGCGTTAGTTATGCTAACCATGTTACCAGGGGATGGGAGCAGCGGCTACCAGTCACACCCACACAGAATGAAAACGAAAATAGATTTCATGATGTAAACTCCTTCTTGAGGATGTAGCTTTGGATTTTTTTGTAACAATCAGACAGAGCTAGGTTGTAATGCTTTTAAAGGTCAGCTGGATTTGTACCACGCATAGTCTGTTCAGAAAATATCTGTGTCCTGAGCTTCCTAAGAAGCTGAAATACACAGTTCTTCAAGTACCAAGCAACGGGCTCTGGCAGCCAGCTGGAATCTACCACCATAACTGTCTGAAGATCTGTGTTAAGTCACTATTCATGAAACTGAAATCTCTAGAAGTTACACTGTTCATGCCCTGATGTTGTCTACATGGATTTCACACTGGTTCAAACAACAAATGGGACTGAAAAACATAGGACTTTAAAAAAAAGTTGAAAAAAATCATTATTAAGCATTCACTATGAATGCCTTAATTTAATGCTCAAGGCCTTGCAATATTCTGTTGAAGGCTGCCTTATTTGCAGGCGCATTAAGTTATGCTTTGAAAATAATTACTATTACTAGGTTACATTGCCATGTCACTTTGCAGTTTGGGTTGCAATATAAGAACATTGACAGCCCTTTTCCTGCTTGATCACAGGGCTAAATTCCAATAAAACTTGTTGTACTCACCCACGTACAGCCTGTATCTCACATAGCTATTTTAAAACTGCCAATACTTGACACTCTAAACAAGCCGTGTTGAAATCAGATGCAGAGGAAAGGAGGGATCAAAAGCAGAGGAGCCAGCAGGAGAACGGAAGCAGCCCGAGGGGAGCCGAGGTGAGGAAGCTAATGAGGGAGAGGGAACTCAGCTAGACTTCTTCAGACTGCCCACAAGGCTGTACGCTGCTCTGCTGCTGACTTGCACAGTCTTGGTTTTGTTGGCTTTTGTTGGCTCCAGGCTACATAAATGAAACTGCAGCCTTTAGTGCTACTGACGTATATCCCAATCCACAGAAGGCAACTGCAAATCTGAAATCCCCCAAAAGAACTGCTCCTTCAGTGAATCTCAAGGTTTGAGTATGGTGCAGGCACCATGATATTCCTCTGAAGTTAAGAATTACAGATCTAGAGTGCCAGAGTACAGAGAAAAGTAAATCTTCTGCAAATTAAGCTGCAAGTGGGAACCGTTTAGGGACATTACTGAGTCACTGATAAGACTCACATGTTGTTGTCTGGCAGCAGAGCTTTCATTTGGGAATGCTGAGCGACAGTGTAACTTTGTCAACATGCATAGTTACAGAGAGATAAAACCAGTATATGAGTTACTGTTCAGCCAATAAAAACTATTATTGCCACAATATTTTATGAAATTTATTACTAACAAAAATAAATATTGTGAGTTGATATCAACATGCCCAGTTTTGTTTCATCTGCTACTGGCTGCATCTATAAAATAAAGAAACAGACTAGACTAAATAGCAGATTCAGTTTTTCATATACCTTCTTTAGCATATGGTTATATTACCATGCTTAAGTTTGTTCATCTTCCTAATAAACTCCAGCGACTCACCACTGGCCTCTCAGAGGCATTTCCCACTTTAACTTTTGGAAAAATAAAAGCATAATCATAGGAAAAACTTGAAAAAACTGAAAATGTCATTAAGAGTATCTTAGCATAGTCTAATTAATGGATAGCAGTTCAGCATGGCAGCATTTAGATATTAATCTGATCATCTGGTTCGTTTTCATCTACCTCAGTGTAATCCTCAGTGACCATATCTGAAGAAGAGCAGGATCTGGTACATGATGGATGGCACCTCCTTCATTTAACAACATTTCTCTGAATGGCTGAGTATCTATATTGCCTCATTATCCATGCAATGAAACTCTGTGAAATTTCCAGTCCAACAAAGTGAGTTTATGTTCACACTGCCACATCTGCACTATTATTATTAATTATTGATGTTCAGTTCAGTTACTAGCTGAGAGACAGTAGGCTACAAAACCGGTGTGTTCTGTTTCTTGCTGTGTGATCATGAAGAGCAATGGGCAGAAAATCACCAACTAGAGGATAATTCTGCCATATATGCTTCTGGGAATGGAATTATGGAGATAACTGAAACGGGTTTATTTTCTTGCCAGATGTAGATAGCAGTCAGGCGTGATTTGCTAGTTTGTCATATTTTCCCAGAGAAAAGATTTTTGGGGTTCCATATCAGATAGGACTGCCATATTTCATGAGTGAGGAAAAAGGGCCTCAGAAAGGAGTGATGTAGCCTTCCTTACTACTGCCCAGCTCTAACAAGAAGAGAAGAAATCAGTCCCCAGAACTGCAGCTCTTATCTGTAGGGGTGGGGGCTGTAGAAGGAAGTGCAGCCACACTTATGATGTAGTTATCAGCCTGCAGCTGGTGCTAGCAGAGTGGCTGCAATCCATGATGTTGCAATCCATAATGCTCCAAAAAGTCATGTCTAGTTATGGCCAACAGCAGTCCTAATAAACTACCATGTAAGCTGAAATAATAATAAAAAAAGGCAGTTATTTAAGCCATTCACTTGGCCAGTTAGGTCCAGTGGAAGTCAAGAGTGACTTTATCTTGCTGGTGAATTCTGGAAGCGTATTACTGAGATTAGCTTCCCTGAGGAGCTCTACTCAGCCACCAGTGACTGAGCAGGATCTGGGTGAATAATTACTATCAA
>Ga0181612_151285_pt1 | contig 10661 bp, 3 predicted proteins | sample HoacroProtozoa21_FD_119630 | JGI IMG/M metagenome (GOLD analysis project Ga0181612, IMG submission 119630) | Hoatzin crop microbial communities from Cojedes, Venezuel. Combined Assembly of Gp0051906, Gp0051904, Gp0051908
AACGCGGCGAGACGAGCGCAGCAGGAGCAGGCTGCCAGGTGTGCGCGCAGCGCGGGAGATCGCTGCTGAGGAGGGTGCGAGTGCAGCGGGAGCGCTGGAAAGGCCCGGGGCACTGGGGCACCCCGCAGTCCCGCCATGAGGCAGGCCGGGACCAGCCCCCTCGGCAGAGGCGGTTGGTCCCATAGGGCTGGGTATCTGGGGAGGAAAGCTCGTTTGTTCTGAACCCAGACGCCCAAATCTGGGTCCCGACTCCTGCGTGGTTTTCTTGTTGGCTTTCCGTTGTGTCCTGCTAGTGTAAGTTTAAAAAAAAACAAAACTCTTTTTTACTCAGGGGGCCTTAGACAGTGCTAATTACCAGTGTTTACATGTATGCGTGGACACAATGCACGCATGGATGTATTGGTGCGATACTGGTTTGTGAAAGTTTCTCTCATAAGCAGTGAAATGGGACTTGATGGTTATAAAGAATGAGACGTTTTTGAGGGCGCTAATAACAGACTGTGGGTTATTGGTGAAGATTTGCTCCATTTATTTTAATGCGTTATTGGTTTCAAGTATGTCTTTTCAGCTCTTTTAACAGACGAGAGAGTTTTCAGCTTTTAGAGTTTTGTTAGAAACCAGGACGGTTAGATAAATGATTTGGGTTATTCACTTCTGAGCATGTGGCAGAAATGGTGTAATTTAAAAAATAACTGTTTAATATGCTCTTATGCAGCACATTACTCAATAATTTTTTCGAGTCCTTCAGAGCAGAAGAGTAGTTTTGGATTAATTATTTAGATATTTTTCTTTATTTTGCATGTTTTTTTTAGTCTTGAAGTGAAACATTAGTTTACACTAGTAGCCTTGATATTGTAATAATAATTCTTTTGAGTTTGAACCTCTGCAAACTAATATGCAACTACTCATTGTGATGAGGTGTGAATTTTATTTAAGAATCTAGCTGCTTATTAATATGCCACTAAAACAACGCAGCTCAGGCGGACTTGGTTTCTTATCTTGACAGACCAAGCAGGAATGTACGCAACTGCTTGTGTATTCCAGTAAGCACAACTTTTTCAATAATACTTTTTTTCCCCCAAGCTCCTGTAATCTTTGTGAAAAGAGACTTTTGGAGGTTATCAGTATGCTCTAAGTTGTGGTGTTTTTCTGATTGTGGATGCCTTCCACTCTTCTCTCTGTGCAGTGTAAAAAAGTGTAGAAAAGTATGTTTTCCAGTTAGATTTCATGAACGTTACTTGCTCATCATAGAGAAGAAAGCCATGATTTCAGCCTGTGGTGTCACTTGGTAGAAGGTGCAGGGAACCTATTGTAAAACTGTTGACAAAAAGCCTTGTTCTGTGTTATCAGAATGAAGCCAGGTATGCATTGTTTCCTAAACTATTTTTGAAAAAAATAACTTTTACTAATAAATGATTTGTTGGAGCATGAGAGTAACCATACTTTTCTCCTAATCTCCTTATCCCTAAGTCTCAAGAAATAAGGTAACAATAGAGCAGTTTTCCAGTATGGTGAGCCATAAAGAACTTTTTGAGGCCAAGTTAGTTGCTTACGCAGCCTTTTCTAAAAGCCTTTTGAGGTGTACCATCACTCACAGCTGAAAAATATTTCTGTAAAAGAGAAAACTTTTTTAGCTTGCTTCTGGAAAATACAAAGAAATAACTAAAGGTGAGTAAAGTGACATGAGTGAAAAATAATGGAAGTATCCTTTCTCTCTTTACTTGGTGCCAAAATCAGGCATAAATATTCACTCCCTTCAAACTACTATTTGCCCCCCCCCAGCAGTAAATAACTGAGTTGCTTGATGGCCAAGTAGCAATTCTAAAATTGTTTTTTTGTTTTTTTGTTTTTTTTTTGAGGTGGGGTGTGATATACTGTGTTTTTTACTGATGAGAAATGCATGTCCTCAAACAGAGTGCACCTGGCATTGGCACTTTTCAGCATTTTTTTGACACCAACTGCCCTGTCAACATAAATGAAGGCAAACATTTGCTAGGAATCTTTTAAATGTTTTTGAAAATAATACGTGAACTTTTGTAATATTCTAGCTGATTTAAAAAAAAAAAAAAAAAAAGAACAGGCTGCATATTACACTCCTCACAGAAAATTCTCTAATCAAATGCAAGGAAAGGTTCCGATTTATCGCTTTCTTCTTGGAATCAGATCAAGCGACTGTACCAGCTAGAGCTTATTTAAAAAACAAGACACCATAATTTCCATGAAACTCAAGAATTCAGAGCTTATTTAAGCACCGTCCCATAAATTAAACCGTTTTACTCTATCTTATCTTTTATACCATCATATCAGGAAGGGAAAAAATAGTTTCATATATTTTGTGTTAAGACATTTTAAGATAATTAATGGGAGCCAGCCTCACACTGAGCACAAGGGAATTTGGGGGTTAGGTGGGCGCTGGTTGCTTCTCTGCTTAGGCAGAAATCATTGGCAAGATCTTACAAACCGTGTGGTGAAATGCTAGGCAGTTTGTTCCCATTGCAGTCTTTTGTTCAGGAGAATGGCAATTTCATCTTCGCATTCTCTCAAAATAAAGTAAAAGTGTATGCTTTTTCATATAAGATGTATGAGAACATCAGTGTCTTTGATCCTGTTCAGAACATGAAGAACTGAATATTAGCCTCATTTTGGTCATGGAAGAATAGCTCTCAAAATTAGGCTGTTCTGGTAGCTCACTGACACTTTTCTCAAAACTATAAGCAGTGACAAGGTCCCTTGTCTCTCCTGTAGGTGAATATGAGAAAGTATTTGTTTGCTCTTTGCCCTTTAGAATCCAAAACATACACCGGTTGGCAGGTTACAGGCTTTGTACGTGATCGATTGGTTGCAACGCTTCAGCAAAGGGTGCGTAACGTTTATGGTTACTGTATTAGTGTTAGGACACTAGTGAAGCACAGGCCTGATAGAGCTACCTTAGCATGATTACAAAAGCAAATCTTGCTCTCTACAGTCATTTCTTGAAATTACTTAGAAGTTGGCAAGAAGCTGTTTATCCCCCCTGCCTCGCCTCAATCCTGGCATTCTGAGAAAATTATCAGCCTCAGAGACAAGAGTTATCTCTAGTGTAGGAAAGTATTAATGAAATTGTAAGTTAAATCATAAGATTACCCAGGTTTCTAAAATCGCACCATGGCACTGGAAATCTTAGAAGAACATACAACAAATTACAAGCCATCTCTTCTTTTATATATAGTTGTGTGACAGCGGTTGTATTCTTGTTTAGAAGTGTGTTGCTGGAAGATCAATTCTGCCTCTTTTCATCCATATTGCATGTTCAAAATGGATAAAGTCCTCTGGTTTAAAAGCAGCGCTCATACAGCATGTCTTCCAAGTTTGTGACATACATGCTTTCATGTGTCCTTGAAAAAGGAAACAGACGTATAGGGAGATTGTCAAGGTGAACTCAGACCCGGCTTCTCTCTTATGGAAAATGTGAAATATATTATGTACTTGTCTACATTATTAACTGAGAAAGTGGAGTGTAGAGCCGTTTCTGTATTCTTCAATGACATTGCACAAAATAGGTTTAATTCCCTCAGACAGTGCATAGAGGAGTGAACTGTCAAAAGCTTCTGTTAGTCTGTGTCCCTGACTGTTCCTCATATGCAGCAGGATGTTTTAGCCTGTTCCTATGCAGAATCATTGTGGAAATGGAGATCACAAAAAAGATGATTTGTTAGCAATTGTGAGTGTTTATCTCTTCTCCATTTCAGGTATGGATTTTTTTTCCTTCCTCCTTTCCCCTTTTTCTTTACCTTTTGGGGTTTTCCATTACTGCTTGTGGATAGTCAGGTGAAATAAAGGCGATACTAGAGTGATGGTATTTGTGGCTTGGAGGAATGAGCTTTAATGTGCATCAAAAGCCTGCTGCCAACAGAGAGTGTGTTACTGTGGAAGTAGAGCTAAGCTGTTTCAGAGAAAGTAAACTTACTGCTAGTATTGAGCGATACGTATTGTATATACTAAACTTGTAAAATCTGCTAATGTGTATCATTTATTTTTCTCGGAGCCAATCATCTCATATCTAGGACGTAAATGGTAGCTTTCTTGTCCACCTGCTGTAGGTATAAATGAAACTCTAGCATGGATATCAAGTAGTTTTGATCAAAATGTCCATTGCAACTCTGAGTGTGCCACGTGTTTCTCTATAAGAGTATGGGTTGCTTGTTTTGAATACCCCTGGTTATCACACAGAACCTGAGTGCTTAACCTACAACTTTCTTAAATGAAACTTATTTTTTTCCTAGAATTTGCATAAATTGTCAGAAACATTCCTGAACATCTCTTGTAACCTCAGAGAGGTCATTAGGTGTCTGGGTAGGATTATCAGATCAGACTCCTTCTCTGTAAATGATTGTTCTAATGGTAGATTTCAAATCTGTGGACTCCAGGACCATGATAATTAGTTTATTGTGGACAATTTGTTATTCTGTGAACTTTGCTACCGGTTCAGACAATGTTCTGTATATATAAATATTCAAATTCTTTCAGGCTTCTTTTGGAAGTAGTTGGTAATGTTGTTTTGGGAATTGAGTAAGTAAATTTCTGTTTCCTCTTCAGGAGACTTATCAGACCTCTGATGCAGATTATCAAACGTAAGTGGGATCCAGGGAGCAAATGGAACTGAATTCCCTATGTGACTGTTGAAGATCTCATGTCATTCCTGAAAGGCAATGCATCCTATGCACTAGAACAGTTATCTTGATGTTCTTTGCTTCAGATGGGTGAAATTTAGAAGACCAAGAAATGGATCACCTCAGAAATCCTACAAGTGATTTGTTAATCTGTCTTTGCCTATTCACAGTCTCTTTTCCAATAAATGAGTGACTACTGCATGTGGCTAACAATTCATGGTAGGCTTTAGCCAGTGTGATAGTCACAAAATAAGAGCAGCTAGATTGGATGATAAATTTGAGAAATCAGTACTATAATGTTTGACTGATCGCTGTTAACTTCTCACTTAAGAATTGCAATATGCAGTAACAGTTTTAGTTACCTCTAGTGGAACTTCCAGTTATATATACTTGTAAGAGAACTATGCTAACACTGATTCTTTGAGACTTTGTCTATTACTGACTGCTGTGTCCTTTAGTTAGCCCGCCATCCCTGGTTTTTCTGACTCTTCTACATGAGTAGGCTGTTTAATAACACCTTAGGCATGCTTTTCCTTTCCTTTGTGAGTTTGTCAGGGCTTTGAAATGTGAGCAAGCTGGGGAAGGAAGTCAACTATCTGAACTTCGTGTCTTAGGAAGCCTGCTAGGCATGCATGTTCCTGTACACAAGTATTAGTAAAAAACTATCAATGTCACCTGCATGGGCTTGCCTGTCGCCTTCATAAAATTCGTGAAGAAAGCAAAATGTCTTGTCTAGGTAATCAATCATTATTAATTTTCTTAGCATTCTTGATTTGCACATCATGATGATACTGTGTGACAGACAGAAAACCTAGAGCAAGGCTGTTATAACCTGTGATTAGATGCCAGTTAAAACCTGTGGTGTTAGTGTACAGGAAGAGATCATATGCATCCTGTAGTCAGAAGGTGTAAGAAGCCTTGGGTATGTTCTCTGTACTTTCTGGAGCCCGTGTAAGGCAGGGCTTTGGAACACTGGGTTCATGAGTGAAAATGGTGTTTCCATATCCAGATGGAATGACAGCAAATTAAACAGCTGGAAAGAGGAACAATTGGAAAGAAGACAGCGTTCCTTTTTCATTCTTTGAACTATACATGGTAAAATGGCTATTTGTAACTTCCTGAGGATTTTGGGCCAAGTGTAACCTTGAGATTTCTTGTCTCCAGTGCACTGGAAAATAGCAGACTCATGGAAGCCAGCATTATTTGTTTCATAAGGCAGATCAGCTTTTATTCCTTCTGAGTATATTCTGCTGCCTAAGCCTTATGGGGTTGAGAAGCATGTGATCATGCAAATTAATTTAAAAACTTCCTGTGTTACAGGAAGGAATAGTTGTAGAAAGCAAAGATGCCTTGTTATGATTTGGGGGGGAGGTGTCCAATCTGTAGGGAAGAAATAGCACCATTTTTTTTTTTAATGCTGTATTATTATAAATTATCTGTGTTCTGAAGTCTTTGTTCTTCTGTGGGCAGCTAGGCTGCAGAATAAAAATATTACATTTTGAGTAAGTCTTTTACTGTTGTCAGCATAAGATACGGTTTTATTTTTTAATTTGTAGTAGAAAGATGGGTGTATGTCTTCGTCTCTTTAGGAATGAAATATTTTTCCTGAATTCTGGTTGTCCTTTCCAGATGTTCTTTTATGCTGGAAACGTATGAGCATTTGCTGTAAAGACAGTGAATACTGCCCTGGAACTTACAACAACTAGCTGTGTAGAATAGTTACAGTCTACAGAGAAATTTAGGAATAGAGAAGTAGCTTAGTTGAAGTGGGAATTTGCAAGATCAATTATCCAGTCATTAGCAGCTGTTGAACTTATTGCACCTCCATTTTAGTTGTATGTTGCAACTTATTGAAGGAGGGAGTTGTGAATTATCATGCTTAATTGGCTATTCTTTCACCATTCATTTTTCTGCTCACTCCTGCGTCTGCTGGAATCAAAGGGCAGAACAGATAATGGGACTCTAAGTTGTGAACTGCCTGAAAATATGTAGCTTACAGGAGTATGACTATTTCAGTGATGCATTTCAAGAGAGATACTCTTCTAGCAGAAGAATGTGGTGTGATCATTACCTCTTCTCTACGGGAGTAACCACACTGCTTTAAAGGAATACTATGCAAATGTTGACAAAGCTAGGGAATTTATAATTGAGCAGTATTTATACATTCAGAGCATCATAATTTATGTGCAGGCACTATTTTAAGATCAAAATGCCACAAAGCTAAGCCTTCCCTATTTGGCAAAATCACAGAATCACAGTTTCTATTCCATAACCAGAGGCTACAATCTGGATTTGTAACAACAGTGCAAATTATTTTGCTTGGAGGAGGCAAACTGAATGTAACTTTTGGATTTCTGATCTTTGCAACAGCTTGATTTAAACATGGAGAGTTGAAACAGCATTACAAGTTTAAACTTTGTGTCTAATTTGTGGAGTAAGAGTTGCCAACTTTGCAAGCTTGCTTTCAGATTTGAGTATGAACATTCTTCCTTTCTGGATGCCACCATCATGACTAATTTCTGTTCTGTAAAACAAGCAAATAATGTCCTTTCTGATAACTATACAGTTTTGTTATTTTTGTCACCTATAAAGAGTCAGTCTCAGCAGAGTTATTTTCGTGTGCAGGATATAATTTGCTTATGTAATATTTTTTGCTACTGTTTGTAGCAGAAAAGAGCATAGCTTAATCTGAAGATTTTAGGTAAGTCTTCAGTGCCAGGTGAGATAAAACCACATGTTTTAAGATGAACACGCTTAATCCAGAAGCACTAAGAGATGATAACCATGTAGCTTTGTATTGTCACTTTCACATTCACTCTTCAGAGACAAAACTTGTTTTATTCTAGGTGGAAATTGTGATTGCAACTATTCTTAAGAATCATGGTAGATTTTTGGTCTGTCTCAGAAAGTAAGACTACTCTTTAGTTTAAAAAAAAAATCAAAACAGGAAGTATTATATCAGCATTCATAATAGACAGCCAATGGACAATGTCGTTTGTCAATAATAAACACAAGGAATTATCTCACTATTACGCATTCTAGTGATTGTGGTTCTAGCAGAGAAGTTAAACTGAATGGTGTTCTTTTGTTATAGCAGTGAAAGCATTTATTGATCGATGGTACTAAAATAGGAGGTTTTCAATTTCTGACTCTATAAACAATCATCAAGAACTTTCTAAGGACACATTCCTTGAAATAGTGCTGCGAACATGTGGCTAGCATGCTGACTGCTATGTTGTTCTGAAAATAACAGTGGTAGAAAGAGGTTTTGTCATATATTGAAAGTAGCTAGGTTCAAACAGATATTATCTTTCCAGAGGCTAAATTCAAAACCTTTTGAAAACTTGTGAAAAATCAGACTGAAAAAATGAAATGCTGCAACATTTCTATACAGCTAGGAGTGTAGTGTTCATGGGTTGTGAGGGGTGAAGGAGGCAAAGGCTCAAGTCCTGTGTTTGTGTGAGTGTGAAGGGAACTCGGTCTGTTTCAGATGTTCCAGGCCATCCGGGCTACCAAGCTATTGTCTTGACTCTTCGCATTTGTTACCTTTAGGAATTTTCCTCAGGGGGGTGAAGACCACTTACGCATTCCTGCAGGATGTTTCAGTTTGATGTTCATGATCTTAAAGTAAAAAAGATATTTGGAAAACTCCAAATGAAAGTATGAGATGTCCAGATGAAGAGAAGTTGAACATCCTCTTGCTTGCTTATACAGGCATGTTGGCAGCTGAGAAGTACGTGTTTTGCTTCTGAAACATTATTGTATCTGTTGCAAATGATAATAATCAGGAAAATATATTGACCAGCTTATCTCTTAAACCAAATGGATGCCTTTGTACTCCTTTCTGACTTTACGGTTGCCTTCTGAAACAGCAGTGTTAATTCACGGTATGTTAGATTTGAATTTTTTGTTTTGCAATAGTATTAAACGGAATAGAATTTCATGTGAAATACGCTTTCCTGACATATAAAGAGCAAATGGGAGCATCAAAGAAGAATATTTCTCAGAGTTTTAGTTGCAAATGTTTCATTATAAAGGACACTTGAAGAAAAGTTGACTTAGGGAATGGTTTATTTAAATACATCTGGAGGGTATTTAAAGGGAGGGTATCTGCAGGGAGGGGAAGGAAGGAAATGCATGTAAAATAGCAAACTTATGCCCCTGAGTCTGCGTTATCACTGTGGCTGTACATGTAGGAATCTCTTGCAGCTGGATCATGTGATGTCTCTGACACATTTCTGACACTTCTGGCACAGAACCTGCTGCATGGTACAGAGTGAATAGTGAAGGCAAGACAGAGAGAGGACAGATGGAGTGGCAGGTGCACTCTCTCTCCCTGATAACATTGTACAGATTGGGCAAGATGTTAACAACTTTTCCACGTTGCCTTTTATGTGTAAAGGTAGGAATTGTACTGACAATGATTGTCCTTTCAGAAGGACATTACTAATGTTGCTATGGTAGGTAGGAGTCAGATTTAATATATAGGCTGAAGTCGTTCCTGTGCCCAGTTCTTCATGCTTGTTCTTGGTAAAAGAGAAGACACTAGCCTTTTTAAAGAGTTCTTGGAAGACATACCTCTTGTTGTATTTGTGTAACAAGGGTTATTCTGGGCGTGAAGAATTTAGGAAGTCATTTAAGAATTGTGTCCTGCCTGAAATCAGGTGATAGATTTGAAATAAAGCTTCACCATCAGACCATACTTTGAGATCCTGTGAAATGTCATTACAGTATGCAGTAACAAAACTAAAGCATTTGTATCTGCTTCTGAAGTTTGTGTTTGTTCAGTAAATATTTTCTTAGCTAGTTAAGTAGTATCAATAGTCCATGCAGCTTCTCCTTTGAGCTTTTGAAAATCTCACACTGTGATTAGACAGACTAATTTCTGTTGGTAAATGATAGTTTCCCTTTGAGTGGAAAGGAACCTTTACTGTAAAAGCAATAATAGTGCAAACAATAAAGGGTTACACAGATAATAAGTATAACCAACATCAGAATGACATTTTGCTGTCCACCAGAGACTATATGCTCATCTTCCTTAACCTAACTTATTGTGAATTGAGTGTCTGAAAGCCTGAGTATCAAACCAGCTATTAGGAAAAGTCATCCCCAGTGACAATACCTGTCAGTTCTAGATGAGGATTGTCTGAAGTGCTCACACAGATCCTTCATTGGTTTATAAATCTAATTGGAAGGGAGGCAGAAGGAATCAAAACCATTTTCTATCTCTGGCATTGGACTTTCCTCTGAAGCAGTATACTTTATGCTTTTGGAATTATAATTCATCACTAGACAAACTGTAGGTGTCCTTCCACTTGGCAGTTCCTTCGTGTGTCCTGACAGTTTAAAAGCTTGCCTTACAGTATGAATTGTTTGTGGTTAACTTGAGGTTTTGCCTGGATCAGCTGTTTTGGTTCCAAAACTACACAAGTAATTATCTTGCATTATCTGGTTAATTAACCTATTTTGAAAAATAGAGAAGAAGTAATGGGCAAAAAAGGAGTCAGTTTGAGAGTTATAGGTATTTTTCAATATTTTTTGTTTCTGGAACAAACAATTTTTTTGGTTTTGGAAGGTGGTAATTTTTTAGTGTTCTGAATTTCTTGCCTTCATTCATGCCTGTTATGATTTACATAACATCAGTGGAACAAGTTAGGTCTGTGAAGAATAAGTTTTTTCCATATAAAAGCAAGTCTCCTTGTGCTTAACTCTGGAGTGCCTGGAAGATCCGAATTAATTAGATGTTTTTGTTTATAGTTAGGTGTATTTAGGAACTGTATGAGAGTCCACAAACAACGTATTTCCTTGTATCTACTGCAATTGACTTAACTGAGGAAAAAGAATCTGATACCAAATTGAATGCTCTAGTAAAACATAGTAACGGGCTGTAGCCTAAATTCATGAAAACTAGCTCAATTAGAAATTGGAGCGATGTTGTAAGCAGTATTTCCCTAATTGAAAAAGGTCTGGAAATACTTCTTGTATCTTGCTTCAGTATGTTAACCATATAGC
>Ga0181612_152667_pt1 | contig 10661 bp, 5 predicted proteins | sample HoacroProtozoa21_FD_119630 | JGI IMG/M metagenome (GOLD analysis project Ga0181612, IMG submission 119630) | Hoatzin crop microbial communities from Cojedes, Venezuel. Combined Assembly of Gp0051906, Gp0051904, Gp0051908
CAGGGAGGTAGTGGAGTCTCCTTCTCTGGAGATATTCAAGACCTGCCTGGACAAGGTCCTGTGCAGCTTGCTGTAGGTGACCCTGCTTCGGCAGGGGGGGTGGACTAGATGACCCACAGAGGTCCCTTCCAGCCCCTACTATTCTGTGATTCTGTGATTCTCTGTAAAACCAGATTAACATAGTTAGGAACTTAGTATAGATGCCAAGCAAAGAGAATATGGTTATTTAAAGACACATATCTTCATTTAGTTCAGTTGTCTGTAAGATACATATCTATATACATGTGTTTTGTCTAACAGCACAAATGCTAAAAGAGTGAGCTTTGCGATTCCTGGCACATTTCAAAGTTACTCAGAGTATTAAAATGTTAAGCAATAAAATATGGATTTCATGGAAAATGTTTCTGTGGCTCACGTTAATTAAAAATGAACCCTTCCTGTCAGAAGCTGGATTAAAAGAGAGGTAGAATATTGCTGGCCAACTGCAACAGGCAACAGCAAGCAGAGTTGCTTATTGGGGAGTATAGGTGGGATATATGTGAGGAGCTTTTTGTATGTCTTTTAAAAGCCTTGTATCCCACAAACTATTTCTTGGCTGGACAGAAGGGTACTGTCTCTCTGTGGACTGACCGTATCCACAGACAGTGCTCTTCATTGCCATGGTAAACCGGCAGGTAGGAAATCCTGGCCTTGGTGCTGAGGCATGCTCAAATCGTAGCAAAATTTTCTGGTTTGTCCTTGCATGTTTAAACAGTGAGGAAACATATTTCCTGTGCTTCACCCTAGCAAATTCATGCCAGAAAATGAATCTTCTACCAGTTTCACCTGTTTCCTTCCGTTCAAGCCAGCTACTAGAAATACACTACTATAATAGCTTGCACATCATTTAAAAGCTGTTATGCTTATGGGTGCCTGTATATGTTCTGAGCATCTCTTCACTGACTGGGTAACCTCCAAACAGGGACACCTAGGGTGATGGGAGAGCTGACGGTTTAGGCATTTGGTTTGATTAAAATCAGCATAGACCATTTGGATCGCGCATATGGTTTGTTTGTCAATTTGATGTGGAGGCCTTATGAGAAAAGGCTTTTATATTGGTATTTGTGGTTTTATAAGGCTAATAGCACAGAACACCCACCATTTCCATTCACATGCATACTGCTCTGCTATCTGGTGCTTTGTAAATTCTTCCCTCCTGAAGCGTATGGTCCCATTTCTGGGTTCTTCAGAGACTGCTGCATCTTTGAATTCTTTTTGTAGCTGTATCTTTTAGTTTGCTGAATTATTCTGCCAGGACCAGAATTTGCTACCCTAGCGCTACAGATTTTAACACTGGCAGATTCTGACTGAGCAATTCTCAAATCTGAGGCACTTTCCCAGGTTCTGATCCTTAGTCGTCAGGTCATCCAACAGCTGAGGATCTTTTTGAAGTTTTGACCTTAACTCATCCATTCAGGCATCTCGGCTACTTGTCAGTAGTCAGCAGTGACCTTACATTTAATATCCACTGCTTGTGTGAGTCTGAATGTACACTGTCAACAACAGCTTGCACCGGTGCCTGTCATCACTGCTTTGTGTGGCCTTCAGGTATTTGGACTCACATCTGTAGGCGTAGTAGCCCTGGTTCCTATGTCCTTTTAAGTACCGGTGCTGGCCCACATGTTTGTGTGTACCCTCTGTTGAAGCTTCCCGAGGAAGCTCCTGGAAAACAGTTACGGATTTTTTTTTTTCCCTCCAGCTGGGCTTTCCTAGGGAGCTGATGGTTACAGTGAGATAGGCTGACCTGTCATGGGACCGTACTGCATAAAGAGGCATGGAAAAGCTTGGGAACTTGGCTATGGTTTGGTTTTAACACAAGAAAACTTTACTCGGTCAGACTTTACTCCAGCAGTGACCGCTGCTGGAAAACCTACAATGGAGAAGCGCTCTCTCTTCTGTACACTCGCGGTAGCTGAGAGGCGCTTCAGCTGGCGGGCTCTGCGCGTTGCTCTCACGTTTGTCCCTCCTTGGCCCGCTCCTCTCTTTCCGGGTCCGGTTAGAGCGGCTGGTCAGCCGGTGCGGCCACCAGGGGGCGCGCTGCGCCGCGCCGCCGGCGCGTGCCGGGCCTCCCGCGCGGTGTGGGGGTGTGGGGCAGTGACGTCAGCTAGCGGTGCGGTGAGGTCAGCTGTGGCACCTGTCACCCTAACGGGGTCTGCTTGTGTTGTGCCAGCCGCCTGCAGCCGCCTGCAGCCGCCTGCGCACGAGCGGGACGTTTTCGGGCCGACGGAAGGTTACAAAATTAAAAACACAGCTAATGGCCTGAAAGATTTTTACATGGTTTAAATATTCAAACCTTCTGCTCAAGTGCTGAATGGCTTTACCAAAGGACAGCTAACTTCTGCCTCTGCCGTTTCTTCCACGCTTTATTAAAGAGGGAAAGAATGACATCAATGCAGCGACCGTTCTGCAAACATCGGTACCAAATGGCAGTCACCAATGAGCTCGAAAAATCACCTTGAGTAGGGTCAATGCAGTGCTGGGGTGGTTGCTTCATGGACAAAAGCTCAGTGGCTTGCTCTAAAATATGTGTTCATTACTCTAATTTCTTTAACTTCAGTTCCATAGCAACGCACTATACCTCTAGCATAACAGCTAACAAAATGACCTAAAACGGTTGACTCGGATGTAGATTTGAAAAAAGGTAACCTAGCACTGTTAAGAACATGCAGTATTCAACAAGATATTCTTTTTTTTTTTAGTTTTAGAATTGATGCTAATTGTAAAATGCTCGTTAAGCTAGGAAGTGTAGCCACTTAAACTAAGAAGTGAAACCACTGTATGTGTGTTGTTGAAATGCAGATACCATCCATGAAGGTTCTGTCACTGTAAAAATCAGTTACGTATTTTTCCAAATATTCTCAATAGACTGTATTGCTTAAAAAATCAGAAAAATACAGAATAAGCAATGGGATCTTACTCTTCACTCCTCATCCTTCTCTCAGTTATTTTTCTTGCATTTTTCTGTCTTTGTTTGGAATTACTAAATTCCCTACATATACAACATAGTATAATAAACAGCCATTAAGCAGGCAGACAACAGTGGAGTTAATGACATCACTATACATTACTTTAAGTATAGATCTTTTCCAAATGGGCACAGATCTTTCCAATTTGTATTTGAACAGCCAGACAGCTATCATGGCATGCGTGGTTACCAGGGTAGGCTTTCCACAAAGCAGGACTGGAATGTCTGGAGAGAATGCCAGAAAGACAAAAGTTCATGTCTTTCCTAGTGTTCACTATAGCTGAAATAGATTCAAAATATCCTGAATTTGCTTCATATTCCTTCCTTACTGGCTTTATGTCCTGAAATTTCCTGCTGCTGCGGTCCTTTGAAGCATTTCTTTCCTTCTCAGTTACATGAGTATCTTTTCTAATTTTCAAGACATGCCTTTTTCATCTTCTTTACGTAGAATTCAGACACTAAAATAGCAATAACTTACCAGTCTCTAAATCCAATGACATTGCAAGTGTTATATAAATCTGAATATCGATGCTATAGTCACCAGTTTGTCAGTCTGTTTAGTGCACACAGATTAGTATTTCATTGAGGCAACGCAGGTCAACATGAAATTGTAGGGATTTTTTTCCTAAAATCGTTTTTTACAGTTTCATTGTAGTATCTTTACAGAAATATTCCTTTTTTTAATTGCTGAAAGACAGGTTTGATTACTATACAGGAATTATGCTGCGTGCTGGTTTCAGAGCAGCTCATTACAAAATGCTAAACACAAAGGGCAGATTCCCTGGTCTGTCAAGATCACTTCACACTCAACTTTACAATTTCCAAAGTGAATCCCGAGCAGTTGCTGATGTGCACTAGAAAATGTTCTCCCTGCGGGTGAAGTTCCCATTGATACCATCCACTCAGTCCGCTACTATGGTCTTTTTCTCCTGCTCCCCATCCTCCTTTCCAGCATGAATAGAAACATAAAAAAAACTTTAAGTGAACCAGGAGAGCCTAACAAGTAAAAACCAAAATGTGAGTACGGGCAACATTGTCCATCAGTGCAAATTAAATCCAAACCCATTATTTTTAATTTGTATCAGGGCCAATTTGTTGAAAATTGGCTTTCTGACAGCCCAAGGAAGCATCAAGCCTTGAGAATGTCCGAAGTGCATGTATTTTTGAGTTCACCAGCCTCTGCAAAAATTGTTCTGCTTCTCTATGTTTTGGTTCTATGAATTGTAATCCCAGAAACACCAAACAGAGTTAGCCTGAGATCAGTGCAAGTCATCTGGTTTCATGTTTGATTCTTGTAGTAATGTCATGCTTTTACAGACAATCAAGCTATTGGCAAAGGTAGAAGAAGATAAAACAGCTGGTAGTTAAAATTAAACTCAAACTAGAAACAAGCCATGCAATTTCTAATGGTGAAGGAGGTGAATGGTGATTTATCATCTTACCAAGGAATGCGAAGAATTTTCCATCACTTGCATCTTTAAATCAGGGCTGCATTCAAGACCAAAAGATTTTCTCTAAGCCAGAAAGCTGAGAGCTTAATTTAGGAAGAGAAGGTAAGACCATGGCACATTTTGTACAAGTGGTGAGGTTAGATTATGACAGTTTCTTGAACTTCAGATCTGTGAATCAGCCCAAATTTTGTCAGAGAATATTTTGGCAGAATGCCATTAGAAATGAGAACACGCTTTCAGCTTTCATCACGCCAGCAAATAACAGAGTTCACATCTAGCAGCAGCAGAAATCCTTGAAAACAGACACCTGAAATCAAGGAAAGCAACAGGAAAATTTTCTTGTGTTTCTATCTCGCTAGTTGTTCAGCAGACAAAATGAAGCTCGGTGTCACTGCATTCATGTATTCTTTTAAAGGTAACACTATTGGTTCCTAAATGTCTTGTAGAAATAAAGATTTCTTGAGTTCAGAGCTGAGGTATTTTCTACGATGACTAAAATGTATCGTAAGTACAATAATTTTTTTTTTTTCTTAGTCTAGTGTGAAACGAGCAATGTTAAGTAGTTCTGAGCTCAGACAATATATTCTGTCAGACAGAACGCTGGAGCAGATCTCCGAAGACTTGTGTTCCCACGTCAGAGATCTTCCCTGACCTTGGACATGGCGTCCGTCTGTATCTCAGTTTCCCATTTTAAATGGAGAATAATATTTCTGCCCTTCACAGAACTGTTGCAAGTCTGCAACTATTTGGAGCACAGGGATGTCAAGCTTGAGACTGTCTGCAAAAGGCTGCGTCAGGCGTACAGTTGCTGGTGGCCATCTGGACAGAGGCTGAGTGTCTCTCCCAGGCACAGCAGCTGTTGGACATGCAGAGAGACTGGCCTTTGGCATGTCCTGAGTTGTTCAGTTTCCAACATTTCTGGACAGAACTGAAGTTTATAGTAAGATCACATTGCATCACAGATGAAATATTTCTATATCACAGAGTGAATATTTCTGTTCCTGGTGGTTCGTGATCACACTTCATGTACCGCTCGGAAGTTAGAAGGCTCTTCAAGAGCAAACCCAGCGTCACATGCAGGTGGCCAGAAGCAGGATTTCAGTGTCTTTTTCCCTTTCCTTTTCCCATTATATGCGTAATAATTCCTCTCATTTTTATTGCTTAGGTTTTTTCTGTCTTATTTAAAATATGAAAATATTATTGCATTCAGAAAGTCCACTTTTAGAAATTAAATTTGAGTCTAATTTTCTAAGACACTGGAGGTTAAAAAGAAATCATATAATTTACCATGTGTGTTAGTTTGTAGAAACTTTAAATACCTTTCAGCGATTATAGAATTGTTGTTAAGTGTTCTAGAATTGAAATACATCTTGGAAGAAGTTTTTCCACCTTCAAGGTAGTCTGGCTCTTGCAGAAGAAGCTGCTTAGGCACAGCATTATGCTGTTTCGATCACCAGTGAAGAAGAGAGAAAGCATCTGTGCTAAATACCCGTAGGTCCGTCAGGGTGTTATCAGTCTCAGATATTCAGAAGAAGGCTAGTTGTTAATTTTTGCTGTTCAGCCATCTTTATACGCACAGTTTGTTGCAGGGACTATTGAATTTCCTATTGATAAGGCAAAAAAATGATCACTGCTGTGGCATTTGCTATCAAAGCTGTTAACATAATAAGTAATGAAATATTTTCTTCCATGTTAAAATAATTCAATGACATTTGTGAGGTGTACAACTTCTTGCCAGCTCTTCTAATTTAAAACATTATCTGTTTGAGGAAAACATATGTTAGAAATTTTTAATTCAGTGATAGGAAAGTCACTAATGAAATATGCATGTATGAATTTTGTATTGCATAAGTTTCCTCTTTCTTGAAATGTGATTAAAAGCCAAACATCTGGATTATGTTTAAAAAGCTTGAATTTCCAGTTTTCAGAGAGATTCAATCTATTTTGACACTGTACACTTAGCCTTAACATTTTCAGCATGCTGTTAACATTACTTGCTATTGTAAAAAAATAAGTTCAGGTTTAAACAAGGTTGGACTTCTCCTAATGCTGAAAATGTTTTCTGAAATAGCTGTTTCTGCAGCATTCACACAGCCATAGTTTCGGCTGCATCAGCAGTTCCATTATAAATTTGCTCTTGAAAGCGGTTTGTAGTTGATCATAAAAATAACTTTTCAACTTGAGACTATTTTTTCTTTTATTCTAAAAGTACTCTGTTTTTCCTAGAATAATGTTAAAAATGAAATACTGAGTTCTTAAGAATGAATACAATTCAGTATAAAATGAGATTAGCCTCCTGTTAACACAGATAATGGCATGGGATGCTAACTTTCGCCTTTTGTTTTAATATCATTAGTGTGTATTGAAAAAGTGAATAGCTGTTGTCTGCTATGTTTCCTGAAGGGTTCAGTGTAGGTCTGGAGATGATAACAAGTAGTTAACTATATAACTTTCTTTTTGACGTGTTTTAACAACTGTTTCGATGCGGTACGCGGTACATTGTAATGGTATTGCTGTAAGAGGAACTACGGTGATTGCCAGTGTTTTAGATAGTCAGTGGAGATGGTTTGGCACTCCTAGTGGACCTGCTGCATGTGCCAACTTTGACAAGACTCAAGGGAAATTATGAGGAACAAATCAAATAGCACATTAAAAAACCTGTTAGCTTTCACTTTATTTAATGCAGTACAGGATGTGCATTTAAAATAAAAGTGACATTTTTCATTATAACTTCAGGGCAAATTGAGAAATCTGCTGGCCACACCCTTTCTGATCAGCACCTGGATGGGCCCTCAAACAGGTTTAAGTTCTGTCGTGTAGAAAAAAGTACAAATACTTTCATGATCATGTTGTTACCCTAGATACTGCAGGTAATGAGAACTCAGAGCCACATGTTCTGAGGTTAGAGACTGAGCAAGCTAGGCGCAGAGTCTGTCTGGTCTTGACTTGAGGTCGCTCACCAGCCTGCAGAGATTGCAAGGCTATCACCACCGACCAGGGATGAGGTTTAGCAATGTGCATTACTAAAGCCACCGTGCCTTAACTGGTGGGTGTACTGATGTTTGTGGGTTCTCCTGTCCTTTGCTGGAGACTTTGAGTGCTTCCTGTGTTGGTCTGAGGAACTAAAGGTTTCCATTTGGCTCTTCTTGCAGTGGGGAACCTCTTCTCCAGTGAAAGAGTATAGCAAAAAGGTAAGAAGAAGGATCCAGAGATATTCTATCCTCAAACATATCCCAATAGGTATGGCTAGAAAAGAGGATAATTTATTTGTCAATTTTCAGTCAGGCTTCACTCACGGGAGGCTATTACTGACCACCATTAGCATTCTGGCTGAGTAACAATGGAGTAAGGACTTCAGAAGAGCCAGTTTGTGAAAGATAAATGCGCAGGAACATCCATTTCAAAATAGAATGATGCCTGTAACGCACAGCCTGACAATAGTCGGTGCATTTGGAATTAAATCTTTGTGTAGAGAAGTTCCAATTTTATGTTTCATGCATACTGCAAACGCAGGCACAGCTTAGCAGAAGGGAGGATAACAGGTTATAAATGACTTTCTTTGATTATCTTCTTCAAAAAATCTCCATAATCTTACATTGTTGTATTTTATTTTGTAAAAATGTAAATGTAGAAATGTAGCTACACGAGATTTGTTACGAGTAGGGTCAGCATTGCAGAATATCCAGCCAAGGACAGAGCTGCAACTCCACCTTTTTGTTTCCAGGCCAAACAGTTTCCCTACCATTGAAGACATTTTCTGCTCAGCAGCGGGCTGACTGCAGTCTGCATCAGTATTTTGGAATCTCCCTTACTCTGTGGGTTTTTCCTCAATAAATTTATCTGAGCGCTAACCCAAAGGTGTATTAGTTATTAATTCCTAAAGAGGAATTTATTTAATATCAATTATTCTCCAGGCAACTAAGTAAATGTAAATTAAGTTAAATCCATATTTGGTATGTTAAGCATGTCTGTTGGTTGCATCTGTATTGGTCTGTACCAAAAGTCATACCACTGGTGCAAGGTGTGAAAAAAACCCTTCAAAGCTCTAGCAGCACTGTTGCAAGCAATGCAAGACGAATCTCAGAAATTCCTCCATGTATCAGCCAGAGATCCCAGTACAACACATAGTTTATGAGGTCGGTAGAATGTTATGACATGAAGCACACCAACTCTGTGGCCTTACCTGAACCGCGCTATAATCTGTACTGTGGGACCATGTTCCACCATCATCTGGCAGGACTTGTCTTTGTAGATGGGCAGCAGTTTCTGGATCTAGCGGAATCTCATGCACCTGATACTTGATTAACCTTGTTAGATGAATTCAGACTGCTGTATTTTGGCTATATGTTCTTAGCAATTTAATTATATTTAAAATCTGGTTAATAGTGTAGTAAATAACTGGTATTAATACAAAATTGCATTCTGAAGGTAATGGGGTTGAATTTCAACACAAGTTGACGCTCAATTAAAATTTCCATATATCTAGTGAATTAGCCAGTTCTTGGCTGCTATGTTAAGGTGGGGGTCTTCCTGCTTAACTGAACACTAAGCAAGACAGGCAAAATGCATAATAAAGCCAAATCAAGGCTTAATATACCCACTCAAATTTTTATTGTTTGTATCAAGTAGCAAGCTTGCAGAACAAACTCAGGGTTGTGGATTAAAAAAAAAATAATTATCAGTATTTAAACAAAATTCCTCAATGTTTAGAATAACGAAACTGAAAAAAGGAGAAGCCCTTAAAACTTCTTACTGAATTGCTGCCATCAGCCAGTAGATCCATGGGGCTTGTTCGGCTAAAAGCCACAACAGACTTTGTAATGCAATGATGTAATCTTGGCTTTGTGTCATTTATATTCAACCTAAAAAAAACAATTTTCCTGAATAGACAGGCTGACAACAATATTGTTCAGTGTTGGTTTTTATTTGGATTGTGTCCAAATGGTTCATATGCCTCCACAGCAACACCCCACGCCCGCCTAAGTTTTTACTCTGAATTCCGAAGTTTCCCCTTTTTCCTCACATTTTATTTTGCTTTTAAAGTCCCGATGATGTTTGTGAAACTAACCAGCTCGGCCACAAAATTAGGATGTATCTTGCAGAGTGCATTCATTTTACTTTTTGCATATTTTTCCCGAGGTCATGTCAAGGTTAGTTTGAATTCCATCCTACATTAAGACTTCTTTCACAGCTATTTAGCTCTGCAGCCTGCTCCCCGCTGGGGTCTGCCCCTTGGGCACGTCAAAGCTTCAGACCTGACAAATCACACACAGATGAAGCTGTACAGTTTTTTAAACAGTTTCATCAGTAACGTGGTTGGGGTTTGTTTTTTTGGTGTTTTTTTTGCCTTTACACGTTACTTTTTTTTTTCCACTGGAGTTTATTCTCTGAATTGCAATATCCTGAAGACTGATTTCCGTATGGAAAATTCCCTTGCGCAGGCAAGTTGTAAAATAGAAACGGCGTTGTACAGTACGTGCCACTCACAGCCTCCCAGAAACTGAAAGTACTGCCGATCCTCTTAATTGGTAACAAGCTAGAGCTCCTTGTCTGATAACTGTAATGATATTGTTAACATCTATCTGCACAGAAGAGCCTAAAACTATAGGGGCTGATAAATATTCAAAATTTATCGTGCATATTGCGAACCCGTTAGTTATCCAGGAGAGCTGTTAGTTGTTCACAGGAATAAACTTCTGTCATCCTTGGGATTACTCAGATGAGTAAATGCTCATCCGTGTCAAGAAATGATGCTGTGCTTTAGCAGCAATCCTTATGCGACTTGGGAAATCTTAAGTGGGTGTATCTGTGTGTGTATATATATATTATATACAATTAGCTTCACAGCTATATGCAGGGCTTTCACCATCTACATTCATGAACAGACACCCCCCTCCCCCCCATGTATATGTCGCTGCACAAAAACCGCTTTGAAGTGTATAATGCAGCTTGGAGGTGGAAATAAAATTTCTAAAATTCTTAGCTGTAGACTGCTATCTGTATTTTAGCATTTTGTGAAACTAATGGTGCAACACCATTTCCCGTTTAATTGATGAAGTTAAAATGCTTGACTGCTAATGAGTGTATTAGCAAACAATATACCCTTAACAAGCTTAAGCAGCTCAGGATTTTAAAAAGCAGCTTACTGTCCTCCTCATTTTTATAAAACAAAATGTACTGCCTTCTACAAATTGCTTGATCGACTG
>Ga0181612_156673_pt1 | contig 10661 bp, 6 predicted proteins | sample HoacroProtozoa21_FD_119630 | JGI IMG/M metagenome (GOLD analysis project Ga0181612, IMG submission 119630) | Hoatzin crop microbial communities from Cojedes, Venezuel. Combined Assembly of Gp0051906, Gp0051904, Gp0051908
CCGTTCTGTAGCAGGCTGTTTCCTTCTGCAGGCTTGGTCCGCCAGCACACACCATTCGTATGTGTGACTGAGTGTATGCACGTACAGCTGGAGGGGTTTGCATTGATAATGGGGACAAGTGAAGAAGTGGGAGTTGCTCTTCAATATGAACGAGACAAAAACGCAGGCACATGGTTTTGTACTCACCAAAGCAAAGTAGGATGTTACAGCTTAGTGTGTATTATGTTTGGATATACCCTGATATCAGTGGTTTGGGATAAGATGTTCATTTTACTATTCCTTCTGGCTTAAGCACTTTCAAAGTTTTTTGCTTTTTTTTTCTAATAACCTTCTCATAGCACATATAATATATTTTTTTAAGTAAAAAGAATCTGCAATGGCCAGTTAAGGTAGATTAAAGATAAAAGACTTGCTTTTTTTACTTGTTTTGCAGTCCACATTTTAATAAGATTTTCATCTGAGAGCACCTACTAATTCCTCTGTGTGTCCAAATTATCCTAAGCAGGAAGAAAAAAAGTCTATACTGCAACTGCCTTTTAGTAAACAACATTTAAAAATAAATCTATGCAGATTGGCACATTCTTGTTTCCTTTTATGCTCATTCTGGCAGCAGCAATGCTGTTGTAGCTCTGATCATTTAAAGAAAAAGAATTTATAAGAAGATTTACAACCAGACGATATAGCTAGAAAAATTGTATAGTCACTCTAATAAAAGATGTTTTCTCTTTAGTTAAAGCTAGTAGAACTTTAGTTAGTTAGTAGGAGCCAAAGAGTTAAAAATTGATCAGCTATTGAAGGTTATCTGTGGCATCCTCATGATGGTGTCAAAGTTCCTACCTCAGTTATTCTATTGTAAAATAGATACCATGATAAGACATGTTGGCTTCTTTATCGTTGTTTTGCTTAGTCTCGCTAGGCAATTAGTTTCAGTAGTTGAATGAGCAAAGCAAACACTGAAAGTCAGATTCCTGAAGTGTGAATTAAACCTCCTCTTTCTTTCTGGCAGTTCTCTGTTCTCTCTATTTTAACTGCCTGTGTCTCAGTGTCTGCATTGATATAGGAGATGTTTACCTAGATCACACAATTACCACCATCTAAACGTGATCAGTAAGACACTAGAAAGAGGTGGCATATCCTCCTCAGATACTACCCATTATAAATATTTAAGCTACTCAGGGGCAAGCCACACAAAGTACGAACATCCAATTTGCTGGGAAAAGTGGCCCTTTACATCTGCTTAGCATGGTTTTTCCACCAGTAATTTTTTTAAATGAAATGCTGAATGTGTTTTCAGCTAGTGCAGAAAATGAATGCTTCCAAAGGAGAAGGACCACAGTGCCACCAGTCTGCCAGCCCATTCTGTGCCTCTCCAGCAGGAATTGTTCGGGGCCAGCTGAACCAAATTTGTCAGAATCTGAGATCCATCTAACTGTGGTGATAGATCGGCCTGAACTAATCTGTTTTCTAGGGCTGATCACTTGGAAACTGACCTCCAGCTTTGATGAAAGAGGAGGACGTTACTGGGACTCTGCAGTTAGCAAAGTTCATGTCCCGTTCTTTGGTGTGTTACTCTATTCTTATCACTTTGCTAGCAGCATTTTGTGGAAATAGCAGAGGTGAATAACTATAAGCAAAATGAAGTGGTACTTTTAAGGATGCCTGTGTTAGGGCCAGTTACCAAGTCTCAGGCAGTGAGCGTGCTGGGGAGCCACCAGAATCAGAGAATTGTCATAGAGGAGACAAAGCCCAGCTTTGCTTTGTTTCAGTGTTTTTCCTCAATGTGAAGCGATTCCTCTAGAGGGGGGACAGCCTAGGTGACCTAGGGGAAGAGCAAGATCTGGCAAAACCAGAATGTTTCTACTAGTTTGAAGGGAGGAAACTAAAGGAATGGTAGTGTTACCTTCACAACTCATTTTCTCCTCTGTTTTCCTGCCTCCTCTCTTATTTAGTGGATTTTTCTCAGTGCAGCTGGTGATCATCAGAAGGGCACCTATCTGAGTAGTTCCTTGTCTGCCTGTGATGGTATTCTGCGATGGTGTAAAAGCACATAGTATGAAAGATGCTTTCAGTGTAAAAATCACTAGCAGGTGTCCTCACCCGGTAACAGTCACTCTAGTTCTACTGGGAAGTACAGCTAATGGTTTATGCTGACTGCTTTAAAAACAAAACACACCAACCCACAATGCAGCATTTGGAACTGATAGGAACTCAAGATCATGACTTGTCAAGCAGCAAATGCAGCAGAATGAGGAGGTGCCAGAGAACTGCATTCAGAGAGTTTCCCTCTTCTGCTGTCTGCCAGGCTGTCCTGACGTTCAGAGGCTTGCTACCAGCCTCCTTCTGGGAATGATTGCCAGCTTATCAGCCAAAGGGCAAAACCTTGAAAAGCTAGTGACAATTGGCAGCAGCGCTGAACTTCAGTCTGGCTGAGAAGCAGCTGACCTAGCAGGTGCTACGGACTTGTCCTAGGCATGGCTGGATATTCTACCAAAACATTTCTAGCTATCTAGGAGCAATGCAATTCGTATGCTAAGCACATCAGAGAACCATCAGCTAAATGACATTGGGTAGCTAGGAAAAGATAAGAAAGGTTGGTTGTTTACTTGGACATCTTTGATGTTTACCACAGAGAGCCTGATTGATTAATTTTGGCAAATGCCTACAATTTTACCTTTGGAAATGTATCTGGGGGCAAAGCTCCTTTCATGTGTGTAAAGAACTTGGATAAGAAGCTCTTGCTCTTGTATTTGGCAGTCTTTTGTGTAACAGAAAAGACCACAGACAAACTATCCTGCAAATAAGACAGAAACTGAAACCAGGCAAGAACCAGAATGGGAGCAGCACCATAGGAGCCTGCCCGTGCCTCTCTTCTGCATTCAGGGGTTTGCAGTGACTTAGAAGCAGCTGCGGTATCAGAGCAGACCCACATGTTAACCAGCCTGCATGACAGATGTGCTGGAATTCAGCGGAAGTTTTGGCTGAACACAATGTGGACCTGGTACCCAGTTTCCTGACCAGGACCTTGAAGCTCTGCTGTACGGGAGCTGTCGGTCTTTACTGGGAGTACAGTGTCTCTGACCTGCCTGGAATGAATTGTCTCCTAGAGAAATTCATCCTCATCACCCAACTCCCAACAACGTATGAGTGTCTAATGGTTGTTTAAAATTCATTCCTGGCCAAGAAATACCACCATTTTCCCAAGTTCTGTGGCATAAAGCTGTGCTGGAAGAACATAATTTTCTTTGAAGAATGTCATTAAGCAGCTACTTTGTTTTGTCCTAGGAGGATGGGAAAGTACCAGCTCCTGATATATCTTTTCTCTGAGCTTCATTATTTCTCATGTTTCAGGGACATTTCTTTTATCCCTATCCCTCTCAAAAAAACACAGACTCTGTTTCTTCAAATGCTTCTTTCAAAGAATATATAGCTCTGTAAACTTCTTCTGTAAACTTCTTCCATTATTTCCGCTGATGGAACAACTAAAATAGAATATAACATTCCTGCCCAGAATGCATTGGTGATGTTAAGCCTGTTATTGCTGCATTTTTCAGTGCCTTCAATCCTGTTTCGTGCGTAGTCTGATGCTTCTGGCAGCTGCTGCTCATGCAAACTAAGCAGACATTTACTGAGGAATCTAAGCCAGTGGCCAACCCCTTTGGGTGTGATTGCAATCTAATTAGCACGAAGCAAGGTGCCCAAACAGGTGAAGTGATTCTTTGTAGTCTGTACCATGTTGTGCTGTCAGTATGGAGTTTTGAATGATTCCATAAGTTTTCATTTACAATAATCCTCTCTACATCTTGTTAGAAGAAGGCCAGCAAATATAAATATTATCAAGCCTCTGTGCATAGTTGGAGTGCACCTTTTCACGTTGTCTAACATGTACGAAAATTTAGATGAGGAAACAGTTCTGGAAAGTGGGATAAATTAGCAAGCTTTCAGTTGCCCAGGCTACAGCCACCAGAGGATTGGTGTGTGACCTTAGCGTGTTGTATTCCATGTTTTTGACTTTGCTGCAAAATGAATTTGCAGCAGAGAGAGTAGGTAAACATAGTGCTCATAAGACAGAAGGAAAAAAGTTAATGCAACATGAATATATCGCCAAATGGAAGATTTTTAGTCTTCCATTTATATTAGGGATTTTGTACTTTCCACTTCTGGCAATGTGGACTTACCCAAGCCTTCAGTGTACAATCAGAATCAAAGCTGCCTTTTCCAAGGAGTTTCGGTAATACCACTTCTACTTCAAGGTTTCAATATACTCAGAGTTGCTTTTCCTCCCACACAAAAGCCTGTATGTTCCTTTACACTTCTATAAGAAAACTATAAACTGCAGAAAGCTGGAGAAAGGTCTCCCAAGTGTGCCTTTCTTTCCGAAATGTTGACGAGCTTGGTTTCACAGCCTCAGAGAAGACAAGAAACATGTGGCGGATGAGGCCTGGAAGGATGGACAGACTGCTGCAAAGAGTTGTTATCTGGCAGTGCTGCTAAGGCAACCCACCTTTTGCTTTCTCTTGCTCAGCCTAGCTGGGAAGTATAACTGACTTGCAAATCTCAGCAAAGTTTGCAGTGCGTACCATAATAGGGGAAAACTAATCATGAGGGTGGTTTTAGCTATGGTCTTCTAGAGCATGTCTACAGTTACTGTGGTTGAGCTGATTAATAGTGACTTGAGTGCAAGCAGTTGAATACTGTGGCATGACATCAGTGCCCTGTGGGGAAAACACACACAGGGTCGGCATTCCCAAGAGCAGAGTTGATGTGTTGATGGTTGTTTTAACAATGATGGGATGACAGTCTGATCATGGCAGAGGTCTTGATTTCAGTTCCTTGCTTTTATAGGTACACATGTGGTGAGTTATACATAGATAAATATCATAAGCAAAATAAGTTTTAAAATATATGTATGGACCTGAAGGAAAATTCCAGGCACTAAAGCCTTTGGGTTGCTGCTGCTTTCCCTTCTCTCGCCCACACAGCATGTGTACAATTCCTCTATTCTTTCCCTTTCCAGATGGAACCAGTTGGACAGAAGCAGCCTTACAGTGTCACAAGAAGGCTTCAAGTCCAGTGTCCATCTCAGGTGAAAGGGTTTCCTTATTACTGTGAGATTTTGTTTTACTCCTTGCAGAGTTTCCAAGTTTTCCAGTACTGTTGTCGTCTTCTGAAGTTCTTGGGAATATGTACTTGCCCAAGATATTGCACTGTTTAAAATTCAGTGTTCTTAAAGTTCATTGAGATGAGCTCTTTATTTTGTAAAGATGAAACTCTGAAAACAAGAACTTTTGACAAAATTTAGTTAAATTGTCTTACAGTGTCATGTATTTTTTATTCAAAATATAACTAGCTAATCTGAATTTATTAATTGCAGATATCAGGGATGCATTATCAGTATTAAAATCTGTGCCAGCAATAAAACTGAATCAATGTATTTTAAATAATTTCACTTTTCTGTGATTGGACTTTATCTGATATCAGGTTTAACTATTTTTAGTCCCTGGAGCTGTCAATAGCCCAGTAGTATCTTCAGGGTCTGAGCATCTCAGGTTCAAAGAACAGGTTCTTGAATGTTTTTGCATTTGAGCTCTGACTTCAATAATTTGATACAGATAAAATATTGCTGCCATCAAAAAGCTTCGCCGAACAGCAATTAAAGCATCAAAGAAATTGAATTATGTATTTTGTTTGATGTTAGCTTTTAAGGCAAGAGGTGGTGCTGTGCCTAGCGCATACCAGGGCTTAATTTTCAGGTCTAACCTGGTTTACCTCACTAGTGCAATGTTCAATCAAAAATTAATACTGTGAAGATTTTCTTCTCTTGGAAAATCTAGCCAGAAGACTTTCACATCGGCTGACTGTGTTTCCACTAGCTTGGTAAACATGCTTTCTTCATTTGGCAGGAAAATCCATATTTATTCACAAATAAAAACAGTAACTACTCATCTTCCCTGGAGACATCAAACACCAAAGAAACATCTCAGGTATAGTAGGAGAGTTTGTATCATATGAACTGAGTGTATTGCAGGGAGCGGGGCAGGTGGGTGAGAGTGTGTCGTAGCCTAATTATACAATGCTACCTGGGAAAACTAAATGCAAAGCTCCAGCTCTTTATTTCCATACTTGGCTAAATAGTCAGATGCTGTTGCACGTGTGCTCCTTGGTGGATTTTGTAGAGTATGATTTAAGGTAGATACGTTCAGCTAGCCTAAAGTAAGTCTTGCCTTCACTCTTAAGAACCTTTGTTAAACATCTGGATAACAATGTTAATTTACGTGGGATAAGATGATGTTGAAAATGGGGCCATTTAGTCCTACCGTGGAGGAAACTAGATCAGCTCAGTACGACACCACTGTGTGGGTCTGACTTCATCTTGTTTATGCCATAGTAAAACTGAAGAACAATGGATTTTTCATTTTTCTTTTTAGTGAAACAGTTGAAGGTTAGGTGTGCAGAGATAAACAGACATGCTTTTTTTTTTTTTTTTGGTCATAGTACTCTGATTCAGAGCAGAACTCGATGCTCCCAAGCAGCTACAGAGGGAGGTGATTATGCTCATTTTCATGACTCAGAACACAGTGTCTAGACGACATCTGCACTTAAAATGGCCTATACTTCATTGGAATAGTAATATGAATTTCTCCTCTCATTTTAATATAATGCTATCTGTTTTTTTAGTTACTCAGGGTGTACAGACCTCTGCATGGGGCAAAGGCACCTACCACTGATTTTTGATGGTACCTATAGTGTAGGAGGCAAGAAGAAACACTGTATTATGTTTGTGTTTGGTTTTTTTTTTTTTTTAATAAAAAAACAAAAAGGAGCAATAAGACAAGACACACAAGTATATTTTCCTTAAGCAAGTTAGCCTACTTAAGGAGTTCTGTAGAGAGACTTGGAGCAAGCACATATCCTTGGGTCTTGCGCAATGTTCTGCTCTGATATATTGACAGTCAGCCTTCACTAACAGTAGACCTCGGGGATGTTTCCGTCAGTAGGCTGTAACCCAAAAGAGCCAGGAGGCCAAATGCCTGGCTGCATGTAGAGGGCTGCACACGGAGAAGGCAGGCTCGTAGCCTGCTGACAAAGGTACGGTTTCATGCTAGGATATTCCAGTGTTGTTCAAACTTGTTTCTCACCTAGCTTGGAGTACGGGCACACAAAATGTCACATAGCTGAACACAGCATGGCACACAGTGTTGAAATAACTGGCCCCACTGGTAGGCAAGAGCCGTGCTGTGCTAATATGGCCACGCAACTTCTAAGCAAACTGAGCTTGTGTCTGCCTTCAAAGGGCATGGCCTGAGGACAGGCTGGGTGGCTGTGTCCAAAAGTATGTGGGAAATTTGTTAATCTAATGCTCTGAGACATAAATGGTTTATCATGACCAGAGAATAGCGAATGTGATGTCAAGTCTTGCCCCAGCTGTCTTTGCAGGAAAGGAGTTATGGAACAAATATTCCCTGTTTTGACCGGAGTCCCTCTGATACAGTTCCAGTTTCAGGTACAGTCCTATGCAATTTTATTATAGCACTAGCTCATTTGATGATAGAAGGGGAATGGTTAAGAAAGGTACGCTTTTCTTTGAAGCAGTGCATTCTATTGTCTGTGGCTTTTAAGATCCTTTTTGGAACAAGGTAAGTAGTTGTATAGCAAGATGCAAGTTCTCCTTCAAGGATGGTGAAAGCTTATGCAACTACACTTCCCATGTACAAACAAAGAAGTGACAGTGGAAATGACAGAAGGTAGTTGGGCACTTCTGTTGCAGGGGTGGTAAAACTGTGTGTGTGTTTATGTCTGCAGTAGGGGCTCTTGTCAGTGCAGTTTGGGGTGCAGAAAGCCACATGGAATCATGCCCCCGGTGGGTGTTGTTCTCCTTCCGAAGCTGCGATGGTCCCAGAATTTCCACACTGTGCCGGCACTGGAGCTGTGCCTGCTTTTCAGTTGTTTCCACTGGTTGAAAGGAAACTGAGTAAGCACAGATGCAAGACTGAAATCTTACTGCCTCCCTTGTCACTGTAGCTAATGCCCAGCCATGGTACCAAGAAACATTTCTGGTTTGATGCCTATTAGTGTCTGTCATTCTGAGCTAATACTGTCATGAATATTAAAATACTGTCTTTACAATGCTTTATGCTTATTCCAATGAAAATCTCTGATAACCATCACAGTTTGAAGTTTTCTTTCTTTTCTTCTTGCTTTACACTACCTTTATTTTTTATTTATTAGTTCATAATTTGAAACCGGCAGATATTCGGGTGATTGCTGCCCTGGGTGATTCACTCACAGTAAGTAAAGATCACTGAATAACCATCGTTAAAGCAAGTAATGAAAAAGCATTTCTGAATTTTTAAGCCAAGAAATAGAATACATGCAGTTGTGCCCTATTGAGCCAAACGCATTTATCGTGTATTCTATTCCATACTGCACCTTGACTTGCTGGTAATCAGATCGTGAGTCTAATCTGAGTGCACAGTTCCCATTTAAAGTCCACAAGAGTGCCGCACAAGGCAGAGCTGCAAGATCAGATTGCACAGCAGCAAATCCAGCCTGCTAGAGTGGACTTGCAACAATTGCTTTTCTTTATTGATTCTAAGCAGCTCCCAAGGTATTGGCCTTCAAAGCTATTAGTAAGTGGCATAAATAGAAAGAACAAATTCTGCAGCTAATTGTATGTACATATATGATATGAGATACATATACCTAGATCATACCAAAGCATATAAAGCCACGTCCAGTTATACTAACTGAACATTTGAGTAAAATTACAATAGATCATCAGATATGTCAACTGTAACTTATCTTGAGGATTTTTTTTAAGACTATTCCTGGAACTACCTAAACTCGTTTGCCCCAGGCTAGCTGTGATTCTCCAATCAGTGATGACTGCTTCACTGCTCATATCAGAATTTCTGTTTCTTCTGTGTTTTGTGCTAATTACCACGTTAGATCCTAGTAGTCTCCTTTCTTGGGGAAACTAGGGGGGAGAAGACATAAAAACACTGTGCCACTTTTTAGTGTGAGGAACATTTTAATAAATTATTCATTTAGGAGCACTGCTCTCTTATTTATTCCTTATGTAAATTTAGAATTGTATGAGTATTTTGAACATTCTCAACCAATTTTTCCGCACTTGATCTTATCAAGAAGTTGATACAAGATGGTAATTTGGTAATTCACTGGAGCAGTTAAAATGCCCTCAGTCCTTGATCATCTTGAGAACAAGGATCTGTTATATTTTGAGAAGATGATGTAGCTTGCTTCATTAACATCCTCTTTAATTATTTTCACTAGGATCAGTCAGAGAACTAGTTACTGCAGCAATTCTTATTTTCTAAAGGTGAAGTCCTGTTCTCTCTTCTGCTTCTAGGCAGCTAATGGGGCAGCATCCAAACCCCATGATGTTCTGGATGTCCTGACTCAATATCGAGGTATTTCCTGGAGGTGAGTCCCAGTAATTCCCCCTCAATGGGAGTGAACCAATTTTCTTGGGTTTTGATATGTGTCATTGGTTTTTGTAACAAATGGAGGCTTGTGGAGAGTGAATTTGACTTCACGTTTTGCATGGAGGCACGTGGTTGTACTTTTACTCATGATAGATAAAGTGTCAGACTAATGGCTCTCTAGAGTACAGTGTAGCATGGCTGGAATAGGCCTGGATACATGGATGAAATTAGGTCCTTGTTAAGACGGTCCCTTTCTTCTCTCATGGTTGTGACTTGCAAAGAGGACTTCTAGGTCCCAGTGGCATTGCACCACTAGCGCAGTCTGCATTTCTGTCCCTGCTCTTTCTGTGTCCTGTCTGCTGTTCCCTGCTATGGCCCACATCCCCCTTTGGTCTTCTTTAAAATCACCAGTCTACAAAGAGTCAGAATAGGAACTTTTTTGGGTGCTGCTGTTTCATACACAGCGTCTTATTTCCTTGACCCTTTCCCAGTATTTCTTACACCATGCAAAACAGTTTGTCAATTATGAGACAGTACAGACTCTTACATACGCAACATTTTATTAGACAGGTCAAAAAATCGCTCTGAAGAAAGACGATCATGTTCACTTTTTATTCTGCAACTGTATTATTTAACACCAAACCTGTCAGGCTGATTTTCTGTTCATCATTTCTTATCCATCTGAAACACTGCAGCTCTGTAAGAGGTTTAAACATGTACTAGAGCACTTCAAAATACTCTATTCCGAATTAAAGGGATGCTATAGAGGTGTTGCAAGTCCAACTTTTTATATTTTGATCTCTAATAATATTCTACTGACATTTGGAGGGAAAAGTATGCTAGCATTCTCCACAGCATGAAGTAAAGAGCACACAGACGCATGGTGATTTTTACCAGTCTAATAGTGTTCTTCCAGCTGAGTGAAATGGGGGTGGGGGGGGAGTATTCCGTATACTTTCAATGTGAAATATATGCTTTTAGAACTTGTTTTCATGGCTACAAAGGATATGTTAACTAAAAATGGAAGTAATAAATATTTTAATAGGGATGAGGGCCACAAAAATGATCAGTGGGCTAGAACACCTCTGCTATGAGGAAAGGCTGAGAGAGTTGGGGCTGTTCAGCTTGGAGAAGAGAAGGCTTCAGGGAGCCCTTATAGCATCCTACCAGTTCATGAATGGGGCCTACCAGGAAGATAGGAGAGGGGCTTTTCACAAG
>Ga0181612_171191_pt1 | contig 10661 bp, 7 predicted proteins | sample HoacroProtozoa21_FD_119630 | JGI IMG/M metagenome (GOLD analysis project Ga0181612, IMG submission 119630) | Hoatzin crop microbial communities from Cojedes, Venezuel. Combined Assembly of Gp0051906, Gp0051904, Gp0051908
ATTTTTCTAGTCTTCCAAGCCAGAAGACAGATTTTAGTGACTTATGGCAGTATGTAGAGGAGCTTAATACAGTGCTAATTTCATACTAGAGCTCCAGACTACTGTCAGTTGTGTAAGAGTGTTTTACCTGGGCTGTAGGATGAGGGCATTTGAGATGGCTACGAGCAGACCTGACTGATTAGCCCATTTGCAGGAGGGTCTGAGACCGCGGTCAGCTCTATGTGGCTTTCAGCACAGAAGTCCCCTTCTCAGTCCCAGCGTAAGTTTACCCTCATAGCCACAATCAATGTCAATAGTCTCATTGATACCCGAGAAGTGTATTCCTAGATCCTTAATTCCTAAATCCATGTCTGTCTATTCTATTTCTCACACTACTTTCATGTTACTGTGCTTGTGTAAAAGATGCCCTGCATGGGGCTGATTCTTCCTTATTTACATCTAGACGGGCATTGTTAGTCATATAAAGAATAACTCAGTTATGTTAACAGTCACATGGTGGTGTAAGAGCAAGGAAAACAAGGCCAACATATACTCTTGGCTGCCTTTTGCTCTCTCAGGAAGAAGAATGTATTAGATCTTTACCACATGATGGACAGAGAAATAGCACTGTGTTGACTGAAGCTGCTCCTGATTTACACCAGGGAAGAGAGCAAACAGCTGCTCGCAAAGCTGCCAAGGAGAAAAGCAAAATATAAAATGGTTGGAGCTGACAACAGCAATGCTTTGTTTCTGGTCATCATAACCAGATAGCGGCTGCTTCAGGGCTCTGTTCTCTCCTTTTGAAGAAAACACATAGCATTCACCAGCTGCAACAGATCCTAGCAGGCTAGACAGAGCAGCAGCAGATCCTCTGATTCCTCCCTTTGGTGTTTGCTGATCCATGAGTTCTCATCTTATTCTCAGTTAATTATGCCGATATTTATGCATCTACCAGAAGGTCCTAACATTTAACATGTTCTCTAACTTTGGCTGTTCATCTTTTTTTGTGGTCTATTCTGATCACCTTTGTATAGTAGACTTTGCAGATTTATCTTCTCTGCCTCAGTTACCTCAAGGACCAGTTGAATCACATCTTCTGCGCATTCTTTCAGTGCAGAACTTTTGCCAAACACACATAATGTGTATGCCAGGCTTATGGCAGCAGGGATATACAGTCCTGCAGCTAAGCCAGAAATAATCAGTAAACTTTTGTTGAAAACACCAATTTTGACTTAAATGAGCGAAATGAACTGTAGAGAGAAGATGTTAATTTTGGTTGAACATTTTCTGTGTTTAGACAAAAAAATATCTTTTTGGAATCTTCTAAAAAGATTGGAAGTGAGGTGGCGGAGTTTTTTTCCATTTTCTCCTCTATTTAAAGAAATAAAAATTATAATCTATTTCTCACTCTGCAGGATAAATAGCCAAATTGTGGCTGGAGGTATAAGGTGTGGGACAGAATTTCTCAGTCTTGTAAGACTTTTTTCATCATGTGGCTGAGATTTGTCTGTCCTCTGTGCAGTAGCAGTGGGTGCTGAGGAAACTATTGTCTGCTCACCTCCTCTCCCCTGAAGCCTGGAATGTGCCCATCTGCTTCCCTCCTTTGAGATATGAGGAAAGACATTCTCATTATCTCCTCTATCTGGCAAATCATGTAGAAACATCACTCAAAAAACAGAGGGCTATGCAATGCCCATCTGATATTAAAACAATGCTATGGACAGTTGTATTTCAAGATGTGATAAGGATATTGTATTAATTTGTCATTTTTTTGGCAGTGCTGTGTGAACTCATGAAAGTTTTAAAAGCACGCTTCTAGCTGTGTGTCCCTTCCTTGCTCCAGAAAAATATGGATGGTAAGTTCTCTGAGCAAGTAAAGAAAATACAGCGTTGTGGTCTGTGGGTAGTACCTACTTCTTGGCATCACTAAGCTTGGTTTTAGGGCACCAGCTTCAAATGAATTCATGGTAATGATGATGATCTTTTAGCCTGGGCCGTTTCGCAGAAAGACTGGAGCAACTGCTGTGGATATGTCATCAGAATAGCTTTATCAAGAGTCTCTCATAGTGTGGAGGTTTGTGGTGGGAGAATTTCCCTCAAAAAGAGCCATGCGAGAGGTTCTAAGAAATCTAAAGGAAACCGTCAAACCACAGTGCACTGCCAGCCATTGCATAAGAGAGGGAAAGGAATTTCAATAAGAGCTTCACATTTCACTGGTGACTGTCAGAAGTGGGAGCTGGCTGAGATAGAAAAAGGATTTACTCAATTTCTTAATTTACTTGTTAATAATTCATTAGCTATGACAATGGGAATTAAGTCCCAGATTAGCTTTTTCTGTCCTTTCATCTTTCAGCCTACAAAGATGGACTTCGACTAATCCATTCCTAGAGATCTTCTGTCTAATTTTTATTTCTTTTTCCGTCTTTCATTTGTTTCATATCTACTTCTACTTTCAGTTACATTTAATTCTTCACAGCTTCCTTTCCTGACCACATACATTATTGCTATTCTGTTTTCCAGTGTGATCCTCCTAGTGCCTTCCTGTTGTTATCACCTGCTTTGTTGCGAGAAACCTGGTACTTACTCTGTCATGCTCTTGCTTGGCTTTTGACCTTTCCATACCACTCTGTCGTGCCTGATCTTCTCCATACCATTCTGTGCTCCACGTTTCACAGACTACATTTCCCTCTCTTCACTTGTTTTCTTCCTTAACATATTGCCTTCCTGGAATCCCTGCTCCTCAGCTTAGTGGAGTGCTCGTTTATTAACCCCTGTTTTGAAGGAAAGGCTATTTTTCTGAGTCTGTATATGTAGATGGCACTCATTTCACCTCTCCTTTGAAAAGTTGAAAGAAGGCACCATACACTAATGCAAAGATGCATTAGAAATGTAGTATGTTTGCTGTACTCTAAGAGATTGGTTTTTTAGACTTTGTGTGATAATCAGTCCTTAGGTTTTAGCCCATAACCAGTTAATTTAGCTATATATACAGTATTCTCTCAGAAGAGGATAATGAAGAATATCACTGTAACATATTAAAAACACCAGTAACAGAAAGGAAATAACAAAGAGTGTAAAATATCTCTGAAAGTTTCTGTGAAACTCAGAGGCAAGGCTTGGCTATCTTTCACATTATTTGCCTACTATCCTCTGTTTTCTTTACTCATATGCAGATGAGAAAGATAACATCAACTCTACTGTGCTCTGTCTATATCTGTTTGTAATCAGAAATACAAGCAACTTGTGGTTCTTCTCTTGGCTGGATCACACAGGCAAGTGTCTCAGGTGGTATAGATCAAGCTCTTACCAGTGACATAGAGATGTGTTTATTTATACCAGTTGAGAGTTAGACACCACGCTTTTCTCTGCCACCAGGGAAAAAAATAAGAGACTTCCTCCTACTTCAAGTGAAACTGAACAATAACAGGTTCAAGAATTGCCGATTCTAATTTTCCAGGACAGGATCTTCCTGTCTGGATATTTATACAGCAGCTACCACTGTGGTATCTAAACCCCCTATTGATTTATTAAAGTGCACTCATAAAGCTCTCTGTATTTCTTTTCCTTTCTCTGCTGTTTTATGTGGTGTTATTATGGGAAAGCAAGGTCAATGGAAGAATGTTTTACATTTTGTTGTGAAAGCGCAGAGGTTTACTGTCACTCTGATATGTTCCAGAAGCAACTATCACAACATGGACCAGTAGCCAAGAAACCTCTGTCTCCTGCTTTCACGAGTTTCCTTCTAGCAGTTTTTCATGAGGAGTGGAGCTCCCCTGTGTAATCTCTCCGATAACATGGGTAAATTGAACCAGGATTCTTTGAAATCGAGGACCAAATTCTTGACTTCATGTAAGAAGTCATCCATGTTCTCTTAAATGCTGGTTTGCTTTCAGTAGTTGCTTGTTCGGTAGATGGACAGTTGTGCCCTCCATCAGCTGGAGGGTGTGTTTTGTTTTGGTTTGCTTTTTTTAAGCTTGGCAGTCGCTTGCCTATGTACTGTTTGATACAGTGTGGAGGTGGATAAGCAGATTTGCCACTCTTTAAAGCTGCAGCCAGAGCTCACAAGATGAAACAAAATAGTACCCTGGTTGAGTCTGAGACATGCAGGCCAATCTGAGTGTCCGCAGTGCATGTGGGAAGTATGGGGAAACACCTTCTCTTTAGACATGTGAATAATAGTAGTAATCTTCAATGAAGTGGGAATACCACTGGAAAGGAAGCATCACCTCCATTCTTCTCAGCTCTGGCCAGAACAAATTGTTCTTTTAACTGTGCAGCCAAGAGACTGAACAGCTTGAGCATATTCTGGGAATGGTAATATTTGAATGAGGTTATCCAAAGGGAGAACCTGCTTATGTGTTTCTGGAGTTTTCTTTCACAATATCTCAGAGTCTTCACTTCACAGGGAGGTTGGATAGGATGGAGCTGCAAGAAAGGCCCAAATGGAGGTGTGAATAGATATAGTCTGGAAAGGAGGGGGCAAATGGTTGTCACAAGAAGGTACGAGTCATGGCCAAGTTGTGGTCTTCCACTGCCTAAGGGAAGACAGCAGAATCTCAGCTCAGCTGTGCCATATAAGGGTGCAGACAATGTTAGTGTACATATCAGGTCTTTCAGAGAACAGATGTCAAGCCTAATGCTTTGCAGCACAATTGTTAATAGCAATCACAGCTACAATGTCACTCCAAAGACTTGCAGTAAGTCCCAGGACCCACATAGCTATGCAATAGCTAATTTCTATCCATGACTTGTCAAAGGAAGGGGCAAATATTGATCAATGGTACAACTAATTTCTGTGGACATTCCTGTCTGTCTTCCAAACCTCCTAGAGTCCTTAATGACTGGTAAATTTCTGCCGTGGTGGTGAGGATGAGTTGAGATGTCTGTAAGGAAAGAACTTCATTAGTGGACAGAGCTGGCTAGCACAGCACTGTGTAAGATTTCTGAACTGTGTACATGGACAAGATTACACGTGGATATTTTGTATGGACAGGAGCAGCAGGATTAGGTCATCCAAAATATTTGCCTGGAACTTGCATACTTAACAAACAAAGCAAACCATCAATATTAAATAGCCATAAATATTTTTGGCCGTTTTAAAACAAATTGAACTTAAACGGATATCTGCAAAAAAACAACTTGTTGTAAATAAAATCCTTCATAAGAAAAAAATATGCCAGTGCTTATTTTTTTGGAATTAATGTGTATTAACTGCAGCCAGCACTTGTTCATCACTGTGCTGTGCTGATACTGGAATAGACACAAATATAATCAAATCCAGGTCTCTCTCTTTCTCTTTCATTCTTTTCCATTCTGACCCAAGCTTTTTAATTCAGTCCATATGAACGAAGTTCAACCATTAATTTTATATAACCTGATCTATGCCACAGAATAAAGAATACAGCGTCTGTTGCCAAATTAGAACAGTCTAACTGAAATAGATATGTGCATTTAGTGAAGCCAAGGCATAATTTGCTTGTACCAATATTAGTACACCAGCCAACATACGGGATTTTAAACCCCAAATACATTTGTATACTTGCTATTATAATGCAATGTATATAATTTTTTCCAAACCAGTGTATATTGAATAACACTCACCAGCTTCCTGAGTGTCAGCTGATACAGCAGTGGAAAACATGCTCTCTTCCCTGCTTTCATTTTCATGTTTAATAAACATATTTCTAAACTTGTTTGGCTTGATTTATTTTGTTTCTTGCAGAAACATCTTCAAAAACAGATTTCTTCCCTGTGTTTCTAAGTCCACTCTTCTGTTTTTCAGTAGAAGTCCAATGTCATAACTTAATCTTGAAGGAAAGGCAAATTTCCATTATAAACCTGTAAATATTTTGCAGTCTTCTCCACCCTTGGGATCTGTGCATTCTGAAATAGACATGGAATTGAACCGCCCAGATGAAGAGTTTGCAGAAAAGAGGCATTGAACCAAGTCTACCTCAGCTGATCTAAATAGAGTAACTTATTTTGACCATTGATCTGCGTAAACAAAACTGTTATGATCTTTGCTGAATATATTAATCCAGAAAAGAGCTTTTATCATTCACATTTTCAGGTACTGAAAAGAAAGTCTTCTTAGTGCATCCCTTGCAGATTCTGCTACTAGATGAAAAAACTTTAGGTTGAATAGTTTTGGCGTGGTTCACCAAACCAAGATATCTGTAGCTGATAGCAATTATGGAGGAGGTTAGAACTGATGTCAGTGACAATATACTGTGTGATTACATGACTGTGTGGAGAAATGTCTTCCATGCTCCATATGTTAGTGCTTGGGTTATGTTTCTGTTGAGAATAAATAGGCAGCCTTCTCTGCATAACTTTCACTGAGTCTGTACAGCATGATCAGCCACTTTGTGCCTGAAGAGACCTTTTGAATTTCTGCTTCCTGCAAGTATCATATTGACCTAAATAAACACTGAAGATTGACCACCAAAATCTTGGACTGCTTTTGTTGCAGGACCTTCTCCAAATGTTCCGTGAAGTAAAAAGTGAAGCCTCCAATGACTCCAAGCAGCCTTGGCTCTTTCCACACATGTTGATGTCTGTCTCGTTACAGCAGAGGTGGCTTATAGATAGAAAAGACTCAAACCCAGCTGAGCATGCAGATATGTGTTCCAGGTGCTAAACTATATTACACTTTACCCTCACTTTTGAACGTTGTGGAGATTTCATTTCTAGGGCATGAAACCTGCTGATATCTTGCATGAATCGTGTTTTGCAGAAATGCAAAACAACTAGATTTTTAACATCACGAATTAAAAATTTCTTGTGGGTGATTTTGGTTCAATTGTAAGATGAACAGCTCAGAGCTTGCTTGAAGGTAACTGCTACTTTGACAGTAAATCAATCAATACTTCTGTACAAACTCCACTGTGAATCTCTTTATCTGTGTTCTCTAAGAATGTTACATATAGGTTATTCCATCACATGAACATTTTCCATCCTAACAACAGTTTTACCTTAAATATCTCTGTACTTAGAATACTGAAAATTTTAATTACAGTCATCTCAAGCTTAAACTGAGTCCAGAACTGGAAACAACATAAAGGAATACACAAGTATTCCTTTAACCTTTATCTGTCCTACATGGGAAACAGCCTAGTCTCCTGGTCACCAAAAGCATACACATCTGAAGTGATGTTAGACTTACAGTCTTTTATGTTTCTGCTGTGTAAGTGTCTACATCCCAAATAATTGTCTTGGTTCTTATTGTAACCAATGAAGATTTAGTCAATATAGTAATATGGCTTAGAGCTCTCTAGTCACTGGACTTTCACTAATGAGTCATATCCTGTTGACCAGAGTGATTAAGAATTTGGATCAATTGCTTAAACAGATGCCCATAATGACCACTGAGACAGCACCACAGACTGTCAGATACAAAACCTGTGGGAGACCCACACTGTATAGGAGAACCATCTGGGTATCTCAAATGTCCATATTTGTACTAAACACCTGTGCTCAGGCAATTTAATGAAGTCATCATCTAAAATGTTGGAAAGGATGAAAGTGGACTAATATCCTTCTATTCTATTCTATTCTATTCTATTCTATTCTATTCTATTCTATTCTATTCTATTCTATTCTATTCTATTCTATTCTATTCTATTCTATTCTATTCTATTCTATTCTATTCTATTCCATTTTAATTATTCTTTCTTTTCTGGATTTTTTGTATTACCTTTCAAAAGAAAGGGCAGGATTTCTGGTTTCTGTGTAATACTTGGGACCACTGATGGGAAGCAGGGAACAGCCAGCAAAGTTCCTGTAGGGAGAGGAAGGGGAAGAAAAGGGACCTAAACTGTCATTTTGGTTGCATTCTGCATAGCCTGAAAGCCTCAGGGAAACTTCCAAGTGTTACGGTAGGTAGGCTACAATGTACTGATCCAGTCTGCAGATAACCAAAGCGCAGCTGAGGGTGGGGAGTCTTGAAACTGATTAAAAGTAATCACAGCCCTGTGGCCCGAGGCATGCAGAAAACAGAACCATTAATGCTATCCGGGAATCCATATAATGTCCTACATAGCAATTGCCAGTAAAGAAAAGAATAAATTTCTCTAGCATTTCTTCTTGAAGCCAGGGAATTTCTTATTTCTGCTGATGTGGTGAATAGGAGCGTTATCCTGAAGTGTCTCGAGTGTCAGCCCTGATGCTGGTGGGGAGGTGAGGTCTCCACCGCACAGAGTGAGCTTTCTGTATCCAAGGGGTGCCTTGACTTTTCATGTTTCTTAATTTACAATCCAATTTATATCCATCTTAATTCATAATCCGATAGAAACTACGCTGAGAGATACCAACATCTTATTTTGTGCTCAGTATATTGTAATATATAGAATAACAGTGGGAGGAAATTGCTGAAAAATAATTTCAAAGAGATATTTCAATAATGGCTTATACAGAACCTGCTGGGAATATCTCATGTACTGTTGATTTCAGTAAGAATATTTACTGTCATAAACACAGTAGAGCTCTATTTTTAGTTTAATATAAAGATTAGTGTAAAAAAAAAAGATGAATTACATTACTCAGTTGTATCTCTTGAATTATCTTAACCATATGTGGTTGCTCTTAAAATTAACCAATTTATTATTTTCTAAAGAGCAGCTGGGGAACTCTTTAATATATAACACTGAAAGCAATGTAATTACAAACAGAGGGGCAGAAGCAATATTATGTAGTCGCAGTTTAGAAACTGAGCCTTGAGTATCTTAATATATGCCTACATAAATGATTAGTATTAGTTAGCTTCAGCTCTTATCTTAATGGGATGTTTTTGCCATAGCACATGTATTCCACCTGTTGGTAAACCAGTAAACCACCTCATTCACGCCTTCTGTTATTTTTTTTAATTCCCATTTGTACCAGTTTCAGTTTGTTTTAAATAAGTTCCTTATTTTCATGCATGCATGAAAATGGACCAAATCAGAAAGGAAGCTGAGAGCATTTGGAATAAGATGTAAGAAATGTAGTTATTAAAAAAAAAGAAGGATGACATTTAGGAATTTTAGAAGTACACATGTTTATGTATGCATTTGGTACACAAAGTAATTATGTACTTGCTAGGTAACAATGCAACCATTGCTGCTGGGTCTAACTGACCTTCATAGATGTAGTATATAGTATCTGCCTACCTATCTGTAAGGGTCAAAATTATAGAGAATGATATCTTTTTACCCTAGGTGACCACTGTTTTTAAAAATAATGGCCACAGTTTTAGAAATCAGGGTTTAGTCACACTTCTCAGCAGAAATAATTCTGTACAAGTATCATAAATTGTTACTCTTTTACATTATTTAGGGTAGCTCACGTAGGGTGCTTTGAACTAGAGGGTTTTTTTCTCACTTTATTAAAAATACTGATTTTTCCCTATTTTTTTCGGTGTCATACATTTTATAGTGCTTCCTTATTAATGCCTTTATTTTAAAAATGGGGCAGAGAGACTCCTGATCTCAGCAAATATCTTAGTGAGTATACTTTTGCTTTGGGGCAAGGACAACTTAATATTCATAAATCTTGGAATGCAGAAGCGGAACGTGAAGTGAATCAATGTAGATTCTCAAGCATTAGGTATTGGGGCTAAGTATCTGATGTGAACAACTTATCAGAGGATTGGCATTATTAAAGTATCATGTAAGAGCCAAGCTATTTCTAAGTTTAAAAAAACCATGGAAATATCCCTAGTACTAGTTGACATTTCAATAAAATATGGCTAAGAAGAAAATGCCTCAGATAAAGAGATCTCAACAGACTAACATAAAATGAAATAATGAAGTAGAAGCCAGTGCAATAAAATAAAAATAGGTCCTTGTGGTGATGGTTGAAATCCAAAAATCAATTAAAGCTAGTTTTTAAAATGACAAGCAAGTAGTTCAAGTTATAAAAGACAGTGTTGCAGGTGTAGTTTAAAAAATATTTATTTCTGATTGATGAAAAAGTCTCAATAGGTGCCCATTCCTTGCACTGCTTGCTCCATAGCTATGTTAACAGTCATTGTCTCAGTTTGTACCATGGATAAAAATATGAAGGCAAGTATAATAGAAAATAGTCCGTAACAAATATAAACCCCTCTAACCAAAGCTCAGAGATGTGCTGAAATGACCCAAAAAGAAAACAGGCTTTGTTAAGCACTGAAGACTAGGAAGTAAAGGCTGTGGCAGATCAACAGCAAAAGCTGGTTCCTGTGTCAACATAACTTTGGAAAAAGCATTCTGCCACCAGCTTTCTCTCTTCAATACTAAAGCGAGTCTGTGTTCAGCATCGTGGATGATATGGACATAGGATGGTATGGAGATGGTGTGGGGCAGCCTGGACACCAAAACCTGGTCTAGAGCTGTGCGTAGGAGACTTGATTATGGGGTTGCCTCAGCTGCTTCAGAGCCACCAGGATCCCGGTAGGAAAAGGCCAGTGATGGCACTTAAGTGATTTTGGGAACATGAGTTGTTTTTCAGTGCATGACGCGTGTCCCCTTTCTATGTTTGATTCAGAGAAGATATGTATTGCTTCCAAGTCATTTATGAGGCACCTGTCTTGCAAACCTGTATGCAGGCACAGAATCCCGCTTCTTTAGCACAGTTCATGCCTGGGAACTTATGCATTTAATGACCTATGACAACTAGGCTTTTTTTTCATTGGCATTTTTAAGATTTCTACTGAAGATGAACAAGAA
>Ga0181612_181197_pt1 | contig 10661 bp, 7 predicted proteins | sample HoacroProtozoa21_FD_119630 | JGI IMG/M metagenome (GOLD analysis project Ga0181612, IMG submission 119630) | Hoatzin crop microbial communities from Cojedes, Venezuel. Combined Assembly of Gp0051906, Gp0051904, Gp0051908
CCAATGCATTTCCTTCCAAAAAAAAAAAAAAAAAAAAAAAAAAAAAAGATGCTTTTAGGAATACAGTCGTTTAATCCAACAGTTCTGGGTGAAGATGAATTTCACATAGCCCAGGCAAAGCTGCACATTATGGCAGAAAACAGTCTGAACCTTTGTGGTTAGCACTACAGAAGGATTATTCAAGCATTATTAGCTAGAGTTTAGATGCTGGCGCAGTTGAGCTCAAACTGCAGTGACTTGTTACACAGGAATACTTCATCAATGGGACAATCGTCTTTTTCTTTGACCTGTTAGTATGAATAAAATCTACTGATGAAAACTGAAAACATGGAAGAGTTTAAGTCTAAGGAAATGGTTAGAACTGATTGATGACTTGAACTATGTCAAACTTTCATTATGAAACCCAAAACCACATGAAATGTCCTGTTTCCAGTTTCACTGTTAACTCAGAACCCTGCCCAGGTTCTGCTACACGTTTTCTAAGGTTCAAAACCTTTTAAGTAAAACTCTGCATCTAAATATGGCCAAATTTGGTAGGAGTCAATATTCGTTGTGCATAAAATACATGCAAAATGTGTGGTTTTGGTGTAAAACAAATTGAAAGTTGGTGGTTTTGGCCGAATTCGCTTTGTCTTCTAGGGCTGGTTCCAGCCTCCAACTCAGATGATTCCACAATAAGAAACACTAAATGAATGAGCATTTCACAGTTCTTTTCAGGAACAATTAGCTGTTAATCTTCACAGTTCTTTTAAGGAACAAGGTACCTGTTAATATTCAGGCACTAAAACAAAAAAGGTTTAGCATATGCGGTGTCACTAAGATAAAGGTCATTTATACAGTTGTCACAGTATGTTTAGTTTAAACACAAAACGTAAGGCAAAACCAAGTAACTTCAAAATGTTACTCCAAGTACCCTGTAAATGTTCAAAATACTTGTCCTGATCTAGAAAAAAGGGGGGAAAAAAAGGGAGAAACTAACAAAAATGTATTCAAGTATTTAACGTATTTATTTCCTAAACCAACTGCACTTCTAGATTTCCGGCTAAGTGGCTACACTGGAAACGAACTGAGATGGAGAGCAGCGGCTGGGAACCCACTGGCATAAGATATTTTTAGGGAAAAATGAGGTTAATGTTTATGATAGCTCATTTATACTCATGCAAGCACTAGTAGGAAATGTCACAATAAGTGTGTAAAAATTATTTCCTGCATTAAACACAAAAATTTTGGGGAGAAGTTTGTATTTTATGTTGAGAATAGCTGAGTAAGAAGAAACTGAGGCATGCACATGAAGTTTCCTAGCAGAGCTTCAGCTGTGATAAACGAAAAAACATTTCAAACAAATTATTTTCACAGCCTCTGTGTTCATTTCCTTAGGCACTCTTTTCTATATCATTGGTTTCTGGCAGGTTATACTACAAACTCCTTCCTGTATTATATTTTTTCTTCAGAAATGACGGTAAGATGCTCACGAGAAATTCTGAAATATTCTGCTCATGAAAAAGATGCAGTGCATTCTCTCAACTCATTTTTCTTTTATAGGTATAGATGGAAAATCTCTCTGTGCCACATCTGAAAATGTGCAGCTTCAAAGGTGGGTGGAGCCAGGTGAAGAAATGCTCCAAATTAATCCGGTCATAGAAAAGTAATGTCCGCATCAACTTACCCCCGTGTTTCTGAAACTAGGGACACCTTCAAATATAAGCATCTCCCAGTATACTGCCATGAATGAACGACACAAAAAAACTGTCATCTCATATCCAAGACCATGCTTAAAGCGCTTTCAGATTTTTTTTTGTGTGTGTGTGCAAAGAGGGAGAAAACATACTGAGCTCTTCTTAATACCAATGGGCTGTTGCTGTGGGCGTATCACAACGGGTTGTCGTCTTTTCTTGCCTGATTTAGGTCTGTGAAAATCTTTCCATGACCAAAAGAAATATTATGCCCAGTCCATACTGAACTTTTTAATAAGAAGCAGTAAAGCAATCTGCTTCATTGTCAAATGATTGAAAGAAATTTAATTACTGCCTTTGGAGGGAACGCTTATATAAGTATCACGATCACAAGAACGTGCGTCTATGCATATATGAATACACACGCGCAGCCACAGTCCACCCTGTTGCTTTAATGTCGTAACACTACAGGCCATGAGCAGCTGAAGGCAGAAGTGAACTCATACAATTTAAAATACTGTGCCGACACAATTTTAAGGTTAAATGACATTGTGTAATTTCTTAGAAGATTAAATGCTGGCTTTATCACAGGACAATTTAGCCCTAGAAAAGGCAGGCAATATAGAAACGCCAGCAAACAAACAAATTAAAAATAGTAAGTTAGAAACACGGGAAAATGAGTTTGTGCCACACTGAAAATACCAAAAGCAAACAAAAAAACCCAAACCCAAGAAGCAAAAAACACAAAGATGCATGAAAAGCAGTATGCTATGTTAGATGTTTATCTATACATAAGAGACAGGTGTCACAAAAACAAAACAAAAAAACCACCAAGCTAAAGAGAAACTTTAACTCACCAGTTTCCATCTGTTATATCTGAATTCATGCATAATTGATTATCCATGACTGGTAAGTTCTTTTTTTTCACTAGCCTAACACAGTTTTCTAAACATTATGTGTTAAATCACCACCAAAGTAAAGGGTGTTTGAGAAACCGTAAGGGCAGAATAAAAATTTTTTAATGGAAAATAACATGTCAGTTAATAATAGAGCTGACCTATGTTTAAGAGGGAAATTTTAATCATGTGCATATTAAATATTAATAACCTATTCTGTTATTGTTATAATAAGGTTAAGTAAGCTTCTCCATGCTTAAGAAAGAGAAAAAGTAGGAATATGTAACAGTGAAAAAAAGCGCTGAGAAGCAGAGACATAAGGAAAATGTGTCAACAATAAACAAGAGGAAATGAGAAAGAAGGAAAAGATGAAGGTGGAAACTAATCTCTATGTGTCATTATGACTGCCAGAGTACTGGCAAAGAAGCAGCATCCTTTTATTTCAATTTTAATCATTTCTGAATTTTAATACCCTGCTCCTTTTGTAATTCTCCTGGCATTCCCTATATGCATCCATCCCAGCCAAAACACCAGTGTAAATTAAATGGCACGCAACCACACCACTGATGTAGTTCTCCCAGTAGAACCAACTGAGTGACCAAAAAGCAGAGAAGGTATGACTACTTTGTGTCCCCGTAGACCACTGGCCAATTAAGTGACTTAATGTTCTTCAATTCCTTTAATTTTGAAAAGAAGGGCAGTGGTTAGGTAACCCAGCAATATAAAGCCATTAAAAAAAAAATAAAGCAAGCCAGTAGTAATACAATAATCAGTGACCATCAGGGCCTGGAAAAATGAGTTTGCTCTCACTGGCACTAAGGAGCATCACATGATTATTTAATTACAGCTCTAATTTTTGTCTCATGGATGGCAACATATCAACAATTAATAGGGCAAATAGAGGAGACTGCATTTTTAAAGAGACAGAACCTATATGAAATACTGCTTGAAAATGCAATTTATCAGACAATATAATGCCTCTCAAGGCATGTCTGTCATCATGCCACACATTAAAAATTCTACTGGTTCAATTTTCTTGCATGGTATCTTATAAAATTTTTTCTGGAATGCTTAGAAAATAAAAACTACACCTGTTAGGATACACCAGTACCCTAAATGTCATTTTAAGTGGCAATGCAGAAGTCAGTTTCCCGTAGGACATACAGTCCAGGAAAGCAAGGAGTGGAACCACAAGGTTCAAATATAAAAATGTTATTATAAACTTATTACATCCTTTATCTTAAAAAGATTATAGCAAAATTCTTCAGGAATGGCCCAAAAGGATTACGGTATTCAGCAAGTCAAGTGCAGAAAAAAAAAAGAAGAAGAAAGTCAATAAAACAGTCAATGGAACAGAGATTGATTTTGATTGATTAATTTTACTGTGCGATTTTCTTACAAAGCATACTGAAACTAGGGGCTCAACACCAATATTGTACCATTCCTGCACAATACTGCTAGTTAAGAAAGGAAAAACAAAACCCGAGACAGGACATACAGATGATCGTTTGACAAGCTCTGCTCTAAAACGGTTGGATGCAGTTCTCATTGTGCCTCGTCCAGCAATGACCACAGTGCAAAAGATGGGGAACTGTGGGAAGTTCGGTATGTGAAGGAGCACCTTTCACAAGCTGCATGATTACAGGAATCTGCAAAGGTACCAAAAGAAAAACTCTGACCTATGCACCTGATCTTTCCTGCAAAGGTACTCACTTTTCCATGGCAGCGTGTGGGCTAAGTTACGAATCCTGTAAATTTACATTATCCAGAACATGTTTCAGACAATATTCGATATCTGACATGGGAAAGCCAAGCTCCAAATTTCCTCTGACCATTAAGCTGTACGTGTGAAAAACCTACCAAACTACTCTTAGATTTTTTTAATCTTACTTCTCAATGTACAACTTCAACACGCTTTTTTTTTTGGTATTCTAAAATCCATCCTTTAAACAGGCAAAGATATGCTGAGTTTGGGCCCTTGCACAGCAGAAAACCTGCTGCTAAACAACAATTCAAGTATTACTGCAAAAAGAAGTGTAACTACAGAAGAAATACTGTTAGAATAAATGCCCCATTCCTCACGAAAATTGTGTAAAATTAAGTTGTTTTCATTGCAGACATGAACCTTCTGGATGGGAGATCTTAATCTGTAACCTTAGAAAGAAAGCTGGCAAGCAAGAGCTTGTGTGATAAAGTATATATCTTTCTTTTTATGCACTGGTTACTATACAGATAACATGTCTCACAAAGACTGTAATTAAATGTCTAGTGCAGAAGTAACGCTAAAAAGCATACAGTATTATTATATTACAATGAATCCTTAGAAGCTGAAACTGTCATTTTTTAAATTTTAAGATGCCTTTAATTATTCTTGAGATTTCTTACAAGGAAGCCCACCTATGATGAAAAGAGTTAAGGATTTAAAATCTTTCTGATACAGCTCTCCATAAAAATATTAATTTCATCTTTGATTATAAACATTTTAAAACTCACTGTGCAATTTCTCTCCACTTCATTTTTTGCCTTTGGTTCTTCTGTGAGTTTGCATGCACACTCACTCTCTTGCTCAATCTCTCCCCTCCTTTCTTTCTGTCTCTTATTTAACGCATTAGAATTGGGAATACAGGGCGTGTGTGATACTTAGAATTTTTATCCTGTTCATTGCAAATGTTTTTAATTACCTGGCTGTTACAAACAGACATATATTCTAAGTGCAGTTACTGAAAAGGAAATACCTTTGTCATGCCTTTGCATGTGGGTTTGAGTTCAGAGCAGCAATTCTTTGCACTTGTGCTGTACAATGTTTTTCCACTCTAGGACTGATTTGCAAATATAAAGAATTAATTAATCCTTCAATGTTCTATGAAACATATATATTACTAATTTTATAGCTGGGTAAATAAATCAGGGGCATATTAAGGCCGCGTTTATAGAGGGATCGTGTGCTGCAGCTTCCTCCTCTTTCATATGAAGTTGCGAGTGCTGAGCATTTTCAGAATTGGGCTTGCGGCATTAAGGATTGCAAACACGGCACGGTCAGTTATTTACCCGCTATCACACGTTTTTGTCAGGGCTGAAATCAGAACTGGGACTCCAGACACCAGAAAAGTTTATGGGACAATCCTCCAGGTAAAAATGATCTGAGTGCATCACCACTTCTTCTAGCGAGCGGCAAGTGGAACGACACACAAATGATTGCTGCTGGGCAAATAAATCCTGTCAGAGCAGGATCCTGGGAAGATGAGATGCACTCGAGGTTTAAAGCACCTCCCTCATCTCCTCAGGTCATATCATGTCATAATGTGCCAAGGGAAAGAGATCGAGCAGATAGTCTCTGGGAGTTATGCAAGGCCAGCACAGCTGATAGATGTGGCTCGTCCTGATGTTCTGCACCCAGGTGCAGCTGGGGTGATGGAGGTCCACCTGCAGGCGAGCAGACTCTTCTGCCCGTCCACCCTGCAGTTCATAACACAAGAGCATGAGGTGGCGAGGGCTAACTCTTGTCAACCTGCAGCTGCAGAGACGTGTTTCCAATGATGCTTTACAACAGCTCAGAGAGAGGAGCTGGCCTACGCTCCGGTGAAAGGAAGCCGCTTTACAGCCCGTCCTGATCCCAGTGTACACAAACACACACAATCTCACAGGAAAATTGATCTCCAAAGAGATCGCTGTGTATCGGTATTCTAAATAAGTAGCTAAAAGGTGACCTTGGCATAAATACCAAGTGTTAGCGTGTCCCTCGGCCCGTCTGAACACCTAACACTGACCCCCTACCAGAACGGTAAAAGCAAAGGTCTACCAACCTCTGCAGGATTACAGCAGCGTGCATGGGAGGAAAGTCAGGCCCAGCAAGTTTAAAATTCAGATGGTGCCTGAGGTATGTTACTATGCTCTACTACAGTACTCTACTATTACTGTGCCATTCCTACTACACTGCACCAGACTACAGAGATTAAGGGTAAATTACAGCTGGTACAGGGCACGGGGACCAGTTCAGAGCATAAGAACAAGATCAGTGCTGGCAAGTCTCTTCAAATTAATCTCTGTCAAGATTTATACCTACCGAGACCATTGCAGTGCAGAAACCATTAGGAAGCCGACATTTGCAAAACAAAACGGGTATCAAGTAAGTCATGAAGTGTTGGTGATAACTGTGGTAAACTTAGATGCCACGGGATGGCAAATGTTCGCAAACACCTACATTTTTGAAGGGAACATTATAGTATATCCTTTTTGAAGTAACAGTTACAAGTTGTGGTTGGGGCTGTTGAGAGTTCTTGATACCGCTCACATGGGAACTGACATACAGGCTAACTTAACGTCAACTGTAGTAATTTCAGAATCAGTTAAAAACGGACCTCTCAGGCAGAGGTTGTTCACGGAACTCTCCAGCAGAGGATTTAGGGAAGCTTTCTGCAAACTGTGAGTTATTCCGACCACGGTCGTCTTCAGTTCAAATGCCAGCTACTCGGACGCATTAGCCCAAGATGAAAAGTACCATAACAGGGTTTTCTGACATGGACTTTATCAAGTTGCAAAATTTCAGTATAACAAGCAATAAGAACTGTAAGTTACTCTTTAACCGACAAACTGTTGTACTTTTTTTTTTTTTTTTTAGAATCAGTAGCAACTTTGTGACAACTAAAGTTTAAAAAATGCACTTGATTGCATAGTGACAGATTTGCAGAACATTTTTCATCACACACACATATGTGCTTTCAGTTATTAATAAAATGCTTCTGCCCTTAATCTGCCGTTGCCTGAATATACAATTTCAGTGACTTGGATAGGCAAATACTGTTAAGGAATTCTGTTTTCCCTGTTCAAGATGCAATTCAAATACACCAAGTAAAACTGAATACTATGTCTTTAAAACTGGCTTCTGCATGCCACAGAAAGGAATACCGAGTCACTTTTCTACGAAGTTCCTCTCACAGTGGAATGATAACAAAACTTTGTTTTCTTGCTCACCCTCCCTCCCCCTTCCTTTTTTTCTCTTTTTAAACAAGGAAGAGCCAGCTGCCCTGGATAACACCACAGGTAGATATTAAAATGGAGACAGCCATTATTTAGTGGCGACAGGAATATAAATACATGCACTAACCTATAAACTGGTGTTTACTTCAGGAAAGTAAGTCATATTTTTCCTCTGATTGCTGTGCTGTCAGTTTAATGCAGCGTAAATAAACAGTAGGTGCATGATAGCTTTAAGTAGAAAGTGTTCATTCCACAAGAGGAGCAGATTACTGAAGCCTGATGCCTATAATGGCAAAAGCAGAACTTCCATTTTACCTGAAAATATAGCCTCCTGTGCTAAGAGACTTGTGGCTTTTCTACTAAATTAATTTGTCAGAATTCTACAAAAAATATTATGTACTCAAAGAGCTTAACCAAAAACATTCATTTTTGCAGCCCTCAACTTGAACCATTTGAAAAAACAAAAGCCAGTCACTCCTCTGTAATTTCATCATCCCATTGCTCTAAATGAAAGCTTTATATAATCAACCTAATACAACAGAAAATAAAATGATATATAGAATTGCCTATACTTTGAGTTATTTTGTTCTTATAAATATATTCCCTGACTGAAAGTAAAAAAAATCCCCTTTGGAAAAAGCAATGATTTCTAAGAAGATTGTATATACACTCTACATCTATTAACATAAATTATAAGAAAGTAAAATGTTCCAGATGTGTTTAAACTGTTGTAGAAGGAAAGTTTGTGGCTTCTTTGGATATATGTTAAATATATCTAGAGAGCGCAGTGGTAGTTATATACAAGCAGGCAATAAAACCCTTCAGTACTATCTATGTTAAAATAGCGTAGTTCCTAGAAATATGACTAAAACATTTCAGAAGCCATATTTCCCCCAGTTTTAATTCAGAAATCTACCTTTAATATATTTTTTCTATATATTGTGAACTATTTTATTAATAAAATAGTCTCAATGATTTTTTTTTTCCCCAAAAAACAGCTGGAAACCTTAAGAAGGACTTTAAATTTGTCTGGCAATGCTTAGACTGAAAAATAGGTGACTATAAAAAGGTGACAATGCTTCAAAAAATTGAGTAGCTGATACAATTAAAAGCTTTGGGGTTTTATTTCCAAGAACACCAGAACATCATCTTCTCAACCGCAGTCGCAGGCGTCTAAACCCCTCTCCACCCCAAACCTGAAATGTGGGATGGGTTCGTGCTTATCCAGGACTTTCCTACTCTGAAGAGGCTCCTGCGCTGAAGGGGCGGACGTGGCCGCGTTCCCGACAGGAGGGGAGGTGGTGGTGATGCCCCTGGGGTGCTGGCAGGACTGCAGGCAGGGCTGCAGGCAGGGCTGGCGCTGCCTGCCCTGCCTTGGGAAGCACAGCAGCCGAGGGCAGGTGCTCACCAGCTGACCCGCTCACTGGGCCTATGCTGCAAACCGAAAAGGTGCCCCGCTCCTGTCCAACCCCGGGGCCAGGGTGGCTGACCCTCTCTGCCCCTCGTTGTGCCGAAGTGGTGCGTCCCATCAGCGAGCCACACACCGGCTCTCTCTGCTTTACAGTCCTTCCTCGGGAGCGCGCAGCAGCAGCAGGACAGGATTCATGCGTATCGCTGAAATAGCAGGAGGGGAGAAACTGCGGGAGTTACTCGCCTAGTCAAAGTATGAAGAACAAAGAATATAAAAAGGAAACGGCCAGTTTTTCAAAGTGCATGCACAAAAAGCATTCCATTTAAATGCTTTTTGTTGCAGTAAACTCTTTTGCATACAAAGGACTTATTTATTACATATTTGAACTTGTGGGAAAAAGGGAAGGAATGCACCGATTCCTGAAATAACTCCATGGTCTTTTTGGAGACTTCGCTCTTCTGTGCACTTGTTCTGCTCAGAACAGTTTTATTCCAGGGACGGAGGAATTCCTCGGAGTCAGTTGTTTCTTTTCCACTAGCTGCTTGTATTCAGGAGTGGGCACACATAGCATACTAGCCAGTGATTTTAATTTATCTTCTATTGCCTTACTATGTGTGTGTGCTCTCTGTTTAGATGCATGCTTATACGTGAACACGTTACATTTCCTTGCCTGCTTGTTTTGTTACCTACTCTACGTTCTTACACATTTCTTGAAAATGACTTGAAAAGCAAGGTACTGCCAATAACAATCTCACATAGAAAATGAACTAGAAAATATGTGCGTGTACAAATATTTTAAAGAGCATACAGGAATATGGGACTAAAAAGAGCACTCTAAAATTCTACAAATAGTGCTGCAGAGTAATTAGAAGATACAAATTGCAGAGAACATCCTACATTCACGTCTTTACACTCTACGCTTACTGTTTCAAGTTGTTTTTGAATAGTGCGCCTGATTTGACACATTTCTATCCGGTGATTGTGTTAAACGCTTGAAGAGATAGTGAAATATCCAGGCACTCCTTGTGCTAACTACAGCTGAAATTTTGCACTTATTGTAACCTTTTCTAACAATGTGAGAAAAACAGAGTAAATATATTAAATTTGTTTCACAACAGATGCTTAGGTTGTTAATATTTAAGATGCCTATTCATGCTATTCCTGTCTGCACATTTGTCAAAAATGTAAGCTTGAATGCTAATGTTTGCCAGCAGTCTACAGCAGACAAATATACGAATGCACCGTACCAAAATGATACCAAGTAGAAATGAGGGACTGCCGCTAACTCCCGCCCCAGCAGCTCGGGCCGGGATGAAGGGGTCTCACGCCCCGGACTCTCCGGATCTCCATTTGTCAATTATTTTCGCAGAAGCGCTGCGCTCGGCTGGACTGACTAAAGCCAGCCGAGAGCTCTCGTCGGTTTAAACTCATCTCAGCTTCGGAGCCGGTGCAAAGTATTTCATCAAACTTGGGTTTTTACGAAGTTTCTCCCGCCGTGAGCGAAGCCTGGGGACGGGCGGGGGGAAACTCCGGGGCGGGCAGGTGCCCGGGCAGGATCGCTCCCCCGGGCACCGAGCGGAGACGGCGACAAAAAAGGCGACGGAGTGAGCAGAAACCTCGGGTGGCGGCTTCGGAGACGGAGCGGAAAAACCAATACCCCCCCACCCCCGCCCCAAAATCCCGGAGCGCAGGGGCGAGCTCCCG
>Ga0181612_101316_pt1 | contig 10660 bp, 7 predicted proteins | sample HoacroProtozoa21_FD_119630 | JGI IMG/M metagenome (GOLD analysis project Ga0181612, IMG submission 119630) | Hoatzin crop microbial communities from Cojedes, Venezuel. Combined Assembly of Gp0051906, Gp0051904, Gp0051908
CTTTTCCTTGTGTGCAGTTCACCATGTAGCAGTGTCTGTAAAATATCAGGTAGACAGAAAAATTGCCCTCCGAAAGAAACAGTATGATAGCAAAAGATGAGTCATGTTATTGCTAGACAACACTATTCAGTTTGTGTTTTCTCCCACTAACAAGTGGAGATCTGGTTCAAAATTGAGAAAATGCTGTGAGAGAGGAGGACAAGATGTTACAAGAGAAAAGAATTATTAGAATGATATTTTCAAGCTAGCGATCTTGTCTTTTGAAGCGCAACATTACAAGTGCTTTGCAACAAAAGGGTAATGAATATAAACTCTTGACTCAATTTTTAGAACCTTTGTTTTTTGTTTGCTTTGTAAATCCTTTAATTCCCTCACTCCCACCTACCTTTTCTGAAGACTTCATGGGTGCAATGGTGTAAAATTAGCTGCTGATTCATTGGAAGGAAGCTCCAGGAAACAGATGATATATTTTCAGACTAGACTTTCAAAACAATTCCCCAGCAGATCAGATTTATTCTGTATTGGGTATTCAAAAGGGAAATAGTAAATTAAGTTGCTGTGTCCCTTGGCTGAGGAACAAACCAATTTGAACTGAATGCGTTATGCTGGAGGAGAAAGGGCAGTATTTCTCTGGGGTGGGCTGTGGCTGAAGTTGTTCACTTTGTCCTAGATTCTGGAGTGAGCATCTAGAGAGGAGATTTCACGTAGCTCTATAATGAATGATGTTTCGAAGAAGCTCCTTCAGGAACACTAAAAATATCTTGCTCTATTTAGCCTTTTTTCCTGTTCTAAACAAGTCAGTTGGCTTGACAGGGAAGACTTTTGGTAAAAAATTTAAAATAATAATAACAAATTGGAGGTGTGTATCTTTGCATCTGTATTAGGGATATAGGACATTACTGCCAAGAAAAATCCCAGACTTTCAGCTGTAATGGCATCTTCAGTCCTGTATTTACAGTAGCCTTTGTTTTTTCCTGAAGTAGACATACTAAGGACAAGGTTTATCCCTGTCTCATGTTTTTCCGTGCGTTAGTAACACGTATACTTATTCACAATGTATTTTCCTTCCATATAACATGACAGTGTGTGTATATACTGAATCATTGCACCATTATTTTCTGACCTTTTGTCTCTCATAGCTGATGTAACTATAGGTTCTGGTCAGATTTTGACGATCATGTAGGAAGAAAGTATTTATTCCTCCTTTGAAATAGGAGATGGTATATGAACACCGGCATACAGATCGCCATGGACCCTCTTAGTACCTGCACAAGAGGTGAGGCTGAAAGTGAACGCAAAGTTCACTGGAAGGGACAAGTGGGGTGTATGATGGCACGAGGGTGTGGGTAGCCTCGTTTGAAGTAAAAGTAGCCAAGAGGATTATTTGAGAAAGTTGGAGGCCTATACTTCCATCCTGTTAGCTTGTAAGCTTATCTCTACTCTTTAATTTTCATTCTTTTTTAAGTGAAAATATCTTATTTGATATTTCCCATTTTTGCTTTGACTTTTCTGCACATGCTTTGACTCAGAAATATGCAGAACAGGTTTTCTTTGATAAGAATCCTGAAGACAATTTTTATGTGACTCATTTTCTTGAATTTTTTGCTGTGTCTGGAAGAAACTTCATGGGTTTTGAAGACAGAGAGGACTGTTGGGATGACCTCATCAGATTTCTTCTGTAAGACTTCCTTGAACTATTTCTGTCAGGAACTAGAGGAAGTCTTTAAAAAAAAATAAGGGCAAAAATCTTCCAGTCTTGATTTTAAGTAGAGATTTCCTTTACTAAAAATGAAAAAAGTTGCTTTGATTTGTTGAATTTTAGAGAGCCATTCAATACATAGCATTTTAAGGTGGTTCTGATTGTTCATCTTTTTAATTTATAATCTTGCTAACAAATTTGTTTCATGAGCAATAGGGTTAGGAGAGCCAGCATTTGCTATGGATATGTACCCTTTCAATATGTTTTGCTCTTCCCTCCTTCCTAGGTACTCCTACATATTCCAGCTGAGCAAGGGACTGCTGCACCATGCTAGTTCAGAAGGGTGTTGACTGCCCAGATGTCAAATGGACTGGCTGCTGAAGGGTTCTGCCTGCTTTTGCTCAAGGGGAGACCACTAAATGAAATCTCTTAGCCACAGTTTTTTGATCTTTGAGACTTCTATCCAGCTTCTAAAGTTGAAATTACCCAGCCAATTCAAAGCTGTCTAGGGAGTGGTACAGGCAGGAGGGGAACAGCCAGACTGGTGACGGTCACGTCTAAGACCCATTCCCTTCAATGTCTAGCTGACATCTGGTAAAATCTTAAAAGGTGTAAGTGTGAAAGATTTAACAGTTCTAATTATGGCTCTGAATTGAGCCCATGAATTCAGATGTTCCCTAACTTTGTATTTCATGTAAGGTACAAACTTTGCAGCTGGCTCCAATTCATGGAGGATGTGAGCATGATTATCTTTGAGAAGTTTGAAGTTGGACTATGTATATTGGGCTCTATTTAATTATATTGTCCATGTCTTTCTCTGCCAATACAGTATGATTTTCTCTCTGGGCTTTTTCATGATAAATGGAGTGTCCTGTCTTTCAAATTTGTTTCCAAAAACCAAATGTGTTGTATTATTTCATTTAGCAAATCTAACATAAATTGATAATTCAGTACCATGTGGTCATGGTAGACATAGAATTTCACAGACATTAAAATGTTTTATAGCTTTTGGATTTGCTGAGAACTATAATTATAAGAGGCACCAGACATTAATGAGCATAGAAACTAAACTGCTGCTATGCTGCGGAAGGAGAAATTATTCCTCCAGGTCATGGATGAAGTGAAGTGATGAAGCAACAAACTGAAAGGAGTCGACAGCACACTGCCCACTGGCAATTACTTATGGACTGTGACTATAATGATTTTCCATATGTTACTAAAAAGACCTTCCATCTTTATTATAGACAGAACTGGCAATAATAATAAGAATTCATCTCATTACTGAAGGTAGAGTCTATTTGGGAAGTTATCAACATTAATTTAATTCCTCTGCTGGAGATTTAAACTGGCACAGGCAACTATGCTGGTGATTTAAACTGGCACAGGCAACTATTACTTAGGTCATAAGAGTGAACTGCATTGCTCTTGTCCTAAGATGGCTAGCCAGTCTGTTGCACTTCATGTGTACACATTATATTTACAGTACTGTGTTGTTGCCGGTGTTGATGATCTGGAGCACTCCTGCCCGAAGGAAACAGGTTTTAGGAAAGTAAGCTATTTCACGAGTCTTTGCCTTTTTCACACACAGAAATAAAAGTAATAATAGCCTTGGCTGGCTTATGCAAGGGGCCATTAAAATAATCAAATAGAGAACATCGAACTCACATGTTGGAAGCACAATTATGAAAGGAAACTGGATTAAAAAATAGTTGTTGTCATGTCCAAAATAGTAGAAGGCATATGAGTGTGTCTGTGACTGCTGTTAGATGCAATAGCATTTTTAAAGGTCTACCATTTAATCCAGTAACAGGGAGACAGCCAGATTAACAAGAAATAAGTAATGTCATCCTCTTTCTGGAATTGACTTTAAATTCAATTGTGAAAGTTGTCCTGTGGCTTGAAAGGGAGTGTGATTATGCTGAGCATGTGTGAAGATACCATTCTGGACTACATCCTATGTATATGCAGGTAAGACATGCTATATGTGTAATAAGATATGTGGAAAGATGTGTTATGTTCTGAAGCACATATGACAAACTTATTGATCTCATTTTGCAGAAATCCAAAGTGCATTATCATAAGGAGGAGGAGTTTGTGCTTTGTGAATTTCTGATTCCAAATTTCTTTTGAAATGTAAGTAATACATGAAGCTGCTGTCTTGGTTTGAGATCTGATTCATGAGAACCACTACGACTGTAAACAGGTTGACCTTTTTTGGATCTAGGATCTAGCTATGTTGGTCGAAGACACTAACATCCCTAACGCTTCAGCATGGCCCACCAGTTGCAACTTGCAGTATGCATAGCTCTTCACTGGCACATAAAAAGAAACTGTCTGAATATGCGGCTGTGCTCTCGTGAGTCTTGGGTCAGTAATTGTTAGCATGCAGATGGTGATGAGCACCACAAGATGCTTCCATTTTTAGCTTGCTTGGCTCTTGACAAAATTAATACCTTTGTACAGCTTAAGCAACTCTGGATTTCTCTTTGAAATCTGTAACTGAGCAAGATCACTAGAAATTCACTCGCAGAAGTTTAAGGTTTAACTTTCAGGTTGGTATTAAAGCACTGGTGTAGTTTAGGAAATTTTTTTGTTTTCAGCAGTAGTCGTAATGTGGCCTCTTCCCTGTGCTTGCATGGGTGTTTGGGTGGTTTGGTTTTCAGATCCTTTTTGCCACACACAAGCATGATGCATGCAGTTAGCTCTAAGCAGTATGAAGGTGTGAAGAAGAGGCCAAGAGCAGAGTTGGCTTAAGATGACTTGTGCACTATTATTGCTGAAAGTGTAACCACAAGCTCAAGCTCGTGCTGCTTCTTGTAACAAGTCCAATTTCAGAGGTTCTGGTTTCTCCTTGGGCGATGGCTATGGGAGAGAAGGCTAAAAACACCTTAAAGGTATTTTATAACTTAAAATACTATATATGTTGAATTTGCTGGAGTTATGACTCTGCTTTACATGACAACTTTATAAAGAAGTGAGGAAAACAGAAGATCAGATTCTTCCAGGCTTTGACAAACTGATTAGAAGGAGGACATTATCAATGATCCTTTGTCCTAACAGTGTGACCCTAAGAAAGGCTCTGTGGAGGTCTCTCTGGAACTTGGTTTTGTTGAAAATTTACACAATTTGGATGATGCTTTTAAAGTTTGTAGATAACACCCAAACTGAACCGACTGAGGAACAATTAAAATTTGAAGAGAAATTTGAAGAAAGAGTCTGGAGAAATGGGAAATAGTTCAGCAGGAGTAAGTGCAGAGGAGAGATGACTTGAACAGGCAGCAGCACAGATGCAGGACAGAATAATGTAGGTAGCTGTTTAGTAGAAAAGAGTCTGGTGCTGTCATAGATAAGCAGCTGAACAGGAACCAACAGAGTTGTGTGATTGCAGGGAGGGAAAAAAAGCAGGTGTTATAGAAGGGTGTAAAAAGACACAGATTTACAAGCTTCAGAAAATGAGCCTTCTGGTCTCACATTACCCTCCTGGGTTTAAGGTTTGGATGCAGCTATAGGTCAGTTGGGAAGAAGAACTAAAATAGATGTTTAAGAGATTAAAAAAAGATCTACATGGAATACTGAAATCAGGCTTTCTTAACCTACGTGAGAGAAGCATGAGAGAGGAAATCACAGTTTTGAAGTATGTATCAAGCAGCTGCAAAGACGAAAGGATCAATCTGATAACCATGTCCCTGGTAGTTAGAAGAGGAGTTAATGGGCAGAAACCAGCACAAGAAAGGCTCAAGTCAGTTTTTCTACTGGTAAAGATAGACAGACGGTAAAGCACTGGCAAAAATTGCCTGGGGAAGCTGTAAAGGGCCTCCATCTCTTGATCTCTTTTAAATATCTGCAGATTTATAGGAAGAATGAAGGATATTTTACTGTCTTTGGATACGCTGTGTCTTTTCTCTCCTACATCTGAGGTCCTTACACATAGAGGGATGCCAAAACTGTACAGGCTGATCAGAGAATAGTTCATAGCTTAGTATGCGTATCCTTGGCTTGCAAGCTGCATGTCACTGGATCCCCCTAGCCTTACACTAGAAGCCACAGTGTATGTTTCAGAATACAGGCAGATTTGTGCAAACCTAGTGCTCGTTTATCTTGTGGCTGCCTAATAATTGTAGGGTATTTTCCAAGGCAATGCCAGCATTTAGCTAGTTTTAGTTTGAATGAGCAAACAAATCCATCTTTTGGAGCTGACAGAACAGGACTGCGTAGGAAATTATTTGTGCTGATGTTGTTGAAATAGCGAAGATGCCTGATGTGCCTGGTGCAAGAGTCTGAAAATGTTACATGAGAAAGCTGCTGTCACTAGACCTCAAAAGAAAAAGATAGTAACCATGCTGACTTTCTGAGGCGAGTCTATTCTTGCAATGACAGCTGCAGAAAACCATGGTGAGACTTTCCTTGTCTCTTCAGTTAGTCTCCTGACCCCTGAGTTGGAGTCTGTTTGCTTGTTTCTGTTGCAAGCTGGGGAAAAGAAGTTTTTGTAGCAGAAAACTGTATAGTTTAGAGTGCACTGGTGGTGTAGAAAGTGCTACAAAACAGGCTGTGCACTCAGTGCAGACTGAGGCCACGTGCTGTCTCCTGCCTCGCATGGAGCAAAAGTAGATGGTGTTGTAATGCTGGTGATGAGAAATGATGCTTGCAAATGGTCACAAACTAGCGGTGCACCTTCCTCCTCACCAAAGCCATTAGAGCTGATGGCTTTCTTCTAGAGGACAGTAATGGTCAAATGTGTTAAGGGACCAGACCGTTAGTGGTCATAAGCAATTGTGAAGCTCTAAGCGGCAGAAGAATCAGGCATTGCGATAAGGTATCTCTTTCTGGAATAGATATCACAAAATTTATTGAACAAAATTCCCATGGAGAATGCTAAGAGGCTCTGCTCAGGGCTGACCCATCTGCCTGATAAGTGAGCCATGTATTTGTTATATGATGACAGACACAGGACCCATACCATGATTAGGGAACAAGGAGCATCTGAGAAGTAGTTGACAACAGGGTCCAAAGCTTCTGCAAAGTGCTCTCAGGTGTACTGGAGTCCTAGCATGGCTGGAGAAGTGGTGGCTCTGGGTCTCCTCAAGCTGGGGATTCAGGTTGTACCATGGCTTCTGCATAAGGAAGGTGTTGCCCCTACACAGGGTTCCTGCTAGAATTGCTTGGAAACCACAGGCTATGGCTGCCTCTGTCATGATTTGTTGAAGCCTTAGTGAGCAGCCTTTTTTAGTGACCGCAGATCTGTATATCTCTCCACCCACAGAATCACAGAATGTTTGGGGTTGGAAGGGACCTCTGTGGATCATCTAGTCCAGCCTCCCTGCCAAAGCAGGGTCACCTAGAGCAGGTTGCACAGGACCTTGTCCAGGTGTGTTTTGAATATCTCCAGAGAAGGAGAATCCACAACCTCTCTGGGCAACCTGTACCTTTTCTATTCTTTTGCTGCTTATTACCTTCATCATGTAAGAAATCTCACCTTTTCTTCTCATGCATGTGGGTAAAATCTCTGTGAATGAGACTTGGATATGTCTCTTCAAACGAAGCAGTGTGTTTCAATGGGATTTTTTAGATACTTCTGAAATGAGTGGAAGAGATTATGGCTGTTGAGCCTGAGTAAGCGTTTGAAAGTCTGCTCTTCAGAGGTTTGTGATCCGGTTTATTTCATCTTCAGTCCTAGCACAGTTGCCATAAGGGCTTGAAATTCAGGGGGAAGTTCCCTGTGGTTCTTATGTTATTGTCATTTTCTTATATCAGCCTTTATTGCCTTTCTCTGAATTTTGCTTACTTGATGGATTGCATGATTAGACCTATGTGGGCATCTTATATTTCATAATGAAACACACAAAGGTGGTGGAATCTAGCAATAATAAATAAAACTCAGCAAGATTTTAAGTGCATAGCACACATTTTCTGCTTTAGAGATCTGTGTCGTTCTGAGCCTTTGGCAGATGCGCCAGAAACTATTGCAAGTTTGTGTACCCTGCTGTGATATGGGGAATTAAACTGGTAACATATTTTGAATGACACCAGTGCAGTAGTGCATAGCTGATATCTACATCTAATATTGAGCTGGAAAAGAGCAAAACAGTTTTGTAACTTGTTCAGTAGGTACTCGATGTAAAGCACTCCTGAAATCTAAATGGAGATCAGCAGATTTTGAGATGTACTTGACTATATTGCAAATAGCTTACACAAAACGTGGTTTCTAAAAGCGGTTACCAAGCTGCAGTTTAGAGTTGGTGAGTCTTGTTTATTCTGTATTGTGGCTTTTCTGGCAAAGTGAGGAACTGGGCTTGTATCTAAAGCCTCATTAATAAAACATGGCTATATTAGTATTTTTATTATTTGTCTGTAAATGCCAATAGTCAGGAACAATTAATAACTATATAGAAAAACAAATCCAAGTCATGGATACATTTTAATCTCCAACTGAGGGTCCTGGATGTTCAGTGGAACAAAATAAATAGGATCACCTTGCATACACACTACCCTTCTTCCCTTTGTCCTCTTCCCACATCTCCCCTCTCCCCCAGAAAAGGAAAGAATTAGGGATGTTTTCTGTGAAAATGAAACATTTCCTTCAAGACTTTGTGAGACTTCTAGTTGATGAATGTGATGAACATTATATAGAACCATTCCTGCTAAACTTGATGTATTTGTGTATTTCCATTCATCTCTATGGGACTATTCCTGTGCTGGATTTTTGGTCCAGCACTTACCAGTTTGTTCACTTGTAGTCTGGAAAGCTATTATAATTGTTACAGGAGAATCAGAAGAGAAGATGCAGTATCTGAAGCTAAGAAATAGGCCAACGTAAATTCTTAAAAGGTCTTTTTGGAATACATGTAGAAGACTGGAGCACCTATGACTCTACATCTGCAGTAGTGAGGGATTTAACTGGTGCTTTTCATGTTTCAGTAACAGAAATAGTCTTGAGTGGATGGTGCTGTGGTGTGACGGAGGACATAGCCAGTACTAAAGCTGTCTCTGCTCTCACTGTAGAGTAAGGCAGCACAGCTTCAGTGCAGCAGTGTTACAACTTGCACCCCAGAATTGGGCAAGCTGGAACAATTCTGAGGCTGCACGGTTCACAGGCTGTAAGTTCAGAGCATGGAAAAAGATATTTCTGCATATATAAAGATAATTCAATGCAATCCATCTTCCAGGCTTTTCTGTTTATTAAAAGGAGAGTGCAAAATATAAATCCTTCTCTTGCTGGGAATAATTATCTCCAAGTTTGGAGAAGCAGAATGAAAAGTCTGAGCAAGATCTTCACTTTATTGAAACTTCAGTTACTTTTCTCTGCACTGCTGGTGGTTTATCTAAAATGCGTCACCACTCACTGGATTCTTGTGGCTGAGAATAAAGTCGATAATGTAGATTAGTGATTTTGTGTCTACAATGGTGTATGCATGTGCACATAAACATATATAGACACCATTGAGACAAGTTTCATGGACCCAGTTCTGCAAATAATCTGCATGGAGATTTCATTTCTCACTTTGCCATAGTTACCAACTAATCTGTCAGATTTGTCAGGTTGCTGTTTACTGATGAACACTTTCTTGTGACATCCAGATTTATAGTTCTGATCCTTTCATTTTCAAACATTGCCCACAGTGACACTAAAGACTAAGAAAATACACTGCCACTTAAATGCAAGTGTTTTGCTGGAGTGGAAAGCCCACTTTTCTTACCCTGTCTTAGAATGATCCTGAAGTGTCATAATGATGGCAGTCAGCCACTTTAATGTTGCAAAAGGTATGCTATGGAGTAAGTTGCTAACATTATGGTATTAAAATAATTTTGGTAGATCTCTGCATCCTCTGTAATTACTTCTCTGTGAAGCTATGGATTTAGAAGGTATCTGTCAGCTGCTTCTGGTACTGCTGGAGGTGGTGGTGTGTAGTTCTGCAGTGTGGTGTGATTCTAGCTACACTGCTGCTCCAGTCAGACATGGACCGCATTTGCTCTTACATAATATAAAATATAGTACTGTGTTTTTTGAGCACCTCTCTTGAATCTCAACTCTTCAGCAGTAATTGAAAACAAGTCCTGTGTCTGGTTTCCTCTTCCCTAATACTGGTGTAGTAAGTGGGCAGCAGAAAGCTAGGAGCAGGAGAGCTTTTGGGTTAGTGCGAGCAGAGCTATGGATATCGGAGACCAAAAGAAAGGGAGCAGAGGGATAGATTTCCCCTTTGTGCCTCTGGCAAACATGAAAATTGTTGTGCTCTTGCAGAAACTTGGTTTGCTTTTTACCCATAACTTGGGGATTATGGATGTGAAAACAATGTGGAATATTTATAAAATGCATGTGCTTAGGAAAACTGCAAAAGATCAAGAGAGTAAAGATGCTTGTGTGGAACTTGTTTATTTGAACCCGATATCATCAAGATGCCTACAGGACTCTGTTATTGACAGGTGACTGAATGACCTTGGCTACTGTGGATACCGAGGACTCAGCCGAGTTCTTGCACTTTCTGCTGGGAATCTCGATGATAGGGTTTACAGCTGGAACAGGTTATGAGACTTTCCATAATACAGGCCCTCATCCTTTTAGGGCTGCTTGGAGAGGACTTGCTTTGGTAAGACTTTTCTTGTACTTTTCTTTCAGTTCAGTTCTTGAATGTGAGGTCCCAGTCTGTCCCTCTGCATTTTACTCATAGAAGTGATCAATGCAATACTGAAAATTTTTGTTTCAGTGGAGTTGCCCATGTGATTCTTTACAAGATCAGGGCTCCAAAGTTTTGGTTTCCCATTCTCTAAAAAGATATTTTTTTGATTCAATGCAAGATCACAGAATCACAGAATGTTAGGGTTTGGAAGGGACCTCTGTGGGTCATCTAGTCCAACCCTCCTGCCGAAGCAGGGTCACCTACAGCAGGATGCACAGGACCTTGTCCAGGAGGGTCTTGAATATCTCCAGAGAAAGAGACTCTACCACCTCCCTGGGCAGCCTGTTGC
>Ga0181612_112349_pt1 | contig 10660 bp, 10 predicted proteins | sample HoacroProtozoa21_FD_119630 | JGI IMG/M metagenome (GOLD analysis project Ga0181612, IMG submission 119630) | Hoatzin crop microbial communities from Cojedes, Venezuel. Combined Assembly of Gp0051906, Gp0051904, Gp0051908
GTGGAGCCCGTGAACCTGAGCCTTACGGAACTCGGGGAACAGGCGGTTGCGGAATTTGAGGAAGACCTCAAGCAAAACGGCAACGCCCTCATCGACAACATTGCCGAGACGCCGGTCATCGTGTATGCCGACGGCACCAAGACGTACCGTGTCCTCTCGAACCTCCTCTCCAATGTCCAGAAGTACTCCGCTCCGAACACGCGGATCTATGTGGACATCTTCGAAAAAGACGGCATGGGCTGCTTTACGATCAAGAACACCTCGGATGCCCCGCTCAACGTCTCGGAAGAAGAACTCATGGAGCGCTTTGTGCGCGGGGACAAGTCCCGCACCAATGAGGGCAACGGCTTAGGCCTCAGCATCGCCCGCGACCTCTGCGAACTGCAAAACGGCACTCTCAAGATCGAGATCGACGGCGACCTCTTCAAGGCCACGGTCTCCCTGCCGCTTGGCAAACTCGAGGACGACGAACCCATCGAAGCAATCGAAGACGAACCGGTCGACGAACCGGAATAAACACCCCCAAGACAACAAAAGGAATGCCCGGCAGGTAACCTGCCGGGCATTTACTTATTTCAAAGTTTGTTTGTCTTTTACTCGATCGTGCACCGGATGAGGATGGGGTAGTGGTCACTGGGATAGTCCCCGTCATATAACGTGGTGTCTACTTCGTAGGAGAGGACATTGACCCCGGTTTTGGAGATCATGAAGTGGTCGATGGGAAGAGTGTCTTCCTCGGTGCCATAGTGCTGGAAGGTGCAGGTCATGTCCACCGGATCAAAGAGGGTGCGGGCATCCGTATACTCGTCCGTGAGGACGTCATACGTCTCTTCGGTCTCGTTGCAGTTGTAGTCACCGAACAGGATGACCGGCATGTCGCCCGCGCGTTCCCGGACCTGCTCGATGAGCACTTTGGCCCCGTTGACACGCGCCTCGACCGAGATGTGGTCAAAGTGCAGGCAGAAGACGCCAAAGGTCTTTTCGGTGACCTTGTCCTTGAGGAAGGCATACGTCACGACGCAGCAGTTGGCGGAGTCCCAGTCCTTGCTCGAGACCTCCGGGGTGTTGGAGAGCCAGAAGTTGCCGTTGTCTACGAGGTCAAACCGCTCCGTTTTGTAGAAGAGGGTGTTGGCCTCGGAGAGGAAGGTGTCGTCCCGGTACATGTTGAGGGCGGTGTAGTCCGGCAGGGTGCGGGTGAGGTACCCGACATGGAAGCGGGTGGCCTCCTGTACCCCGAAGATATCCGGGTTGTCGTCTTCAATGATGTTGTCCACGAGGTCAGCACGATAGTACCAGGTCTTTTTGCCGAAATCGTGGAGCATGTCAAAGCAGCGGATGTTGAAGCTCATGATTGTGAGCTCTTCGTCCGTGGATGTCTCCATGTGCCGCACGGATTCGTGCTTTTTGTAGTAGGGGTAGTAGGCGGCGGGGACCAGGACCATGAGAACAATGCAGAGCGCGAGGAAAATGGCAAATCCTTTCCCGATCTTTTTTAATACGCGCATGAGGTTCCTCCTTTTTCTCTAAACGATTCACTCCTGCTTTTACTGTACGGGAAGGGAATCCAAAAATCAAGAAAGGTTAGCGTTGACTAACCAAAACCCTCTCTGATACAATGGCACGCAGTGAGGGAGTAGCAAGCGGAATACTCCGTGGCAAGTCAACATACTGGCAATTGCCTGGCTTGTCTTAAATTGCGAGACTCATGGGACAGAATAGCTATGCCCCTGGGTCTTACGGATATGGAAAACATGGACTCAGGGTCTTGGCCCTGAGTTTTTTCTATGGGAGTTTTGGCATATGGATTTTGCGTTTATCTTAAACAGTGTTTTGCTCGGTGTGGGCCTTGCCATGGACGCGTTTTCGGTGTCCATCGCGAACGGGCTCAATGAGCCGGGAATGTCGAAGCGGCGCATGTGCGGGATCGCCGGGGTGTACGCCTGGTTCCAGTTCATGATGCCGATAATCGGGTGGTTCTGTGTCCACACCATCGCGGAGTACTTCACGGCCTTCCAGAAGTTCATCCCCTGGATCGCGCTCATCCTGCTCGCGTACATCGGCGGCAAGATGGTATATGAGGGCATCAGGAAGAAAACGCCCGGGGACGAGGAAGTCGAGGAGAAGGAATACCGCTTAGGGTTTGGCACACTATTGGTCCAGGGCATTGCGACCGCCATTGACGCGTTGTCCGTCGGCTTCACCATTTCGGAGTACAACACCACGTCGGCCCTGGTCTCCTGCCTCATCATTGCGGTGGTGACCTTCTGCATCTGCATGGTGGGTCTCCTCTTCGGCAAGAAGTTCGGGGAGAAGTTCTCCGACAAGGCGACCATCGTCGGCGGCCTGATCCTCATCGGCATCGGGCTCGAGATCTTCATCAAGAGTTTCCTGTAACGTAAGAGCGGCCATAGGGCCGCTTCTTTCTTTGTTCTTTGTTTCGCACTTTAAAGTAATACCAGAATAAAACTTTTTATTGAGACCTTACTCATCGTCTGGTAGAATAGTAGGGTAATTCTGTTTTGAAAGAAGGCTGATACCGATGGAAGAACGCTATTATGACAAGGCCATGGAGTGCGCCACCAGGGAAGAGATGAAGGCCCTCCAGGACGAACGCCTTGTGAAGCAGGTCAAACACGTCTGGGACAACGTCCCGTACTATCGGAAGAAGATGGAAGAACAGGGCGTGACCCCGGACGATATCAAGGGCGTGGACGATCTCCACAAGCTCCCGTTTTTGTCCAAGGCGGATCTGCGGGAAGCGTATCCATATGGCCTTCTCGCCAAACCCTTAAAGGACTGTGTCCGCATCCAGTCGACCTCCGGCACGACCGGCAAGCGCGTCGTCGCCTTCTACACCCAGCACGATATCGACGTGTGGGATGAGTGTTGCGCCCGCGCCATCACGGCGGCCGGCGGCACAGATGAAGACGTCTGCCAGGTCTCATATGGCTACGGCCTCTTCACCGGCGGCGCAGGCTTAAACGGCGGCTCCCACAAGGTGGGCTGCCTCACGGTCCCGACGTCCTCGGGCAACACCGAGCGGCAGATCATGTTCATCAAGGACCTGCAGGCCACCATTCTCTGCTGCACCCCGTCCTATGCCGCCTATCTCGGCGAGTCCATGAAGGAAAAAGGCATGGGCCCGGACGACATCCCGCTCAAAGCGGGCATCTTCGGCGCGGAGGCGTGGTCGGAAGAGATGCGCCAGGACATCCAGAACACCCTGGGCATCAGGGCCTATGACATCTATGGCCTCACGGAGATCTCGGGTCCCGGTGTCGCGTTTGAGTGCTCCGAGCAGAACGGGATGCACGTCAACGAGGACAACTTCATCCCGGAAATCATCGACCCGGATACCGGCGAAGTGCTGCCGGATGACACTGAGGGCGAACTCGTCTTTACCTGCATCAACAAGGAAGCCTTCCCGATGATGCGGTACCGCACCCGTGACATCTGCACCCTGACCCGCAAGAAGTGCTCCTGCGGGCGGACTCTCATCAAGATGACGAAGCCGCGCGGCCGCACCGATGACATGCTCATCATCCGCGGCGTCAACGTCTTCCCGTCCCAGATCGAGGCGGCGCTCTTAAACCAGGGCTATGCGGGAAACTACCAGATCATCGTCGACCGCGTCAACAACTCGGACACCTTGGATGTCCACGTCGAGATGACGCCCGATATGTTCACCGACGACATGGGCGAGATCGACCGCATGCAGAAAGGTCTTGTGGAGGGTCTCAAATCCATGCTCGGACTCAAGGCCAAGGTCACTTTGGTCGAGCCGAAGTCCATTGTCCGCAGCGAAGGCAAAGCTGTCCGCGTCATCGACAAGCGCAAGATCTGATGAAAGGGGAAAGAATATGAGCATCAAACAGATTTCGGTATTTCTCGAAAACAAACCCGGCTCCTTGGACGACATGACGGCCGTCCTGGCCGATAACAACGTCGACATGCGTGCCCTCTCCGTGGCGGAGACCGAAGGCTTTGGCATCGTCCGCATCATCGTGGACGACGTCTATGACGCCTCCAACGTCCTCAAGGAAGCGGGCTTCGTCTGCAAGCTCACCCCGGTCGTCGTCGTGGCGATCCCGGACGAGCCCGGCGGACTGCACAAGGTCTTAAACGTGCTGCGCAAAAAGGACATCAACATCAATTACATGTATGCCTCCCTCGGCGGCAAGAACTCGGACCACGCCTACATGATCTTCCGCGTCGCGGACGTCAAGGGCGCGATCTCCGTCCTGGAAGCGGCCGGTATCCAGGTCGCGGATGACGAGGACATCGAGAACCTGTAAACCGAAAAGGAAAACAAACGAAAAAGGATGGCCCTGGCCCGGAAATACCGGGTCAGGGCCATATGTAGTTCAAAGAGAAGGTTAGAAGATCTCTGTAAACTCAAATTCGTGTTTCTTCCAGGCCTCAGCCTGGTCGGCGGACAGCGGGATGATGTTCTCGCCCTTGTCGCGCTTGCCTTGTTCGTTGGTCTTATGATACCAGGAGTCCCGCCCACCAAAGCCGTGAAGGAAATAGTTGCCGTCCGGCGTCTGGAACAGTTTCTCGGTATAGTACCGCGGGTCTTCTTCCGCATAGTCAGTACGGTCTGCCAGAGCTGTGGCCGTATCGGTGTCGTATGCAATGCCTTTGATAATGGCCTTCATGTCGGTTCCTCCCTATAAAATTGGAATGCTTCCTAAAAATTTGTTAGGTTTCCTTCTGATATAACAATACTACGAATTTTCGAAGTCCGCAACCCCTAAATTATTATTTTACTTATTCTTTAAGGCGGGTCTCAGCCCAGTAGGCGGCCATGGACTGGCCGGGCTCATCCGTGATGTCATCGGCAAGGTACTCCGCAAGCCTCACATCGGCTTCGTTCCAGTTCCGGGCGGCTTCCGTGTCCGGGAATTCGACCTCCGCGTACCAGAGCTCCGTGGGGAGTCCCTCGTCCACGTGGTTGACTTCGAGGTCGGAGCCATCTGGCAGCCGATAGGTGCGGCGCACCTTCTGGATCAGGGGCAGACCAATGAAGTCTTCGAGGGCCGAAAAGCGCTCCTTCTCCACGGGGAACTCGATCTCTTTTCGCTCGAGGCCGTCCCCGGACTTAAAGCAGAGCATGTACCGGGTGTCCCCGGTGTCGCTCTTGGTCTCCTCGCGGATCCGCACGGCGGGGATGACGGTGACATAGCCCTGGCGCATGGCCTCTTCTTTCTCGAGGGCAAGGCCCTCCGGCCAGCCGGATACCATCCAGCGGCGTTCGATCTCACGGTTTTCCGGCATAGGGGATCCCTCCTGTCTTTCTTTTCCATTATAATTCTGAAGGAGACCTTTCACAAGGACAGGACGGTTGATTTCGGCGGCGTTCCCGCATACAATGATACAAGATTCTAAGATGTCAGAAGGTGAAAACATGGTTGGGATCCTGGTTGCCCTCCCGGTGGAGGCGGAACCCCTTTGCTTAGCCCTTGGCCTGAAGCGGGCCACGGGAAGCAGTGCGTTCCCCATGTACCTGGGAACGGTGGACGATACCGAATGCGTACTGGTGTTCTCGGGCACCGGGCGGATCTCCGCAGCCGCGGCCGCAAGCTATCCCCTGACCGAGTTTCCCCCGACCCGGCTCCTAACCTATGGCAGCTGTGCCTGGCGGGGGAGCGGGGATGTCCCACAGGGCACCACGTTCTGCGTCAACAAGCTGGTGGATGCTGTGTCCGGGCGGACCTGGTATCCGGATATGGTCTACTCCCAGCCCTTGCCGGAGGCGGCTTTGGAGACCGGGGACACGATCTTTGGCCCCGAGTCGGAGCGAAATGACCTCATTCCGTTATATGACCAGGAGGCCTCTGCCATCTTTGAGGCGGCAAGCCACTTCCTCGGTCCGCACCAGGTGGTGTTCCTCAAGACCGTGACGGACGCGGGGGTTGAATTCCCGGACACAAAGGAAACGCGTCGCGAACTGAAAGATCGCATTGCCAAAATCATGGGAGATGCCGCTGCGCTGGTGTCCGATGAGGTGCGGCGATATGCCCGCGTGGCAAAAGATTTAGAACACAAACAGGAGGCGTTGGAGCCCACGGTAGAAGAGACCGAGTGGCTGGAGCGGCTGTGCGGGGATCTCCACGCGTCTGTGGCGATGCGGGAGGAACTGCAGCGGCTGCTTCGCTACTGGATCCTCGCCGGCATTCCATATGCCGACCGACTGGAAGAACGATATGCCGCCGGGGAACTCCCGGCAAAAGACCGGCAGGAAGGAAAGATCCGCTTTGCAGAGATCCGAAGATTGTAAAGCTTTAAACCTTTACAAAAACGCGTTTTCCCATGTGTATGTGGAGGACGCTATATGGGAGCATCCACGGTGCCAAAAGATCCTGGAGCGCCTGCCGGGGGCTGAGGTCGTGCACATCCACCACTACAAGGATGTGTTCAACCGACTGCACCAGGATGCGGCATTGCAACACGAGAGCCGGGCCCTGATCCTCGCTGCCCGCGAGGGAAATCGGGTGTTCCGTGGCGCCCCGGTCTGCCAGGACTTTGGGAGCGACTCCTTCTATTACACTTCCTGCATGATGAACTGCGTCTTCGACTGCGAGTACTGTTTCCTCAAGGGGATGTACCCTACGGGAAACCTCACATTGTTTTTGAACCTTGAGGACTATTTCTCAGATGTCGAAAAACTGCTGGAGGAGGGGCCTCTTTACCTGAGCGTTTCATTTGACACGGACCTTTTGGCGGTGGAGTCCCTGACGGGATATGTCTCGGAATGGGTCTCTTCTGCAAAAGATCATCCGGGCCTGACCATGGAGGTGCGCACCAAGAGCGCCGGCACAAAATGGTATGCGGATCTGCCCAAAACAGAACAGGCAGTCTTTGCATATACCCTGTCCCCGGATGAGGTCATCTCCGCGTATGAGCACGGGACAGCAAGCCTCAAAGGCAGGCTTTCGGCCGCGAAGGCGGCAATGGATGCGGGGTTCCCCATCCGGCTCTGCTTTGACCCCATGATCCACATCCCAGACTGGGAAGCGGCATATGCCGGGATGCTCAAAGAGACGTTTGCTGTTTTGGACCCGACAGAGATCCGTGACTGCAGTGTTGGATCTTTCCGCATTTCCGGCGACTACTTAAAGAACATGAGAAAGCGGAATATGGGGTCTGCTGTGGTACAGTACCCATATGAGCGCACAGACGGGTATTACCATTACCCAAAGGAACTGGTCTCTGAGATGGAGACGATGCTGGTACAGAAACTTCTGGAATATGGGCTGCCGGAGGAGAAGATCTTCCGGTGGGAGACGGAGGAGAGAACATGAACGAGAAACTTGCCGCCATTGTCACCGGCGCTTCGAGCGGGATCGGCAGGGCCATTGCGGAAGAACTCCAACGGTCAGGATATGCGGTGTTTGGCTTTGGCCGGGACTTTTCCGGGGACGAGACGTTTCACTGCCTTGCCGGGGACCTTTTGGACTCCGATTGGGTGTATTCAGAGGTGGAGAAGCTCCGGAAAGAATATGCGGTGTCGGTGCTCGTCAACAACGCGGGCGTGGGCCGATATGGCCTGCACGAGACGCTGAAGCCCCAGGACATTGCTGAAATGGTGCGGGTCAACCTGGAGGTGCCCATGGCCCTGACGGCGATGCTCCTGCCGGAGTTAAAACGGCAGAAGGGACATGTGATCAACATCACGTCGGTTACGGCAGACGGGGAGAACACCCATGGCTGCGCATATGGCGCCACCAAGGCCGGCCTCTCCAGTTTCACCAGGAGCCTCTTTGCCGAGGCGCGTAAGAGCGGGCTTCGGGTGACGGAGATCCGCCCGGACATGACGGACACCAACCTGTACCGCGACGCGGACTTTACCGCCAGCACGGAACCGGGGTGCTCTCTGTCTACGGAGGATGTGGTCTGCGCGGTGCGATATGTGTTGGACCAGCCGGAGGGCGTGGACGTCCCGCTTTTGACGATCCGGCCACAGTTCCACCGAATTGAAAAACGATAACGCATCGGGATTCCGGGCTTTTTGCCCGGGATTTTTTTTGCAACATTTTGAAAAGCCGGGTTGTTTCTATAGCAGGAAGGCAGAAGCGGACAACTGCCGACCGAAGCATTCATGGAAGCATCCGGCCTGCCACGCAGGTCGAATCGCAATGGATCCCGGATTTTTTATCAATAATAAAAAGGTCAATCCAAAGCTTACCGGGTTTCTTGCCACAGCGTATAGGCTGGATGCGCTTGATGCAACTTCTATTGCTTAACCCCTTTAGAACCACCCATTTTCTAACTCATTGGCATCATGCCGAAAACATCTCCGTAAAGTCAGGACAGCTTTACGGAGATGTTTTCTTTTTCGCAATATTTAGTATATAATAGGGGACAACAAACGCAACATATCGCTTAGTTGGAGTGCGAATATGGAGAAACGCAAACACAAATGGTATTTCTACCTCCTCATGGCATTGCTCTGCTATGTCGTGTGGATGGTGGTCGGCTTTTTCGTGGGGACCATGGTCAAGGTCCACACCGCCTCGGAAAACAACGAGGGGAGTTCCCCGGAGTGGGTCACGGAAGAGACGGCATATGGCACGGAGCGGGTCCTGGCGGTCACGGACAGCGAAGACGCCTTGAAGGTCCGCATCCAGCTGATCCGGGAGGCGGACAGCCGCATCGACCTCTGCGATTTCAACTTGAAAGATGACACCACCGGCAAGCAGGTCATGGCCGCCCTCGCGGACGCCGCTGACCGCGGAGTCAAAGTGAATATTTTACTCGATGGGCTCCACGCCCGTTTTGGCGGTTACACCAGCAAATCGTTGCGGGCACTCTCCGGGAAGGAGAACGTGGAGATCCGGGTATATAACCCGATCAACTGGATCCTCCCCTGGACCAACAACTACCGCCTGCAGGAAAAATTCCTCATCATCGACAACGACCTCTACCTATATGGTGGGCGGAGCAACAACGATACCTTCCTCGGCGAGTCGGCCCTCCTTAATGACATGGAAGTTGTGGTATATGAGACACAGCCCAAACTCCAGGGCTCGCTATACAACCTGCGGCAGAACTTCAACGCTCTGTGGAACTGCAAGGAGGTCCACGCCAAATCGTTCCGCCTGCCGTCCGGCAGTGCCGAAAAGGTATACAGTGAATTCAAGAGCCTGTACAAGGACATCGGGAACACCGTCCCGGGTTCCACCAAACCGGTGGACTGGGAGGCGGAGACTCTCTCCACGGATTACATTACCCTGTATGCCCCCAAGACGGACAGCTTAAACCGGAACACGATGTTCTGGGACGCCATGTCTGAAAAGATTCTTGGGGCGGACAGTGCCCTCATCTCAACACCGTACCTTGTCCTGGATGACAAGATGGAGGCGGAGTTCCTCTCCGCCACGGACGGTGGGACCAACGTCACGATGCTCACCAACGTGTACGCCACCACATATGACCTTTGGGGCGGCACGGATTTCCTGAAGCACCGGGAAGAACTGCTCTATGGCGGGTTGAAACTCGCCCAGTACTATGGCAGCCCCGCGTATTCCAGGCGGTGCATTCTCGTGGACGAGAACACGACTTTAGTCGGCACCATGAGCATGGACATGCGAAGCGCCTACCTCAACACCGTGACCATGCTCGACATCGAGGGATATGAATTTAACCAGCTGGTCCGGACCGAAGAAGAGGCCCGGATCACGAAGGGAATCCTGGATACCCAGATCGGCGGGATCTCGGTGGGAACGGAGTGCAAGGTGGTTCCCATCTCCACCCGACGGAAGATCGCCTACCACCTCATTGGATTGCTCGATCCGCTCGTGCGGTCCGTGCTCTGATGTGGTATAATGGACCAGACTGAAAACGCGAAGGAGGAACACAGCATGCCGGAACAGAATCATGACCGGAAGGCCTGGGCAGACCGGGAACTGGAACTGCTGGAGAACTCCGTTGCGGAAGAGGCCGCCCGTCGCCGGGTGCGCGCCAAAGAGCGTGCCGAAGAGGCGTACAAGGAAGCCTCCACCCTCCCAAAGGAGGAGGGGAACCCCCTTGAGGAGTTCTTAAAGGAGGAAGAGGCCGGCAAGACCCGACAGAAACAGACGAGCCGCATCTCGGAACTGATCGCCCAGGAGGCGCCGAACCTGCCTCCCGTCGAGCCGGAGGAGCCCGCCTCCACGGTGAAGGAAATCCCGGCCGTGCCGGAAGCGCAACCGGACCCGGTGGAAGAGGAGTGGAACGAGCGCTGGAATTCCGCGCCCGTCCTGCCGGAGGAGTTCCACTCGGAAACCGTGTCGGTCCCGAAGCCGATTTCGGAAGAAGAACGGCGTGCCCAGTTTATGCAGATGGCGGAGATCAAGCGGCTGACCGAAGAGCCCGCCGCAGCCCCGGTGGAAGAAGAACCGGCTCCCGAAGAGGAGCAGTCGTATCTTTTGGACCTGGATGAGATCCGGGAACAGGAAGACGAAGAGCGCCGGAAGACGGAGGCGGAACGTCGCCAGAAGAAGGAACGCAAAGCCGCAGAAGAGTACCAACAGGAGACCATGGCACGCTGGGCCAAACGGGCCCACGACGCCGAGATGGCCCGGGCCGCTGCGGACGAGATGGCGCAGGAAGAAATCGCCGTGCAGGAAATGCCACAGGAGCCGGTGGCGGAAGGCTACCCGGGAGGGCCGGCGGATGA
>Ga0181612_170984_pt1 | contig 10660 bp, 8 predicted proteins | sample HoacroProtozoa21_FD_119630 | JGI IMG/M metagenome (GOLD analysis project Ga0181612, IMG submission 119630) | Hoatzin crop microbial communities from Cojedes, Venezuel. Combined Assembly of Gp0051906, Gp0051904, Gp0051908
AAAATCAGCTACTCCGGTAAGTTCCAAAACTCCCTCACCGCCAAGCAAAACGATTTCTTCCACAAAAATCTGATAAAAGACTGGCGCAACGGCATGAGCCACACCATCCCCGTGCAAGCCACGTTCAACGTGCTGAAGTATTTCAACGTCACGCCGTCGATTACGCTGTACGACCGCATGTACTCCAGCAAAATCCGACAGGATTGGGACCCCAACGCCAGCGCCGTCGTGCGCGACACCACCTACGGCTTTTACAATATCTTTAACTTCAACTTTGCCGTGTCGGTCAGCACGAAACTTTACGGATTCTTCAAACCTTTGAAATTCCTCGGCGACAAAGTGCAGATGATTCGCCACGTGCTGACGCCGACGATTTCGTTCTCCGCCGCGCCCGATTTTGGCTCGCCGTTCTGGGGGTATTACGGCAACTACGAATACACCGACGCCAACGGCGCGCTGCAGCACACGCGTTACAGCTATTTCGCCCACACGCTCTACGGCAACGCGCCCAATGGCAAAACCGGCACGTTCTCGTTTTCGCTGGCGAACAACCTCGAGGCGAAAATCAAGAGCGACAACGACAGCACCGGCTTCAAGAAACTATCGCTCATCGAGAACTTTACCCTTAGCCAGAGCTGCAACCTCGCCGCCGACTCGATGAAGTGGAGCAACCTCACCACCTCCATCCTCTTGCGCCTCTTCAAGGGCTTTAACTTGAACCTCAGCGCCACCTGGGACGTGTATAAATACGAACTCAACAGCGCTGGAAATCCCGTGCGCGTCAACAAATTGCGCCTGTTCCACGGCGGCGGATGGGGACGTCTCTCCTCCACCGGCACCAGCTTCTCCTACACCTTTAATAATAATACCTTCAAACGCAAAAACAAAAAGGGCAGCAAAAACAACGACCGACAGCAGCAGCCGCAGTCGGGCGAGGAGCAAGCAGCCAATTCCGGCGGCTCGGGCGATGGCATTCAGTGGGATGCCGACGGCTATGGCAAATGGGACTTCCCGTGGAGCCTAACCGCTTCGTATTCCGTTAGCTACGGCTACGGCACATTCAATTACAAAAAAATGGAGTATAACGGCAAGTGGACCCAGAACCTCAGCATCAACGGCAACGTGCGGCCCACCAAAAACTGGTCGCTCTCTTTCTCCGCAAGCTATAACTTCGATACCCACAAAATCGCCTACATGAACTGCTCCATCTCCCGCCAGATGCACTGCTTCGAGATGAGCGCCAGCTTTATCCCCGTCGGGCCGTACAAGAGCTACACCTTCCACATCGCCGTCAAGAGCTCCATCCTGCAAGACGTCAAGTACGACAAACATTCCAGCTACAGCAATGGCGTTTCCTGGTACTAAAATCAGCGTCATCCTTTGCATCCGCGTGATCTGCGCGATGGCGTTGACAGCGTCTGCGCAGACTTGGAACGAGGGCGATTTGGTTTTCGTCATACCCCATGACGCCAACGCCATCACCGCCGTAACAGCCTCAAGAAGCGCGGAAAATCTCAAAACTCCGGATCATGTGGCGATTGCCCACTATATTGGCGGTGTCGTGCCATACGTTATCGAAGCCGCGCCCGACTATGGCGTATGCCTTACGCCCATCGATAGTTTCCGAATACGCCACAACGATGACGCGCTGCGTGCCGCTCGCGTCACCGCAGACGTCGATGTCCGCCGCTCCGTTGCCAACGCCTTACGACACGTCGGCAAACCCTACGACGATATCTTCGCAGACAACGACACCGCCTTTTACTGCAGCGAACTCATCCAGAAAAGTTTTGTGAATCATAGCGGGCAACGCATCTTCGACCCCATCCCCATGAGCTTCCGAGACACACAAGGCAACATCCCCGACTTCTGGATCAACCACTACCGCCGGCGCAACCTCCCTATTCCCGAAAGCGAACCCGGTAGCAATCCCGCAGCATTACTGCAACACCCCGCCGTCTCACTATATTAATTAATGTGACTTTTTGAGCTTGAGAATGACCGCCGAGTTGGGCGCGAGAGGCGTGTGGATGAGGCAGTCATCGGCAATCTTCATTTGCTGACTAGTCCCCGAGAGTAAATCTGTGGCACGATATACGCCTGCTTTGATGCCCGCGCATTGCAGCGCATGGGCGGGCAGACGTAGCGCGCAGTCAACCTGCTCGTCGGCAAAATTCGCCACAATAAGCAGCGTTTCGGTTTTGCAATGCCGCAGGAATGCGTATTGCTTGCGTGCGCGCTGCAAATCCTCGTTGGCGTACATCAGGTCGTAAAATCCGCCTTCGCTGATGGCAGGCTCGCTGTTGCAGAGGTTGAGCAGCTTGCGGTAGAAGGCACGCAGGCGCTTGGTGGTTTGCGGCAGTCGGCGCGCATCGGTGAGCCACTGCCTGAGCGTTGGCACACTCCAATAGTCGAAAATCGTGGTTCTGCCATCGCAGCCGCTATATCCCTCGGCATCGTCGGCACGCTCGCCCAATTCTTGTCCCGCGTAGAACATGAACGGCGCGGTGCCTATGGTGGCGCTGACGACCAAGGCGGGCAACGCTTTGAATGGGTCGTTGCAGCATTGCCGGCTGGCGAGGCGCACCTCATCGTGATTTTCGAGAAAGTTGAGCATGTGCGGCCGGATGTCGTCGATGGTTTGCCAACATTGCGTCAGGTCGGCGGCGCTGTGGTTGTGGCAGAGGATGCCGATGAGTTTGTCGTAAAGTGTTACTTTATCGTAAAGGTAGTCGAAACCGCCCTCGTGGATGTAGCTGCGGTAGAGGTTGGTGTCGTAGATTTCGGCGATAAAGATGATGTGTGGAAAGCGGCGCTTGACCTCGGTGATGGCATAGTGCCAAAATTCAACGGGCACCATGTGTACCATGTCGCAGCGAAATCCGTCGATGCCTTTCTCCGCCCAGAACAGGAGGATGTCGTTCATCTTGCGCCAGGTGTCGGGGATAGGGGAGAAGTGGCGTTCGCCGTTCCACGGGTCGATGCCGTAATTGAGTTTGATGGTCTCGTACCAGTCGTTGCAGCCCGGGTGCGCATGGTAGCAGTCGTTGCCGGTGGCGCGCGCGGGAAACTCCTTGTAGTCTCCTAAGTCGATGTCTTGTGGCGCAAAGGGCTCGCCGGTGATATAGAAAAAGTTGTTGTTTGGACTGAAAAACATGCCCTGGTCGTCGTTGGCGCCGAGGTCCTCCACGCCGGCGGGCTTGGCGTCGCTGGCGTATTGACGCGCCACATGGTTGGGCACGAAGTCGATAATCACCTTCATTCCGGCGCGGTGGGTGCGTTCCACCAACGCCTGAAACTCATCCATGCGGTGGCGGACATCGGTTGCCAAATCCGGATCCACGTCATAGTAGTCACGAATGGCGTATGGTGAGCCCGCCAAGCCTTTCACCACGTGCGGGTCGCATGGCGCGATGCCGTAGCGGCTGTAGTCGGTGGCTGTGGCGTGCTCGATGATACCCGTGTACCACACGTGGGTGGCGCCGAGGTCTCGGATGCGGCGGAGCAGCTGCGCGTCGATGTCGTTAAAGTGTCCGCATCCGTTTTGCGTGATAGTGCCGTATGGGATGCAGTGGTCGCACGTGTTGGTGAACCAACGCGGCATCAGTTGGTAGATGATAGGTTTCAATGAGTTTTGAGAGTTGAGAGTTAAGAGTAGAGAATCCATCAAAATCCGGATCCGCAGGATAAAAAGCAAACAAAGGAATCCTTAAAAATTCTTTGCATCCGCTTAATCTGCGTGTGCGTGATCTGCGTGAGGTTTTTCCGCGTGAGATTAGAAGCCAATGTTGAACAGAAGCATGCCGTCAGCCACTTCTCTTGCTTTTTCGTTGCCCACGATATCGGCAGCAATGGTCAAGGCGAAGGCGGGCGCTGCAGCGGGGCCGTTGCCGGTGACGATGTTGTCATCGCTTGCGACGGGTCGCACGCCCCATCTTACGCCGGGCACATTTTGCTCGCATCCGGGGTAGCAAACGGCGTCGCGGTTACTGAGAATGCCGAGCGGACCGAGTACCATCGCGGGCGAAGCGCAGATGGCGGCGATTTTACCATTGCGGCGGTTGTGGTCGAGCAGTGCCATGCGCAGTCCGGAGTGGGCGGCGAGGTTGGGTGCTCCGGGCAGTCCGCCGGGCAGGATGAGCCACAACGCCTCGTTGTAGTTGTTGTCGTCGAAAAGCGAGTCGGCGATAACTACGATGCCATGAGCGCCGGTAACGGTGGTGGTGTCGTTGATAGAAACAGTTTTTACGGTTGCTCCGGCGCGGCGGAGAATGTCAACGGTTGCGAGGGCTTCGGTTTCTTCAAAGCCGTCGGCGAGGAAAAGATAAGAAGTTTTCATTTGTTTTTTGGTTTGTTATAGAGAGTTTTATTTTTCTGCGAGTTCTGCGAGTTCTGCGCGAGGTGAGATCTTTTTCAATCCGCGTGATCTGCGTGGGGTGGAGGAATCATTCGGCGATGATGAGGTCGATGCCGAGGTTCTCGATTCGCGCTATGTTTTTTGGCGAGATGCCGTTGTCGGTGATGATGATGTCCACGGCGTCGATGTCGGCGATTTTTGCGAAACCTCGTCTGCCGAATTTGCTGCTGTCGGCGAGGACGATGGTTTTCTGGGCGGACGCTATCATTTTTTGGTTGAGGTTGGCTTCGCGCATGTCGGTGGTGGTGATGCCGTAGTCGAAGTCGATGCCGTCAACACCGAGGTAGAGTTTGCTGAACGAGCAGTCTTTGAGGATCATTTCGCTGTATTCGCCGATGACGGAGAGGCTGCTGTGGCGCAACATGCCACCGAGCTGGATGATGTCGATGCTTTCATTTTGGGCAAGGATTTCGCTGACGGGGAGCGACGCGCTGACGACGGTCAGTTTGTGCTTGGGCACGATGCTTCGCGCGAGGGCGTGAACAGTAGTGCCGGAGGCTATGACGATGCTGTCGTCGTGGGTGATGAGTTTGGCGGCTTCGCGTCCGATGGCTCGCTTCTCATCGGTGGCGAGTTTCTCTTTTTCGATGACGGAGCGGTTGTTGATGTAGGGGTTAATCAGCACCGCCTTGCCGTGGCTGCGAAAAAGTTTGTCCTTTTTCTCGAGCTCGGTGAGGTCTTTTCTGATGGTGACACTGGAAACGCTGAGCAGGTCAGTGAGGTCGCTGACGAGCACGGTGCCGTGTTTCATTAGCGTGTCGATAATCAGGGCGTGTCGTTCTTCTTTGTTCATGCTTTTTTGTTGTGGAAAGGTCAAAAGGTGAGCAGAAGGTTACGGTTTTGTAATGCAAAATTAGTTTCTTTTTTTGTAACTCGCAAATTTTTTGCCTAATTTTTTGCGATAAAATGTTAAAACGAAACTAAAATACAGATTAAAACGGGTGTTTTTGTGTTTCGTTTGAATGATAAAACGAAACTAAAATAAACGAAACGAAATCAAAATGAAAATTACGCAATTCGTTGGGTTTTATAAATCGTTGATATAGTGTTGGTTGCGAAAATAATTAAAAAAAATTAAAAAAAATCATGAAAAAAATTTTGTTTTTTTTGAAAAGGGTTATTACATTTGCGGTGGAGTTTCGTACGCCCAACTTGAAGAGAATGACTATTCTATGATGACCTCAGCCAAGACGGATGATATTTACGCGCGCGACTATGATGTCGTGATCATAGGCGGCGGCATTACCGGTGCGGGCACGGCGCGTGATTGCGCGATGCGTGGCTTGCGTGTGCTGTTGGTGGAGCAGGCTGATTTTTGTCATGGAGCGACGGGTCGTAATCACGGTTTACTTCACAGCGGTGCGCGCTATGCGGTGACGGATAGCGAGAGCGCGCGTGAATGTATTGGGGAGAATATGATCTTGCGGCGGATTGCGAGCCATTGCGTTGATGAGACGGATGGTTTGTTTATCACGCTGCCGGAGGACGATTTGGCGTATCAGCAGACCTTCGTGGAATCGTGCATCAACGCGGGCATTCGCGCAGAAGTGATTGACCCGGCGTTGGCGCGGCAGTTGGAGCCTTCGGTGAATCCGGCGTTGGTGGGCGCGGTTCGTGTGCCTGACGCGTCGGTTGACCCGTTCCGGTTGACGATGGCGAACCTGCTTGACGCGCGTCGGCATGGGGCGACGTTGCTGAACTACCACGAGGTGGAGAGCCTGATAGTTCGTTCGGGTAGGGTAGAGGGCGTAAAACTGATTGACAAGCACAATAAGCGCAATAATATAGAGGTACGCGCGCGCGTGGTGATTAACGCGGCGGGTATCTGGGGGCAACGCATCGCGGAGATGGCAGGCGTGAAAGTATCGCTGTTTCCATCGCGCGGAGCGTTGTTGATTTTTGGTCATCGTGTGAATGGCATGGTGATCAATCGCTGTCGCAAACCGGCGAACGCTGACATTTTGGTGCCTGACGACGCGGTTTGCGTGATTGGCACGACGAGCGACCGTGTGCCGATGGAGGCGATTGACGATATGCGTGTGACGGCGGCGGAAGTTGACTTGTTGCTGCGCGAGGGTGCGAAAATGGCTCCGGCGCTGGCGACGACGCGTGTGCTTCGTGCTTACGCAGGCGTGCGTCCGTTGGTGGCATGCGACGATGACCCGTCGGGACGTCGCACAAGCCGCGGCATTGTTTGCTATGACCACGCGACGCGTGACGGATTGGAAGGTTTCTTGACGATTACGGGTGGCAAGATGATGACTTACCGCCTGATGGCTGAGACTGTTACCGACGCGGCGTGCAAGAAGTTGGGCGTGACGGTGGCATGTAGCACGGCTACGACTGCGCTACCGGGATCAATCCTCGCGCAGACTCACGCAGATTTTAAAGGATCTTTTGGGACGCGGGCGGCTATAGGTCGTCATGGCACGATGGCTTCGGAATTTTTATCCCGAACAGACCATACTGAAAAATCTCTCAACTCTGATGATGACGCGCTGGTGTGTGAATGTGAAGGCGTCACGGTGTCGGAAATTAAGTATGCCGTAGCTTGTCAGCATGCGCGTTCGTTGGTGAACCTGCGTCAGCGTACGCGTCTGGGTATGGGCACGTGTCAGGGCAACCTTTGCGCTGCTCGTGCGGCAAATCTGATGGGTGCGTTGCGGGGCGACCAGAAGCAAGCTCGCGCTGATTTGATGGAATTCATCGATGAGCGTTGGAAGGGTTTGCGACCTGTAGCGTGGGGCGACACCCTGCGCGAAGCGCAGTTGATTGACAAGATTTATCAAGGGCTATGCGGTCTCAGTCTCGCGCAGAACATGCAGAAAAATAATTCCTCATTCCTAACTCCTAACTCCTCACTTGAAGAAAATGAAGGCTGATGTGGTAATAATAGGTGGTGGCCTGAGTGGCTTGACCTGCGGCATAACATTGGCTGCGGCGGGTAAGCGCGTGGTGATGGTAAAAGCCGGCGCAAGCACGTTGCATTTCTTCTCGGGCTCTATAGGTTTATCTCACGCAGATCACGCGGATCTAAAAGAATTAGACCATGCGGGTCCGGATTTTGAAGAATCTCTTAACTCTCAACTCTCCACTCTCAACACTAAAATAAAGGAGTTGTTTGCGGGAGCGGGGATTGTGATGGAAGAGAGTGTTTATCGGCTGACTCCGATGGGCTTGCTGAAACCATCGTGGCTGACGATGGAGAGTTGCTTGAACATCAAGCATCCGGATGAACTGAAGAACAAAAAAATCATGGTTGCCGGCATCAGTGGTTTCTTGGACCTGCCGGCAGATATGCTCGCTGAAGGGCTGAAGGACTTAGGCGCGCATGTGAAGCGTGCGGATGTGACCACGCCGGTCATCGCCGCCTTGCGTAAGTCGCCCTCGGAAATGCGTGCCACGTCGTTGGCGCATCATCTCGCGCAGAACCCGCAGAATATTTGGGACTTGGCGGGCGAGATCAATAAGGTGGTGGGGAATTGCGACATGGTGTTGATGCCCGCGGTGCTGCGCACGGAGGCGTATCGGCAGTTGGCAGAGCGTGTGGCAACGCCGTTGCGCTTGGTGGCGACCTTGCCTCCGTCGCTGCTTGGCGCTGAAGTGGAGGAGAAACTGATGGCGCGGTTTGCGGCTTTGGGCGGTAGCTGTCTGATGGGCGACACCGCTCTGAAGGCTGACGTAACTGACGGCGAAGTGACTGCACTCTACACCGAAAAACTCGCGGACATGCCTTTGCGTGCCGAAAAATATGTGTTGGCAACCGGCTCTTTTGTGAGCAGGGGGCTCTGCAGCGACTACGACCGCATTTATGAACCCATTTTCGGCGTGGATGTGAAGAGCGACGAAGGTCATGACGCTTGGACGCAGTTCGGCTTCTTCGAACCGCAAGCCTATATGAACTATGGGGTGAAGGTTGACGCCGGCTATCATGCGCTTATGCAGGGGCAGCCGATGAAGAACCTCTACGCCATCGGGTCGATCTTGGCGCGCGAGCAGGGGTTGCCCGACAGCGACACGACGGGCGATGCTTTGCAAAGCGCCTTGTCATTAATATCTCAACTCTCCACTCTCAACTCTCAAAACTAGATAAGAGATGCAAACGACATACGATAGCGCGAACAACTTTGAGCAATGCTTGAAGTGCACAATCTGCACCGAGCGTTGCCCCGTTGCCGCCGTCACGACCGACTACCCCGGTCCCAAGCAAGCGGGTCCGGACCAGGAGCGCTATCGCCTGAAGAATCCTGCATTTTTCGATGAGGCGCTGAAGATGTGCCTCAACTGCAAGCGATGCGAGGTGGCGTGTCCTTCGGGCGTGCGCATCGCTGACATCATCCAACAGGCACGGATGAATCACGCTCATCGCGCATCGTTGCGCGACACGATGCTGTCGAACACCGACTTCGTGGGCAAAATGGCTACGATGGTGGCGCCCGTGGTGAATTTCACCTTAGGCTTAAAACCCACCAAAGCGGTGATGGACAGCGTGATGCGCATAGACAAACGCCGCACCTTCCCCGCATACGCCGGCACCCGCTTCACCACGTGGTTTAAGCGCCACGCCGCAGCCGAGCAGGATGGTTTCGCCAAGCACGTGAGCTATTTCCACGGCTGCTATGTGAACTACAACTTCCCCAAGCTGGGCCGAGACCTGGTGAAGTTGCTGAACGCGATGGGCGTGGGCGTACACCTATTAGATAAGGAGAGCTGCTGCGGCGTGGCGCTGATTGCCAACGGCTTGTACAAGCAGGCGCGCAAACAGGCTGACGCCAATGTGCTGTCGATGATCAAGAGTGTAAACATAGACCGCCGCCCCATCCTCACCACATCGTCAAGCTGCACATTCAACATGCGCGACGAATACGAGCACCTGTTAGGCATCGACGCGACGCCTTATCGCGACAGCCTCATGCTCGCCACGCGCTGGATTTACGATATGATTGACCGAGGCGAGGCGCGCCTGGCGTTCCGCAAGGACTACACCCGCCGCATCGCCTACCACACCGCCTGCCACCAGCAGCGCCTGGGCTGGGCAATCTACAGCATCGAACTGCTCAAAATGATCCCTGGCGTCGAACTCACCGTGCTGCCGCAAAACTGCTGTGGCATCGCCGGCACCTACGGCTTCAAGAGCGAAAACTACGAACGCTCGCAAGCCATTGGCGCCACGCTGTTTGCCGATATTGCTGCCGCTGCGCCCGATGTGGTCATCACCGACTGCGAGACCTGCAAATGGCAAATTGAGATGTCCACCGGCTTACCCGTCGAGAACCCCATCACGACCCTCGCCGACGCCCTGGACGTGGAGGAAACCCGCCGACTCAACTTGTCTAGTTAGAGTTAGGAGTTGGCCTCGCGCAGAATATTCTTCGCACGACCTTGGCTGCGCTGCAGAATATTTTTATGATAAAAGGATAAAAGTAATATAACGGATATGTCAAACTTCTTGAATCCACCGGCATTTAAGCCCGAAGAAACCGGAGCTCTCGCCGACGCAAAGTACAAAAAACTGCGTTGGCAGGTCTTCATCGGCATCTTCATTGGCTACGCCGGCTTCTACATCGTCCGCAAGAACTTCTCGATGGCAATCCCGATGCTCGCCCCCTTCGGCTTCGAAAAAGGCGAGTTGGGTGTTGTCCTCTCGATGAATGCCATCGCTTACGGCTTCTCGAAATTCCTAATGGCGTCAATCAGCGACCGCAGCGATGCCCGCAAATTTCTCCCTTTAGGTTTGATTTGCGCGGCTGTCAGCATGCTGTTTATGATTGTTCCCATCCAGTATTTAGGCGCGGAGCACAAGACCTGGGCGATAGTCCTCATGGCGGCGCTGAATTTCCTGGTGGGATGGTTCAACGGCATGGGCTGGCCCCCGTGCGGACGCGTGATGACCCACTGGTTCAGCATCAAAGAGCGCGGCACGTGGATGTCGTTTTGGAACTGCGCCCACAACGTCGGCGGCGCCCTCGTCGGTCCGATGGCGGTGTATGGGGCACTCTGGTTCGGCTCGTGGTTTTAGCGCGCCAAACAAGACTACTATTTCCTGATTGGCACTTTCGCCTTCCCCGCGGCTGTCGCCATCCTCATCGCGATCATCGCCTACTGTATGATTCGCGACACGCCCCAAAGCTGCGGCCTGCCGTCCATCGAGAAATGGCGTGGGGACTATGCGAAAAACTACGATGAGAAGAGCGAAGAAGTCCTCTCGACGAAAGAGATCTTCAAAATCGTGTTGTCGAACAA
>Ga0181612_107528_pt1 | contig 10659 bp, 7 predicted proteins | sample HoacroProtozoa21_FD_119630 | JGI IMG/M metagenome (GOLD analysis project Ga0181612, IMG submission 119630) | Hoatzin crop microbial communities from Cojedes, Venezuel. Combined Assembly of Gp0051906, Gp0051904, Gp0051908
CCCCTTTTACCATGCTTAGTATCCAGCAACAAATTAACTTAATATCACACAGGGAATTCCTGAAATAGGCATTAGATTCTCGGAGGTCTCAATAGATTTAGATAGTACTGCCAACTCTCACAGTATTTAACGCTTTTTTCTAAACCCTCAGATCCTGAATTTATATAGTTAAATGAGAATACTTCTTTTCTCAGGTCCCCAAAGTTACCAAAAGTTGGAAATCTTGCAGCTGAAAAAGTATGAAAACAGAAGGCAATAATAAACAATATGAAAGTTAGTAACACTAAAAATCTTGTGAGTTTTGGATGCAGCTCCTGATTTCTGAATGCCTGCCTGTGAATGCCTTCCCTGGCCCTTGACGGGGCTGACTAGGTCAGGGAAACACAGCTACACTGTGCTGGCCAGTATCAAAGTCTCTGTTTCCAGAGTGTGGATATGCTTTAGTTTCATCTCCAGAAGAAAGTTACATGAAAGCTGGGTTTGCTTGGGCCCTGCAGCTTGTTAAGCAGTGGATACGTCTGGACCAAGGTACGAGGAGACGATGAGTGATGCCTGCACACCAGGACCCTTCTCCAGCCCAAAAGCCGGCCGACACACAAGATTTTTCCTTTCTTCATGAGTCCTGCAGCTAAACATTTACAAAGCATTAAAGTGTTTTTTTTGTCCTCTGAAGTACCCAAGAACATCAGGTTATGGGATTACTCTGGTCATGAGTGTGTTTCTTATGTCTTGCTACGCACACACACACAGAGCACAGATGCCTAAATAGCCTCATTCATAACAAGGGCATCACATTTCAAAGACAAGTGAGGCCCAGAGCATTTTTTTAAATTCAATTCCCCTCTGTGTTCCTCTCTCGGGTGCTTATATGAATTAAGCCCCCAATCTTCTGAGTTTTGCCCACCATATGTTATTAGAGCGATTGGTTTTGCAGGGATATCTTTGATTTCATTAAAATAGCTGGTAGTCAGAACTGTTCTTTTAGGACTCTTCTCGACCGAAATGTGCTGTTGCTTCACTGTACCTCCTCAACCCAAATCTTTCAAAACCTGTAGGTAGGAGATACAGCCCATTCTCCTATAATTTTCCTTTTCCAAAGCCACATGTCAGTCAGGGGAAGCACAGCAAGTCATATGTGCTACGAAAATAAGATGACAGATAAGATGGAAAAGTAGTGTGAGATGTTACCTGGGGGGATGCTGCACTGGTAGGGCCACAGACCACCCCAGGATCCACCCTTGTCACCCAGAGTCATTGCTCCTTCGTCTCTCATCCCACCCCTCACACTTGCCTGCGTGGGGCAGCTGCATGCTGGGAGCATGGCCAGACCCATGTCAGGAGCACGCTCACGCCCTGGGCTGGGGACAGGCACCTTAGCTAACTAACAACTTTGTGGGACCAGGAGTAAAAAGGTTTTAGTGAACAGAGTTTTGGAGAAACTGCGATGCCACACTTTGTTCCACAAAGTTTATAGTTCCTCACCTCTGGCCCCGTTTAATGCTATAATTACTCCCTTAAATTTCTCTTTATTTATCTTCACCCAGCCCGTCTTCTTTTGTTACCATTTATTTAACTAAAACAGGCAGAGGCTGATACTGAAGGCAGGCTTGGAGCCAGCATGTTAAAACCTGCTTTTAATTTAAGGTTCTGGGAGTAGTTTCCTAGGCATTACCACATTTCAGAAAAAATGAATTTTATTTCTCTCTGTCAGATGATGGCTGATCTAGATCTAATTAGGGTCAGTTTCACCTAAAGATGAGTCATTTACATTCTGAATATATGGCTTCCAAATTATCGTTTTGGTTTAACATCAGACATGAGCAAACCCATGCATATCTGTTTTAGATGGCACTGAAGATAAAAATCAATGGATTTTCTTCCACAAATACCTTTCCCAGCAAAGAGATGGCTGCTGGATGAAGGAAAAAAGTTACAGTTCAGGATAAGGACTAATAAGATTCAGGGTAGTGGCAGAATGCAGTTTTCTGAACTACAGAAAAAGTGGCCTTTTTGAGACTTACTGAAAAAAAAGCTCTGAATGTTCAAGCATTTAAGGGTAAATCTTTTTTACCCCAAAATTCTAGTTACGCAGGGTCATAGCTCATTTTTGGAGCATAATATTGGTGGCTATTGACATACCAGAATGACTAAAGAAACAAAACTGATGACTGCAATGAAAGCAACGGAAGAAAAAAAAACAACCACCAACAAAAAGATTGTGTAATACAACAGTGCAACCCGTTAGCAGTATTGGCAATTTCTAAATCCATTTAGGAGAAAAACTCTTCTTATTAAATACGCCAGAATCCCATCTCCTTTTCAGCTGGGAGTCATTTGTGTAATCAGTATGTCTTGTAGCAAAACTGAAAGAACAAAACCTAATAATGCAGCATCTTGTATCCTTACGTTGCCAGGAAAGCCCTGAAAACATGAATTTCCATCATCACTTTCATTTACTCTGCACTTCTCTTTGGCCTCCATTCACTCCTACTTCTATTAGACATTTCACTGGATGACCAAAAATTAGCACTGGAGACCCACATCTCCTGTCCTCTACTCCGAGACCCGGCCCATCACCAGGATAACACCAAGGCATTCAGCTGAGGCTGATGGAGACAGCAGAGATATAAGCACTTCAGTGTTAGGTAAAGAATAAGGTCACTGATGCACATCGTGGAAATTACATCTCATGCATCTTCTTATAAGAACCAATAATATCTAACATAACTTGGTTATTTTGTGTTTTAAATAACTTTGTCAGCAGATGAACTACTGTTTTGTCAGTATTGGTTTCCTCAGAGGAGGTGTTATCAGTAAGTTCACAAGTAAATGCTCATCAGAATTGCAGATGGCACCAGCTCTGCTGTTCCGTGGGATTAAGCAGAGCAGACTTCTGCTATCAGCAAGGGGAAGCTGAGTTATTTAGGGCAGCCTATTAATCAGTCAAACATCAGGAATATCTGGCATTGGTGGGACTCTGGAGACTTTGCAGATCCTTTCCCCACTGTTTTCCCACTGCGGAGCAGCAGCACTGGTGCCTTTGCACAAGTCTGCCAGGTTAAAAGCATCTTTCATATGTGAGCTCTTAGGACTGAAATGAATTCTTCTCTTCACCTTAAAAAAAAGGCTTACAATCATCATTACTTGTTTTGGTGCGGATTCAATGGAGCAGAATGAATTACAAAATGCAGAGACGCAATGGAGCTGTTTGTTGTTTTACAAAGAAATAGGGATAGTCCAAGTTTATATTATTTCCTACGTATGTCTGTGTCATTACATTTTCCCCAGGACCTGAAGCTTTTGTTCATTTTAGAATGCAGCAGAAACAGTACTTTTGTATTTGGATTATTTCTCTGACCTCAGAAAGCCCTGAGATCCATCATTCACCACATACAGTCCCTGCCCAGCAAAGCGGCAATGATGCACAACCTGTGTCGAAGACACAGCATTGAATCTGTGGGATCTGTCTACGCACATCTCAGGATCGGGTCCCTGCAGGAATAAGCCCATCAGGTCAAAATTGCTTATCCCAAGAACAAAGATAGTTTTCAGCTCCACTGTTTGAACCTTTACCAAATGGTAACAGCAACCCAGGGGAAACAGCTATTTTGATCAAAACTTCAGCTCCATATCTGCAAGCTGAAGATGGGTGTTTCCGCCTCTACAGCCATATGGCAGTGGGAGAAGAGAGCCCATGTAAGCGCCTAGGTGGCTTGGAGAGCAGCAGCGTGGTTTCCAGTGCAGAGGAAGGGATGCACAGTAGTCTAATTGAAGCCTTCTGAGAGTGAATGCCTGTGGAAACTCAGTTACGGTTTTCAGCAGGATGGTTATCTTACTTTAATCAACTGCAAGCAATCACTGTCTAAACTAGCCTCTGTTAACTTTGCATGCAGTTTCCGTTCGCAACAACCAAGCTCCTCCTTGGAGCCTCAGCTAATTTGACTCAGCCATACTTCAGTAACAATAATTCCAACATTATGTCACAACTTACCCAAGAACAAAATGTTCACCCCATTCCTAACTCATCCCTAGTTCACCACTAAACTCCATGAAGTTATTCCAGCCACGGACTTGGCACAGAAGTCATTTAAATTTCCAGTCCGATCCTAGCACTATGTTTGATATTCTGTTTCACATACATTGAGTGCTTCTCTCTTTGATTTCACGACCTGTTTATTTTATATCTGCTTTGTTATTGTGGTTCTTATTTACAAGCTGCACCCTGGCATTGTAGTAACTGCACGTACACACACCCAGGCATACACAGATGCACAGATCAGATCATTGCTGGACTTGATCAACTTCTGCTTCTAAGGACTTTTCCATCTTCTTTCGCAAGTGTTGTCTACCTCAAGCAAGCAGCACCGTTTCCAGAAACATTGTTCAGAAACCCAAGATGAAGCCCAAATAATGCATCTTCAGCTAAGGCATGGCTGCAAAGACACAGAGTCAGATTTCAGATAGCATTTTCAAACAGCTTGTCTGCACAGCCTACATGGCATGTTGAGAGATTTTGTCAAACAGGGAATGCAAAAAGCTCCTTTAGAGTTTTTAGAGAAAAAGGACCGAAAAAAACCCCAAAAGCCTGAGACTAAAACATTAGCATGATGCAAAAATTGAAACCATTTATTAACTCACAAACAAACAAAAGAAGATTTCTAGTGGCAACAGTCCTTTAACTGTACACTTCATAATAACGAACAAAAAATACAGAAGTTTGTAATTAGATGATGTCTTTCATCTGAGAAACTCATTAGCTCTTAGCAATCACTTACTATTGATTTGACACCAGTTCTTCTCACAACCGCACAGCTGCTGTGTGCGGAGGAGAGGAGAAAGGGCAGTGTGCGTCTAGGAACAGCACACGTCTGAACTGCGGTTGCTCAGACTTTTAAGGAAGGCTCACCAGGGCCTAAATGTCTGTCCCTAAGCTGAACCGAAACATCTACAGTCCAAAACTGTTCACTGCTTACTCATTTGTGTGGTTAAAAATGCCCATACTTTCAGGCACCTACTAACTCCCACTCACTTGCCTAGAACCAGAGTGTTAAGACAGGCGCAGAAAGGGCTGTTATGCTGTGAGGAATTTAATTGTAATTCAAATATACCTAGATATTAGAACAGCTTTTGATCTAGAGGTAAATACAAACAAGTTGCTTGACCTGACTAAGTGCATTTCAGACACGTAGCTGCATGAATAGATAGGAAAGTGTCTTCTCTTCAAAGGATATTAGTGGCATAATGTGCGTGACAAGAACCCAGCAAACTTCACGTGCAAGGAGGTACAGCCAGTTAAACTATCATTCAGGCATTTCCTGCATGCCCCGTCTTTACGAGGCTCTTCAAAGACTCCTCGTAGGCATCTTTCTCGCACTCACTCACGGCTTTCAGTAATGCTTTCTGTGCATGGAAGCCATTAGCATGAGAGGCAATGAGGTCTAGTGAATTATTCGGGGGAGCCAAGGCCTCCCACTGCAGATCCTTGGGCTGCCACTGATTTACCGGAAGACGTTAAGCAAATGCCTTCACCTCCTCGTTTCAGTTAATGAACATCTACCTCAGAGAGCTGTCAGCATACGTCGTCGACACAGAGCTTTGAAGCTGAATCCTGCTAAACAGGCACTGACTGATAGGCAGCTCCCCATCAGCTGGGGAAATACAGGGCTGGAATCCCTCTGGTAACGTAAAACTCCTGAAGCGTGATGCACAGATACCCGAGCAATTTGACAAAGATTCAGCTTTGGTCCAGCCAGGCTGGCTCCTGCAGAAACCCTTCACTCCTGTGCACCTGGTTGTTGCAGAGCGAATTCACGGGGAGCCAAGCCCAGGCTGCCTCAGCGGGCAGGCGCTGTTCTGTGATGGACCAGTAGGATTTCCAGCACCCTGGAGCGTGAAACTTTTCAGCACGGTGGTTCAAGGTGCTGCTTCCACCCACTGTCCTCTTTCCCACCCTGGGGCAGCTCCGGCTTGATTGGCTTGAGTTGATGTTGCATTCAGGTATCTTTGCGTTGTACTCCAGATCCTGTAAAATGCAGCGCAGTGATACCAGACTGGTCTGACAGGTAACTATCTCCCATCCACCAGCTTTTATTGATATTACTACAGGTCATGTTGAAGTGACGCAGCTTCAAGGCTGAGTGTGGGGTCTGAGAGCAGCTTGCTTCTCTCTTGTCTTGTACTGCGTGTATTGGACTGGACTGCAAATGAGAAAACGCGGTGTGTGGAGCACTGAGCCGTATAGATGTAGAGTCAAGAATGGAGGGGACAAACTGAACGCAGACTGCCTATCTTCTCAAGGCACATGGGACACATTTATGAAGTGCAGGGGCACAGGAAGGGGCAAACCAGCTTGTCAGAAAATGTGTGTCTGCTTTAACAGTGCCCAGCCTCAGCAAACATGCCTTGCAGAGGAGCCGAATGAGGCAACGAGGGTTATGTACATGGATTACCTCACAGTGCCAAGGAGATGTGTGCATGCTTTTACCCTGTGGCTGCCTTCAAAACTTTCCTTTTGCTGCTGTGTGCCCATCTGCCCTCAAATAACCACACAACAGTGTCCTGTGCATGAGGAGCTATGGGGCAGTTGTTTGTAAATGCAAGACATGATACATGGACCTTGCCTTGCTGCTCAGTTTTCTGAGACAAGAACTATTTTTCACCAAGCTGACATGTTCAGGCTGACCTGTTTATGGGAATGTGTTTCCACAGCTCATCCTCCTGTCAGAAACTTGTGCGAGTGTCACAACGTTAAAGTGATTTATCCACGTCATGGGCCAGACTTGACCCTTCATGTATGGCCTTCACTGGTCTGTTGAAGAGCTGGGGGGGAGGGGTCACACATTTTGTTAGACCCAGTGCCCTAAAGCCTCGGACTTGACCGGCTGTGTATGTGTATGCATATGTTTGACCTCATCCAGGCTCAGCCCTGAAAGAGCAAAGAAATCTTAATTTACTGTTAGAGCCATCAGAAGCTATGATCACCTAGCACTTTGTGTGCTTTGCAGCCCTGTGCACCCCTCATTCAGAACTTGTGATATCTAAAAAAACATAAGTGCCTAATCCCAGTTCAGGGAAACTGAGATAGGCACTGTTGGCAAAGGCAGCTGAAAATAGAGAAAGGTCCACTGATGTCGTGGCATGACAGATGCCTGAAAACTCACCATACGCCTTTGTGGGTCCGTGCCCAGTAGAGTCAGGGGCAAGACCCTGGACAATAATTCCCAGCCTATAGCAAAAACTTGGTGCCCTTGCCCTTTAGCCCACAAAAATTCATAAAAAAAGCCAAGAAACGACAAAAAACAACAACTGAACAAACGGATGCAACAAATTCTGTATTGCCCTGTAGGAGTTCAGTGATAGTCTCAGGGCTGCATGAGAAGAACCACTACCCACTACAGCTGGGGTAGTAAGGTCCCTCACTAGCTGGAGTGGAAGGAGTTCTTATCTCTCCCAAGAAAACCCTGATAACCACACTCCAGAGCAACCTGTTACAGGGCTCTTCCACACTCCTGCTCCTGAAGGTGGGCATGACACAGCCAAGGACACAGGTATCATTGAACAGAGGAGGACAAAGAAGAGGTCTGGTTCCATAGCCTGTCAGACCATCGAGATATCTGGACTCTTGCCTCTCTATTCCTGATGCTGTTTGTGTATTGACATGAAACACCAAGAGACCTGGAGATAAAATTCAGCAGTTCAATGAGTTCACTGGAGCATGATCTTCAATTCAGCCATGTGAATTCTGCTTGCTTCTTGCTTCAGCCACCTCAACACCATCTCTGAGGACCTCTCCTTGCATTCTTTGCTAGTTGTGGCTTCTTACTGACTTTCCATTAAATCTGTTCTGTGTGTTTTCGTATGCTCCTGCCCCAAGATGGTAGTGATCTTGCCCATGCATTTGCTCATCTCAGGATCTGAGAAGAAGCAGTAAATATACCAAAGTCAATTTAAGCCTGTGAGATCTTGACTTCCAAAGAAGTTTGCCTACTGGTAGCTGAGCCCCCAAGATGTTCATTAGTAAGGTATGACGATGACTCAGGTAAACTCAAGTGTTCTGATTACTTGTTATACCAGCTCATGTTTCCGTGCTGTAGCTTTCCAAGTTGCCTGACCAGACAGGTAGTAGTTCACATCAGCTTCCTTTGAAGCTTTAATTTGCAGCCTGGATGCACAGCTACACCCAGGGCCACAACTGGATTTACAAGGCCTGGGAAAAGACAGTAGAAATGGAGGTACTTTGCTTTCCTCCCACACTATCCTGCAGGGCTCAGAGCTACAGTTTAACACCAGCAAGTGTGAATTTGGTTGGTCTGAACAGCCTGAGTGATGTAAGCTCTGGGTGGGAATCTGCTTCACTTGTTGGGTTGGAGCGTGCTAAGAACAAGAAGGGCGATCTTTAATGCTGGCTTTATCAAGAGGTTCATGTATTCAGATAATCATTTCTAATCTTCTTTTCCAGCCTCTCCTGCTAACCATAGGAAACTTCTCTCTCACACAACCTGGTTCAGGATCCCTCCACAGCTGATATCCACCAGCAAAAGAAAGGAGGAAGAGGCATGGAACCAAATCTACATGTTTTTATGTTCAGCTGCAGCCAGGACAAGGCCTTTTCATTCTGCCGTCTCTGCTGCTCATATGGGCTGCTGGATGTCTCTGGTGCAAGACTGGCAAATAGGCTCTTTTCCCATGACAAGCTGTGCTTTCCTGTAACGCGGCCAACTCTCTGCTGTACAATTCTGCTTAGGATTTTACAGGTTTGGCTGTTGATCAGTCTGATATGACTGGGAGATGGGCATGAAACTATTCTCTAACTTTTTTCGGTAAGTTTTTATTGAAAAACCAACATTATTTCAATGAATCTACTGCAACATTCAGGACATTTTGAGTCTCTGTTTCTAGTATCTTCTGCATTTTTGCCATAACATCTAAGTGATAAAGTTTCACCATGATGTCATAATGAGGACCCAAATTGTAGCCCTTCCAAATCCCATTGCTGCATTTTTCTTCTTCTCTAGTGTGGAGAAGGACTTTTGAAACTCAACTAAAAGATCATTTACCATTGATGCTCCCATAAAGAAAGTTAACTAAACTAAAGCCCAGAGAATGCTCAGGAAGGTCTTACACTCCCTTGTTAGCAGTCGATTTGGATGAAATGTTGGAAGACGATTTCTAGGAACCCATAAAGTCAATTGCAAAATCCCATGGGCTCCGGTAAATGAATTTGGGATTGCAGAGCCATTGCAGTCATCTGACAGCCTTCCAGTGTCTGCAGTCAGGTTTGCATCAGACCCTTTTTTAAGCTTGTCTTCATGTCTCAACATGCAACATGTGAAATCCTTCTGAAGGACACATACATTCAACAACACGATCTTGTGTCTGGATGCAACAAAAGCTGCCTAAGAGCCTTGTGATATCTCTTGTGTAATGCTCAGCTTTAAACATTACATCTGGGGAAGACCTCTTATCTCCATTCTGTAGGAAGCAGGGATTAAAGTGGTCATGAGTAAAATAGTTTTGAAGACTTCTGTTAGGCAAAGAGTTTGAGGGGATGGAACTTGTAAAGCTGATCAGTGAAATGGCATGATAAGTGCTGGTCCGTGACTACAGAGGAATCTAAATTTCAGGTGTACTGTGCAGACAAGGATCCTTGGCAGGGCTGCAAGATACTCCTTTGCCTCTTCTGGAAAACAAATGTATTGTTAACAAGACTTCTAAAAGAGGAGGAGGAGAAGGGGGAGGAGGAGGGAGGAACCACCGAAGAGCAACAGTTTTTAGCCGTCAAGGGAGATGCATTTCCCATGCAGTACAGCGCTGTTCGGCATCCTCTTCTAATATTGGCCAGGAGGATAAAGCTGGGAAGGCAGATTTCCATGTCCCATTGCAAAAGACATGAAACAAAACTCCCAGGCAGATTTCCATTGGCAAGCAAGCACAGAAATAAATAAATAAATCACTATGAAGTCCTGCTGGGAGGAATATCGTGGCTTGGCATGCAGATACCTCTGTCTCGAGGAGCCAATGCTTGTCAAGAGAAAGCACAAGGGAAAAAGGAAACTCCTTACCCAGCCTGCTATTAGGAGCTAGCTATCATGGTGGGAAGGTCCAACAGGGGTGGAACAAGATAGGCAACATTTCTAAAAGCTTAAGCAGAAAAGCTCACCCTGTTGAACAGCATTTGCACCTGGACCTCAGCTCCAGAAAAGCCTTCACAAGCCAAAGATCCAGGCTTGAAATTTCTTCCTGCAAGTTGGGCATAGTTTGATCCAAAACTCTGGTGTTGGCTGTGTCTACCTAAAACAAAGAAACACCTACTGTGTGCTGAGATATGCACCTTCCTGTGATCTCAGCCCTGTGGTTAGGCACGTAATATGAAAACGCTTCCTCCGGTGAGATACTCTCTAGGTGGCACTCTGTCTACTTGTACAGGATGATAGAGCTGAGGATGATAGAGCTGGGAACACTCCATGTGCTAATCCTATGAAACCCTATTAAAAAGCCAGTTTTTAGGTCCGTAAACAATTTAAGAACTTTGACTTTTCAGGGCTGTTGTGTTTCAATAGTAGGATCCTTAGGGGGCCTATTAAATTTTGATATTGTTTCATAAGAAAGAAAGAATAAATATCAAAGCGGTGGCAGCAAAGGCCTGGGGGGGGGGGCAGA
>Ga0181612_151270_pt1 | contig 10659 bp, 4 predicted proteins | sample HoacroProtozoa21_FD_119630 | JGI IMG/M metagenome (GOLD analysis project Ga0181612, IMG submission 119630) | Hoatzin crop microbial communities from Cojedes, Venezuel. Combined Assembly of Gp0051906, Gp0051904, Gp0051908
GAATTGTTACCTGTTATGAATTAAAGAGAAGCTGCAACTAAAAAGATGATTACCAGTTAACAAATGTCTCCTTTTATTCTTCAGGTTTTGTTTTTAATCAATCATGTCTTTCTAAAAATATTTAACAAGGAATCAGGTTTTTTTTCTTGAAATACTGTATGTATGGTTTGCTGTAAGATAATATTTAAAACACTATTTTTATTTCACATGACCAGGAAACTCTGCAGCATCAGACAGATATGTTGCACCAGCAGAACAAAGAAGCTATGGCAGCTTTTAAAAAACAGGTAGCAAAATACGGTCTTCTAGCTTTGACAATGAGATTTTAAGATATGATGGCATAATAGCAAGTTATTGATTGGTATTAAAATATTTTTCTGTTGCATATAAAATGTTAGAATATACGGCTCAAAGAAATTAGGTGTTTATCTTTCTTCCAGACATAGTATAACGCCTGTATTTTGACAGTTGTTCCCAGTAAGCCACTCTTCATGGGATTTTTAATTTTTTATTTTTCAAAAAATTCCTAGAGAAGATAATGCTGCTTTTAATCTGTTGGTTGGTTCCCTCCCGCCTCCCGCTTCTAAGATGGCATGACCTCTGCAAGGTTAAGTTCATAAGCCACAGTGAAAGTTCTGCCTCATAACTTACTCTGTTCAACATGTGAAAGTGTGTTTCAGTCTTTCAAATTGGGGTTGTGGTTTTTTCCCTCCGTAATATATAATCAACAAGTATGAGCGCTGAAAGAACTTGCAGAGAACTGAAACTGTTGCTCATGGTAATGAGGAATTTATCACTAATGCTGTATCACAATCATATCACAGAAAAAAAGAAATTGACAAGCAATTAGGTTTTTCTTTCTTGGAAAAATAATTTGTGATTCATAAGCTTGCTGATTGTGACTCTATAGTTACCATTGTTCAAGAAAAAAAAAACAGGAAGTACGCTGTGCAGGGCAGTATAACTACATTGTCTTGTCAAGTTGCATGAATAAAATCAATCCCATGTGCTGTATTGATTTGTTGTTTCTTTTTTTCTTTCTGTGTCACTGGCAATCAAGTTACAGGCAAGGATGTTTGCCATGGAAGAAGAAAAGGTAGTCTATGTTACAATTATTTGTTATTTGTCATCCAGTGAAGCACATAAGCAAATGATAATGCATATAATTTACTGAACATGTGCTAAATATAAATTAAGTATATTACAATGAAATTATTTTTCTTGCTATGGCCTTGGCAAAAGAAATTTCTTCATAACCTTTGTTTTTTGTTTGTAGCCTATAGAACTTCAATTACTTGTGAAATGTCACTTTAAAATTTGCTTATACTAAAAATCAGTTGGGGAAAAAGTGTTCTTTGATAGTTCTGTATTGAAGATATACAAAATTTACTTTATTTTGGGGGCCTGGGACAAATTGTCGTAAGCCTTTTCCATGTACTAGTGAGTAATAACAATTCTAACTGGTGTAGTAAAACCAGATTTTAATAGGGCTTTTACTGATGTACCTGAGCTCGTTTGAGCTTGAACTAAACTGAAGTAAGATATACTTAAGCCTGAATTTCTGGGTTTTTTCTTAACTACATGAGTTTTTATACCAAGCTGAGTGCCTGCTTCCTCTTCTGAATAAAGGATTTGCATTTGATATACTAGGAGCCTGTTTCAAACAGTGAAGCCAATGAATGTCTGTGTGTGGACTCCATTATTTTGCTTAAATTTCCCAATGATTAAGAGTGGACGAGTACACTATATGTGTTGTAAGAACTTGCACAGAAATTTGCAAACTGGTGAAATTGGTTTGAAAGTATATAAAAGTAAACTTCATTATTTGCTGCATTTATATTATCTGGCTGAGTTATTTTCTTACTTGTATTTGGAGTTTTTTCTTGTTAAGACATTCTTTTTGTCCACACATAACCTGATTTGTATTTTCAATGAGAACTACCATTACAGAATTAAATTGTGTGCTGATTTTTTTTTTCCCTCTAAATACTTCCATTGAATTCAACTCGTACTTTCAGTACTTTGTATCAAAGTAACTGAAAGAATAAATTAAGCTATAATGTTTCAGGACAGTGTTTGAATACAAAGACCAATTTTTGCTCCAATTTACATTATATGTACTTTACTGATCAAGGTGGTTTCAAGAGATTGTGCAGCCAGCACTATGTTAGAAACAAATGGAACACGCAGGGGTGGTTGAGTGGATGTGTTTATTTTCCCTGACTTAGAGAATCTCTAATATCTAGATTCTTCTCTCCATTGTATTGATTGCTGCCCGAGATTATTACCTGATTTAACTTCACTGAAGTCCTTTGACTTTATTCACATGCATATATATGTGTGTGTATATATACACACACGCACATGTGCTATATATATAAATTTAAAATATGCTTGCATATATTTAGTAATTCTAGTGATAGCAGGTTACAGTTCAGTCTTTGTGGTTTGGAAAAGCTGAGAAAGTTGTTTCTGTGAAGACCCTGCTACAGTCAATAAGAAAATGGATTTACCTGGTACTTTCTTTGTTATTTAGTATCTTCGTTCTAAACTGAAGTAACTTATTAATTCTGCCTTTGTCAGGCTTGTCTCTCCCAGAACAGAAAATATGAAAACTTACCGACTAGTCATAAATGGTGAAAATATACTATCATGTTTTCACTTTTCTTTTTATAGGAGTATATATGTACATTTAAAAATTATTTAGCTGAATTTTCACTTGTTTTCACCAGTGAATTCTTCTGTCATAGCAGAGCAGTGCTTTATTTTTGTAACATTCTTGTTGACAAATTCTTGTTGTAAATGCATTTATTCTGCCCAAATCCTGAAATACAGCTTTTGTTGAAAGGGAAAATGTCAACTTGCTGTAGAAACAAAAGAAAAAGAAATTGATGGACTGAAAGAAGCATTAAAAGCATTACAGGTAAACTACTATTTTTATTAAATAACTTTCCTTGGTATAGAAGTGTTTAGGTTTTAGGTTTTTCCACTGGTAAGAAAAGAGTTGGTTTTGACAGGGTCTTTAAGGCCTTCTCATTTAATCCTTCTAGTTACATTTACACCTCACTTTCTAACACTGAGTTTCCGTTAGTCTTCCATGTCAAGACTACTTTAAGTTTGCCTTCCAGCTGAAGTTCTTTTCCTCCAGAAGAACTGCGGACTCAATAGAAGTCCATATAGTGTGTGAGATGCGCTTTCTTTTCATTTCCATAGTCTTACTCTTTCTTTCTATTCTTGCCTTCTTACTTCTCACCTGTCTGGAAAGTCTGGGTTTGGACTGCTAAACAGAAACAAGTATTCACACTGGGCCTCCAACTGACAGTGCTACCTGTGTTTTTTATTATATTCCTTTGTTTCACGAGGAGGTTTGTGCATTTACCACCTAATCCATGCCTTTCCAATGCCTGTTTGTCAGTAAAATTGTTGGATAAATGCACAATTTACTCTGGAGCCGCTTGGTGTTATTTCTGTATTGTATTTTATATTATTGCATGGTGTTGGAGCAGTTGTGGCCGAGATTCACACTTACTTGAAGTAAAGAAAGGCATAGGGACATAGCTAGTATTTGGGGTTTTTTTTCAAGACCAAGACAGATCTGTTGAAAATGGATTAAAAGAGTATAACTCTGAAGGTTTTTGTTCAACACAGAAGAGAATTAGAATTGTAATGCATTGCCACATTTCAGGTATTGCCAGGAATTTAATTATTTTTCTACCCAAAACTGAGTGAGATAATAATTAGTTTTATTAAAAACAAAATGGTTATAATGGATTATTACCAATGACTTTACAATGTGTTTGGTTCTTGTTAACATTCTCTTAAAATAGGATGTATTTTCTTGGTATCTGACTGTTTATTTAATCATTTAGTTAACGCTGAGGGTATTTTAGGAGCAAAGGAAATTTATTCCCATGGCTGGCCTTCTGTGCGATGGCTGTAAGGATTTTGTTGCCTTGTTCAAACCTTGGTATAGCACAGATGACGCAGAATATCCCTCCATGGTCTGCTGAACATAGTATGTGGACAGCAAGAGTAATGAAAGATTCTAATGGGCTTTCTTTTGTAAAATAAAACAGAAATTTAAAAAAAAGCTTGACATTAAATGTTTAATGTTAAAAGATCAAACATTTGTGTAACAGTGTAGTTCAGATCTAGGTAATTCTGCTGTGACATGACGAAGCAGGACGTCACAGTGAACCTGTGGACCCTGAAAAAATTGTCTGGAAATCAGCCTAAAATGAGTGAGGAATTTCTAAATTGGTTCTGTAGTCCGCTCTATCCAGAAAGTCAGAATTCTACCTTAAAATGATTGTGCTCTAGGCTTAGTTTTTCTAGAATTAATATTTTCTGTACAAGATTTACACACTCTGGGTTCTTTGACATTTCTCTTTTTTTTTTTTCCTAGACATTGTCAATGTTTCTTTAAACATTCTAAGAGGTATAGAAACTGAAGCTCTTGCAATTTCAAGTATTGTGCAAGTGAGATTTCTCTGATGTCAATGATATATGAAAAAGTGTTAATGATTTGAAATGTCAGTCTTATGTTATCAAAGCATGCAAGATTGGTACAATGTGTCTTTATACGGCACTGTTCAGAGTATCTATCTAGAATTTTTTTTTTTCCAACAGGGAACACACATATATTCCTCTAGGACTTGAGGCAATATTTTAATTTCTATCTCTGTTTTCTTCTCTGTTTATTTCTAAGGGTCTAGTTTACAAAGACTATAGTCCTTTTACACGTTATTTTTATGATACATGTCAGAAAACACAAGAATTTATCCATTTTCAAAATTCCTCTAGTACGAAATCAGTGTAAAGCATGTTTTACATAATTTAAATATTGAAGTGCAATTGTGAAAAGTGATCTAATAGTAAAAGAAATAGTGTAATAATTAATTCAAAACCAGTATGACTGTATTGGATTGGCAATAAATGCAATTAAATCTTAGGTATGAAAATACTTAAATGTGCAGGTTGTCATTGGAAAAAATGTAACAACAATTTAATTAATAGCTCTTTCATTTTACAGATTTCAAAATACACTTTACAAAAGAAACTGAATGAAATGGTAAGAAATTAATAAAAGTTAAAAAAATAAGGAACAGCTTTTATGAAAAGAGAATGTCTACTTAGAGTATAATGCAAATACTGACCAACTCTAATACTTAAATGCTGTGTGGTAATTATTACAAATAACCAAAAGAGGTGATACCAGCTTTGAATCTGAAAAACTTTCAAATACAGTGTTGTTAGTTTCTTATAGTTTGATAGCTGCTGTTTATCATGTGGAATTTTTCCTCCCCGAATTAAAGTATAATTGGTATATTTGTCCTTTATAGAGTAAAGATTGTTTTTTTATAGACTGTGGTTTGAATACCCTTGTAGGATCTAGCATATTCCTCTGAAAGAAGTAATAGAGAATTCCAAGCAGTTCTTAATTTTTTTTTTTAAGAAAAACTGATAATGTTTTTCCTCTCACTATTTTGCACTCCTCAGAATTACTTCTTAACATCAGTTCCCCTGAACAGTTTAGATTTCATCCAGTCCAGCTTACTCCCTTTGACACAGAGAATAAATTTATGTAGAGTGACAGCATAGTCACTCTGAACCCTGTTGTCTGTTTTAGGAAGTGAAAGAGTGAGCTGCAGCAACATTGCTAAGCTTGATTGAATAAATGCTGTGAAAATTCTGCTGCTGCTCAACTGGAAAGAATAAAGATAATATTGTCAGACCATTACAAACTGTGATTTTAATTAAGAAGCTCAAAAAACTAGGGTCCAGTTTAACTTTAAGTACCATGACATTTGTACTGAAAGTCATCTTCAACGCTACAGTGGTTTTACACAAAATATGGTGAAATTGAATAATGTGCCCTCTGACCTGGGAGATAAGGCTACAAGTTAAAGATCAAAGGCAACATAAAATGTGTTTTGTCTTACTTCACTTTTAACTTGTATTTATTCTTAAAATGCATCTAATCTAAAAATGTACAAAATTATTGAACTTACATTTAGGTCATTTCACATATTATCTTTGTTTCATAACTTTCAAGCACAGTCTTGCATATGAATGAGAATATTTAAATTACAACACCTTTTCTGTAAGCTGGAAATACGTCTGTGCTGCTTAAACAGCTAAATATCTTCATTTCTTATGTTTATAAACTTTTTAAATAATTGATTATTTGAAAATTTTGAAAACATTGGGGTACTGCGACTTTGATACAAAGTATGCTTTAAATGCTATTGAGTGAGGGACACGATGTGAGAAATCCTCTCTTGCATGTAGCACTAAACCTAACATGTATGGCTTGGCCATAGTTACAGAAGGTGCTCTGATATGACATGACGAAAACAAAAAAATGCAAGGCAAGCAGAAGTGAATTCTTTCCTACAACTGTATGCAGTAGTGGGCTAATACACACAGTTTTAGACTGGGTCAAATTCTACCAACTTTACTCCTTGACTAGTTGCACTAGAATAAATGGTACCTTCTAGGGATCAAAGTACTAGCAGCTCATGAAGACTCTCTTAGTTGTCACAAATGGCAAAATGTTTAAAAGTAAAATGGGTTCAATTCCAAACCAGTAATTTATTTGGGACCAATTTCTATTTCAATTTTTTGAAAGTCCGTTTGCGAAAGACAGATTAGATCATGCCCTGGCTGGTGTTTCGAAAGTAAGCAGATGTGCTGTTTAGTCTGTACCTGGCACCTTACAAACCCTGTCAGTCAGTAAAGTAGCTTTTGTATGTGCTGAGGATTGAGCATGCCTTATAGATGTAGCATTTTATTCTGGTTTTGTTCCTTTAATTCTGCTCTTTTAGTCTAGCATATGCAATGTTAATATATTGCATATATGCCATATTTTAGCATGCTATCCCATTATATTTATGTGAAATTTGTAGTGACGATAGAATTCTTATGATATCTGCTAGAATTTTGAAATAGTGGAAGTTTTTGTTTCATATTGAAAGACTGTATAGAGACAAAGAAATAACAGATTCACTTTTCTTCCATCTTTCCTTTGTTTCCACAATGTGTTGATTATTGTGTGTGGTGTAGTCACTTTGCACCTCACCGCATGTGGATAGTCGCACTCATGCAATCAGGAGGCTACAGGATGATTACTGCAAAGCTAGTTGTCTGATAGAATAAGCTCGAGTGCGGCTTCTGTATTGTATTCTTTTTCTTGCTGCTGAACTAAAGAAATAACTGGAGGAAAATGGCCTTGGTGAGGTCTTGGTTTCCTTCATTAATCTGGCAGTTGACACAGTGTAGCACACTAGAACTCTCTGAATGTAGACTAAAAGCTGATGTAGAGTAGGGGGGGGAAAGTAAATTTTTCATCTGTTCGTGTGTTCCCTTGTTAACTTGCATTGGTTAATCATGGACATGTCTGAGAGGGTGAACATTTAGAGTTATTTCTCTTCCGCGGTACCTAAACATATATCACAGTGCTAAAATATAAAAAAAGGGAAGAATGAGATTAAGGCTGGTGTTGGCCAGTTTAGAGACCAAATCTCGTGTGCAGTTCAGAAGAGCATATTTGGAGTGCAAGATCTCTGTGTAGTCAATGGGGAGACATCACTGTCTACAAGGTAGTGATTCAGTGCATCAATATTAATGAGTAAAGTAGATGGGGTGACTAACTCTGTGAATGACTGATCATTAGTCTGGTTTCACTTGCTGACTGTGTTTATATTGGTAAACTAAATGTTTGTGAGACCATTTAGAGAAGCTGTAGTCAAGTGATATGAAATGGTCTAGGTTCATTAAACTCTACTGCTCTTCAGATGAGGGAAGCTGCATCCAAATAACCCGCATTGTTCCCGGCAGATGGTCTCCCGAGCTGTGCCCAGGAACTGCTTACATGAGTGCTACTTGGCACAGGCCAAAATGGGTCAGGGATATTTTAACAACAGTATAGGCATTTCCTGAGAGCTTCCCTGCCACCATTTAGTTTTCTAATACAGATGTAGTTGCCAAATGAACTAAAAATTAATTCCTGTAAAATGTTAAATAACTGTAATTTTTAAAGTTGGTTTGTTTTTAATAATCTAAGATAGGAATTTTATTTTTATTTCCTTTCCACATTTTTTAGGAATTTGCCTGTAATTATACTATGTTGTTTAAAAATACAGTGAGAAGACAGTGATACTGTCTAAATTAAAAATAATTATTTTTAAGTAGAAAAATGGTGGGAACTAAAGGAACTATTGTGGAAAAAAATTTCAGTTTTGAAGATTTACAATTGGTAACTCTTTTCATAATTTTCCCATAATCTTGCCTTAGGTCTCCATGCCATTACATCTCCTTTGTTTCTCTGACATTTTCACCTCCCAATTACCACCTTCTGCTTCACTGAGTAACTCTGACTAGTGACTCAATTTCCAGAATATCTTTGAGATATGAGCAATTCCCTCTTTGTCTTCCTCCAGTCACCTACGTGACCCTGAGCTATTTCTCTGGTCTAGTTCCACCAAGAAATCATTGTGCCTCAACAAACCATATGGCCACAATCAGTTCCACTCCCTATCCCAGCTTATCTTTATTACTGGTGGAGGGCAGGGCAATAATTCCTGTTCTTGCAGTATCAGACGTTAGGAAGGAGAACCAAGATTCTGTGGGTCTCACTCCAACACCAGGGTCATACCCTCCCTATCCTGCAGTGTCTCCTGGTGTTTCTTGATTGTCTTCTATGGAAGAATGTTTTAAGACCTTTTCGCTGTGAGTAGAAGAGTTACATACTCCGGGAAGGATGTCAGAAGGCAAACCAGACTGCTTTTGTTTTACTGTGCACTAAGCCTGGAGATTACTTGTCATCAAAAATCATATTTAGGCAAGTGGTAAGCTCTTAATAAGATGACTGAGGCTATAGCAGGCCGATTCATTTTCTCTTTGGAAAGAGCCCTGGGAAACAACAAAGTATATTCTACTTTTCTAGTGAGAAAGAAGGACTAAAGCTGTCTTGCTGGCTTAAGAAAGAAATTGGGAGAACACTAAGAAAAATCTATATAGAAGAAAATGCAAAAAACCTCAGATCTTGCCACAAGCTGTTCCAGTCTCAAATTAGCAATGCCTCCCTTTTCATCAGTCTCTTAGAATAAACTAGAATGGCTATCAGGAAAAACAAATACAATTTTCTTTTAATTTTTTCGTTATAAAATCCACATTCTAGCATTAGTTAAGCATAGTTCTTCAAGAGTGTACTTACGACTTAGGAAAAAGAGAAACTATAGGAACATTCACAACCTACATTCGTTGCACTGGTTCTGTAAGTGGTGGTGTTTCTTTACCAGTGCTTCCATTATGGCTTTCCATTTGCTGTAGTGTGTTTAATTTCATACCTTATAAAACATGAGAAATTTGTATTGTATATCCTGTTTTGCAAGCCTTATGTTGGTCATTTCTTTTGATTACTATCAGCTTTTATTATCCTCTGATGCTTGAACATGTATTGCATTTGTTACTGTATGGAAATGGAGCCTTACAGAAGCCCAACAGACTGGGCCAGATTCATCCTCATGTAACTTGAATTTACATGCAGGAATTCATTTGGCCCAAATCTTTTTAATTGCCGTGTTGCTCTACTGTAGATTAGAAATAGATTAGATGTCTAAATAAATGGATATCTTTTCTGAGGAATTAATTTAACCCACTCTCTTTAGAGAAAATTACTTTAAAAACTGAACAAATACTACCTACAAAGCTATTAACAAAAATACAGTATAAAGAGGAACACAAAAATCTTAGTGTATATGAAGGAAGGGATAACAATTTTTTAAAAATCAGTGGCATGTGTCACTAAATATAGTTACCTGTGAATACGTATTTTCAATCACCTCCTCACAAAACAAGAGAGAGAGATTGGTAAAATTCATGAAACATAAATACATTTTACTTAGTTACCGTGTGGGATTCATTGCAGTAAGATGTTACTTAGGCTGAGATGTTAATAGAAGTAAAAGTGTTAGATGCTTACAAAAGTGATTAGAAAAAACCCTACAGATACATAATCTTGAAGTAGACATGAATTCATTGTACTTCAAGATATCACAACTGACATTTGATACTGAGGAATTAATAATTATTCATTATAAGATTACTTACATTTTTCTGGGAAGCATGGGGTACTAGTCTGCATTTAGCTTCACTAATCTAAATCAAAGTCACCACTGCTCTTTAGAAGTAGTAGTTGATGCACTTTTTTTTTAGCAAGTATGTTGAAATTCTTTTATTTAGGTGTGTCCAATACACAAATTCTCTCCTAATTGTTCTTGCACTACGTCATTTTTAACAATCCCAGAGCTGGAATGGGTGAAGCTGGCATCTCTGGAGATGGCTTAGTCTAACCCTGCCCTGCTCAAAGCAGGGTCAGTTAGTGCCAGTTGCACAGGGCTATGTCCAGTCAGGTTTTGAATATCCCCACAGATGGAGATGCCGTAGCCTATCTGTGCAACCTGTTCCAATGTTTGACCACCCATACAGTAACTTTTTTCCGCTCAAGTTTAAGTGAGATTTCCTATATTCACTTTGTGTCGGCAGGCAGCACTAAGGAGTCTGGCTTCTTTATTTCCTCCCCTCCAGCCAGTATTTATACACATTGACAAGATCTCCCCCGAGTCACCTCTTCTCCAGGCTGAACAGTCCCAGCTC
>Ga0181612_113041_pt1 | contig 10658 bp, 7 predicted proteins | sample HoacroProtozoa21_FD_119630 | JGI IMG/M metagenome (GOLD analysis project Ga0181612, IMG submission 119630) | Hoatzin crop microbial communities from Cojedes, Venezuel. Combined Assembly of Gp0051906, Gp0051904, Gp0051908
GATATGAAGAGACATAAGCAGGTTTTCACACTGTGATAAGAAAGCCAGAGGGACTCGCCAAGCTCAGGTGACTGCAGACGAATGATGGGGCCTCGCTTTTGACAACCAAGAGTCTGAACACAGGCTCTGAGCTCTGTACTTCATTGCGGGGGGGGGGGGGAAGTAAAAAGAAGGTGTCTGCACTTTGGTCCTGGAAGCCTGCTGATGTTGCCTTTTTTTGTAAATAAAGCTAAAGATTCACATGGTAGGGAATTAGCTTTTAAGCAAGCAAAAAAATCAGAGGCAATAATTGAGAACTACACATAACACACGCAGGGTACCACTGCCTCCTTGTTTTGATTCTTCTCTGGTGTGATTCATTTCGTTTTGATGACTCCTTTCATTTCAATATGTTGCACATCTATGGATAGTTTTACTAGGAGAAAGCAAATGAAATAATTAGTATCATTAAGGAGGAAAAAATGAGTGCGTGTTGGGGGGGAGGGCTGCGATTCTGATATTTCTGCCTTTGGTTAAGATATTATTTAGCCCGCTGCTTACTGGTTTCCATCTTTATCTGATCACTGCTTGAAACACCAAATTGCTATATTTATTACAGTTTTAACTTGCCATAATTTTATAGAAATTTTCATTTGACATCGAAGATTAGCTAACTAGAATTTTCTGAGCATTCTGCTGTTTACACAGATGCTAATAAGTATTTAATGGTCTGAGATTTTAAAGTCATAACTATGCAAATTCTGGCCAAGTCCCTGAAGGACCATAGTTAATTAAAAGCAAAGAGAAAGCAGAAGATTGGCAACACGCTTCCCCGTCTTGTGAGATTAAGGCCAACCAGTGTGTTTCAGGCTACGCGGCATCTTGCCAGCATGGAAGGGTCCCGTACGGTGCCAGTTTTGTTTCCTGGGAACAGGTGGGCATTTGAGGCTGAGGGACTTGTACCTCTCATCCTCCAGAGAGCTGCCAGCCCCTTTTCCTAGGCTGAAATGCAGGGGAACAAACTTGAGGCCATAAGTGTAAACCGGTGGCTCCCTGGTAAGCAGAGAGTCGGCGTTCAGAGGTACACGCACTGATGCTGCACAGGTTTGAAAAAGAACGAACGGATTTAGGAAGGAGCATCATTTCAGGTTTACGGAAGAAAGGATGCAAAATCTAAGGAATTGGGGGAAGCAGAAACCAAGGACAGTAGATAATTATTATTAGTATCTTCCCTCTCTTATAGTTATCTCAGTTAATAGAGAGTGACACTTTGCAGCTCCCAGTGTGGAAGCTGCATATAGCACTCCTGAAGAAGCAGCTAGCCAAAAGGCACAGGGAGCAAGAAGAAATGTTCTGCTCAATCTAAGGGGCTATCAGGCATGCCCGAGAAGGGATCTCCAGCTGTACAAACATACCAGAAAACCCTCTCCAAAGGCTGTGTAACTACTCAGAAAGGAAAGGATGCTTTGGAAAAGAAATGAAGATATCAGGACAGCTGTGCTGCCATACTGTAAGTGAAATGAGATAAAAAGGCAAACTTAGCAAGGTTTTCAAACTTACAGTACAAGATTTACCTGTGATGATGTGTTTTGAAATAAATTGGTTTTCTTATCATGATATACCACATGTTATAGACAATTTCTGAAGACGACAGACAAGAAATTTTCAGCTGAGCTTCTTGGTGGCCCATCCTGGCCAATGGGCAAAGGAGATGATGGAGGAATCTGGCAAAAAGCTGCTGGCTTGGCCAGCCACATAGGGCAGGAGACTTACAGAGCACTGGGCTACCCCCGGAGAATCAGAAACATTAACCAGTATTTCATTAGAAGAATTAGTTTTTAGGGAACCGAGAGATAGACCAGTCAGGAGAAATGAAAAACCAAAGGGGAAAGTAATGAAGTTAGGAAAAGAGTTAATTCTTACAGAGCCTCCATGTCAAGAACAAAACTAATCAAGGCACGAAAAGATGTAAAGTGGAGAAAAATGGTATCATCTATACACCAGTGCCAGGGGCCTGAGTAATAAAAAGAATAGGAATTGTTCATTTTATGAGCATAAACAGCCTAAATGGCATTAAGAAAGCCTGGTGGGAAGATCTGCATGAAAGGAATATTAAAATCAATGCTTTTCACCTAGCTAGGGAAACTCAAGTGGACAGAAAGGGAGGGGGAGTAGCACACTGTCAAAAATGGCATTTCCTAGAACAGAATCAGTGACAATTTGGAAATGAACGCTTACGGATACATTTTCTGCCGTATAAAGTAGAGAATTCCTCCTGGCTAGAGGAATGGGCTGCCAGTGGCCTCATGAAATTCAACAGACAAATGCAAGGCCCTGCACCTGAGCTGGACTGACCCGCTACCTGAGAACTGTTTGGGTAATGGCTCTGCTGAAAAGGACCTGTGGGTCCTCGGGGACAACAGGCAACACGTGGTCCATGTGAGAAAGGCTGAAGGCATACCAGGCTGCACCAACAGGAGTGCAGCCAGCAGATGATGGAAGGGATTATCCCCTTCAGTTTGCACTGGTAGATCACCTCTAGAATAGCACATTCTGTTTTGGGCCCTCCAGTACATGAAAGATGTTGATAAATTGGAGCAAGTTCAGTGGAGAGCTGCCAGGCCTCAGGGGGCTGGAGCACTTGCCCGGTGAGAAGAGGCTAATGGATAGGGGCTTGTTCAGCCTGGAGGGTAGATGATTTTGGAGGGACCTAACAGCAGCTCCTTGGTACCTACAGGGAGGTCAGCACTCTTCACAGTGGTGCATGGCAGGAGAACGAGACACAACAGGCATAAATCCAAGCAGGGAAAGGAGATTCAGACTTGTTACAGAGATGAATCAGCAATGGGGCTGGGGCCCAGAGAGATGGTGCAAGTCTCTGCCTGTGGTGGTTTTCAACGCTTGACCAGACAACTCTGAGCAACCGAACTTGAGTTTGTTGATCCTTCCTTTGAACAAGAAGATTGGACTGGAGACCTCACAAGGCCCTTTCCAACCTGTATTATCCTGTAATCATATGAATGTGATTAGGTATGTCCAGATCACACTAGAAAACAGACGGACTAGCTCTCTTGGTATTTGTCTGTAATTCATAGGAGAAAAACCCTCCCCTTATCCATCTGCAATAGCTGAATGTGGGCAATGTGTTGGGCACACCTAAATCTCCTTGCAATTTCCCAGCATTTACAGTGATGTGCCTTACAACTCAAATAAAATTTCATTTAATGATGGAAGATACAGAGACTGCCTATTAAGGGCTTTTTTTTTTTTAATCATAGAACTTAAAGCTAGGACTACTTGATTACTTGTGTTATGTACAAATCAAGCAAGGTCATGAACAGTACTAGATACGCTTGGTGGATTACAGAGGCCATATTTATGAAGTTGAAAACACACGGAAACAGCCATGCATCAAACAGGTCAGGAAAAAGACTTTAATTCACAAACTATGGACGACAGTTGTGGTGTTCAGGAATATTTATCAGGTATCCAAGAAGCTTCAACAGAGACAAGAAAGCTGAATGGGCTAAAAAGATAGTACAACGTAAGTGAAAGCAAAAGCAGCGATGTAATAGCAAGAGAGAGGAAGCTGATACCAATGAATATAAATTAGGAAGATGGAAATTGTAGAAAATTTGTAAGAGAATTGAACAAGCACATAAAACGGTACAAGTTAATCACTGGAACAAGAAAACAGAATTGTCATGGACAGTGTAAAAAGGCAGAAAACTTCAATTAAAAGAAAGTTCTGTGGGGAAGGTCAGATGATGTATGTGTACCACAGATTATAATGAGCTACTTTCAGCTCCAGCTGTGATCAAGTATTTTAGGCTGTGCCTATCAAAATTGGGATATTCTAAGATAAGCAGGCCTGGACAATTTATATCCAAGAGTTTTAAAAGAGATGGCCAGAAAAGATCTAGACTAGTACTGATGATTTTTGATGAGTCTCAGAAAACTGGGAAAGCATCCAAGGGCCAGAGAAATTCTGATGTTGTGCCAGTACTTTTGAAACACAGTGATCTCAGTAGGCTAACTGGACTGATGCTGATCACTGTATGGTAATGAAATTGCCAATATGCAGCTTTGATAGATTACAGATTAAAGGTGGATAATGAACTTAACTATAATCAACATAGGTTTAAGGAAAAATAGACATCATCAAACTAATGCGCTATAATTTCTTATGAGATTACAAGTCTGATTCGCACAAGTAATTATGTTGATATGGCTGGAATGATATGACACCATCATGACATACATTAGCTGGAGAAAAACTGGCTAAGTAATAAACCTCACATGCAATAGTAAATGGGGACTCATTTGTGAGCAGATGTACTTCTGTAATGCACAAATCTTGCCATTCTGTTGTTTATTTATTTATCACAACCTGGCAGAAAATTAAAAAAAAAAATCACTGATAGATTTTGCAGTTGAAGCACGTTTTTAGGAGAACAGAAAAAGAAACGAAGATGTCAAGTCAGCAATATGGAACAGTATGAACTGTTTTGGAAATGCAAATAATGTGTGAACAAATGTAACAGTATACATCTGCAAACAAACTTTGCTGTTCCTACTAGTAGGAAGGGATTTTCTCTCTTCAGAAGAGGAGACTGAGCAGGAAAATAACCCCAACCAACAAATCTTGAGGCCAATGGAGAAAGCAGCTGAATAAATCGATATGAAGATGCAGTGATTGATTAGACAGGCTACTGCAAACCTTGGCTTTAGGAACAGGAAATTTCAGGCTGGAACAGAGAGACTGTATTACCACTGAAGCGGCTACACGGAGTACTGTGTCTTGTTCTGATATCCACCACTTTTAAAAGCATTAAAAAACACTGCAAGTACATCCTAAAATGCCAAAATATACAACATCATGTCATTCCTCAAGGTTAGGATGGGATTTGACCACAGCTTATGGAATCTACGTGGCAAGGTCCAGTGTGATAATGGAAGGAGGCAAAGACAGGGCATTCTCTGAAAGATACACCAGCCTCTCCTCAGCCATTGGACTCCAAGCCGCAAGTAATTAAGGAAAGGTTTTGGGCATATTCTGGGCACACACTTGTCATCACAATCATTCCCCTGCCCATGTAGTGAAGCCCTCTTCCCGCTTAACCTATCTATTTACACAAGTAAATAGCATACCAGAACATGTTGTGGGGATGCCACAGAAGAGGGCAGAGACAGACATAATTCCCACCATAGATCACTAATTACAGCACTTGGCTCAAGAGGGTCAGAACAAATACGTCCTCAATGGAATTAATGCCCCCAAAGCCAGGCAGGTTGCATGAATTCACTCCTTGCATGGAGACCCTCAGGACAGAGTCATGCAAATGGACATCTCCCTTCCCAGAGGGACAGCGGCATCATCTCCAACCTCACGTGCACACAACTGCTTCACAGAGTAGAGTGAGCAGGAGAAATTCCTACTCTTTTCTTGTTAGAGAACTGCTTGATTTTAAAAGCTGATAGGCGCTAGCCCAGAAATAAGTGACTTTTCTCCTGAATTCATACATGTAGATATACTGGCCTGAGTTTCCAAGGTGATTAGTGTTCACATTATCTCAACTTTCGAAACTTAGTAGGTTCTCAACTCTAGGAAGCTACCCTTTGAAGGTGCCTCAGATGAAGCTCTCCAAATGCACCCATCACTGTGGAAAACAAATGACGACAGGCAAGACCTAATCACAAACGCAGGAGAAGAGAGACTCCCACCAGGACAGCTGGTGACAAGCACAGTCTGCTTGAAACGTCTGGGAACCTGCAACCTCCTGTCGCCAGCAAGCAGTTGGGAACTGGTGCATCGGCAAGCTGAATTTGCAGCCCTGGTTGCTTGTGCACACAAGGACATCAGCATTCTTCTATCCAAATTACCTCGCTCAGTTTTAAGAGCTCCAAGGAGAACAATGAAGTAGAGCATCGACTTAGGACTGTTTTGGTTTTTTTTCTAATCCTTTCTGAAAAAAAATGTATTGAAGGTGGTTGGGGGAGGGACCATGCGAGAGGGGAGAAAGTTCTGGTGATGTCAGCTCCTATCACCATGGAAACTGAACATTTTTAGTGACAATGGAGTCTTCCTCCTTGAGCTGCTGGGTTGCGTGGGGAGCAGGGGCAAGCAGGGCAGGGGCACATGAGGGAATTCAGCTAACTAAAACTATAGCTTCTGGCTTTCCAAGGAAGTGAGGAGAAAACTACAAATGAATGCCTCAATATATGGTTTATGTAACCAAAACACCGTCTGGGGCAATAACAGCAAATAGCCTTTATGCTCCTTGATGAAACATGCTGTCATGCAGCTAGCCAGATGGAGGTATCTCAGCCGCCCAGGAACACCCAACACAACTGTCCCTTGCCTGCACTTTGCTTTTCCATGCTACAGTTTATTCTTCCAACCTGTGCTGCCTTGTTGGTGTTTATTTGGAAAGAGAGAAGGGAAGAGAAGGGGATGGGAAGTATGGTCAATATTATTGCAACTGAGAGAAGTTGCACGTCTTCTAGGCAATGCATTACTTCCCAACATCACGGACACTTTCTTCAGAGTCAAATTTATGACCTCCTTTGCAGCCAATGAGAGGCCAGGACCATGAAAAGAAGGCGGCCCTTAGAAAATACAGATTAGCGTCTGATCAGGACCTAACTCACTGGCATGGAGAAAACATGCAAGACCTAATGCAGGATGTCTTCTTAGTCAGAAGGCTAAGGCAGCATCTGGACCCAAAGTAAGCGGAAGCTAAGCATCCATGTGTGGGACCAATCAGGATAAAGCTTGGGGCTTAAATTCGAGGTTAAATAAAAGCCTATAGTCTGTATGTAAGGGCAAGTTTGAGCCTTGGATTTGATTTAAACAGTGCAGACAATTTTAATGGATTTCAAAGAATAATGAATTAATAACCACAAGCTTTTATAACTCGAAATACATTATATAGTCATTAGCTCTATATAACTAAATGGAAAAATCTTTCTTTAGCAGAAGTCTTTTGAGATCAGATATTCTAATGAGATTACTATCATTTCAGCCTGACACCTCATAAGGACAATTGTATAGAAATCAGGAAACAAATTTCTTTCAGTTATGGACCTAAAATGAAAAATCCTCCACCCTGATTATTTTATATCTAAGGAGTTGATTCTAAGTCTCTTTGGCATTGAAAGGAGTTCAGATATGAGCTTTTTTCCTAGTACTGCTATCAAATGCACAAAAGATTCTCTCTCCCCTCAAATTTGTGCCAGCAATAGTGACAGATGGAAATGTGTAAATGGGGTTTACTCCCTTCTCATGTAGGTAGCATGGTTTTCATTTGTTTCCTGCATGGAGTAAGAACTTGAGCTCACCCTCTTTCATTTTGCTTTACCTCACCGATTTCTTCCTCTCTCCAGACAGCACCACTCACATACCATTCTTGCAGCCACACCAGGCAGAGCAAGACTCCCAGTTCCCAAGCCTTTTACCCCGTATGCCGGCTATCCCATGCCCACCTGGAGCAGAGCCTTCCTCCCAGCATACCGCAGCACATCACCCACACGGACGAGCACCGTGGGCTCCAAGGTCCCCCTTTCAAACATGCCTGTTCTTCCCTTTCCACTCCTCAAAGGCTGCTGTGATAGGGTCTCACTTTCCCTGCATCCAGTCACCAGCAATTTTGCCACCAGCAGCTCAGACTAGAACATACAATGATCTGGCTTTTCTCACCACCATGCACCAGGTGCTTTCCCTTAGCATTTCCTGACAAACTCGCAGTCCCCATGCCAGACTATTTTAAATCAGATGCTCATCACAGCAGGCTCAGCCACAAGAAAATTCTTCTCATCTCACACATGTTGTATTAATTTTGAAAAAGCTACAGCTTTCATCTGCCTGTCCTCCTTTCATGCACAAGCTGGCCGAGAATCAGCCTTCAAACTTTTACAACTGAACTGAGTTTGAAAATCTCTGCTCCCCCCAGAAGCAAACAATTATACACCCCCCCAGAGGGAATGACTTTCAAGTCTCGCTGTAGAATAACTGTGTCAAAAGCAAATATAAAAATGGTGCTGCTCTGCACCACAGGGGAAAACTCTGCAAAGTGAGCTTGAACTCACTGCTGGCTCAGTCAGTAATACATGCACATCCAGGTGACAGCAAATGTGGGTATTTCCTTGCTGGGAGGAAGAGGAAAGTGGGGGTTTCTCTCTGAAAAGACGTTCACTTTTTTGCTGCGAGAACAACAATATTACATATTTATTTCTGACTTCTTTTTTTTACTATACTACACAGCAATCTAATTGAAAATCGAAAAATCCCCAAAAAGCAGATGCCCATTGGTATCAGAGATGGACATTTTGCTGTGATTCAATAGGCAAATCCTTGTAGGCTTTCCACTTCATACATGCAGAGGGGAAATCAGAGCTTCACCATAGCAACTTTGTTGTAAAAAAAACACCCAAATGTCAACTTGTCCCAGTAGTACCATGGGTAAGGCCAGCACAATACAAAGACAAAAAGCCCAGGGTAACAAAAATGACATTCCTACCTCTGAAACGCTGTTGCTGGAAACAGAAAATCTAGCTTAGTACTGATAAAGGTTACACCTCTTGCACTCGGACATTTTAAAAGGAAAAAAAAAAAGTTTCTGCACTAGCTCTTCAGCTGGTACAAATTAACACTCTCTGCTGAAGTTGTGCAAGACAGGTGGCTGCACATCAGCTGTGAAGCTAAGCTACCTTATCTACTGTTTCTTCCATAGACTGCTAACCCCAGCACATCTGATTCCAGTTCAGGAGTGGTACTGGAGCAGCACCAGAGTGGAAAATTTCCCCCCAGTTACATCATCTCTGTTCCATGCAAGACTCTAGCAAACACAGAACAAATAAACCCAGAAAATATCGACCTACCCAGCCATGACAATGAAGAAATCCAGGCGGTTCCAGGTATCTCCAAGGTAACACTTCTTGCCAAAGATCCCCAGTGCCACCATCTTTAAGACCATTTCCATAGCAAAGAAGATGAAGATGAAATCATCAAATACCTGCCAAAGAGAAACCCAAGAGCATGTTTGATAAGCATTCTCAGCCTTGAACTTTAAAATGCAGACTGTGAGATAAATACAAATTTCAGTAGTTCTGAAAACGAGTTGGGGGCAGGGCTGGAAAAGCTTCTTCCATGCAGCCCTGGCATCACAGCTTCCTGCTGCTCAAGTAAGCAAGGGGCTTTTATAGTATTTTTCCCCATGGGTGAAGCAGTTGATGCAGACTCAGCAACTCCTTACACGGACTTGAAAGGTGGTGTTGGCTCAGCATCAGCAGGTCCAAACCTGGCCAGGGAAATGCAGTCCTCCCAAGTTCTTCCAGGAGGGATTCCTCATCATTCCACTGCAAATGGCTCAGCTAAGGACACCATGCAGCTGCATGAACAGCTTGGATAGCACATACCAATCATAGACAGAGGCTTCAGATATCTGAACATTGCAGCCTCAGCAACACTATAGATGACAAACTTTGCTGTCATCTTCTCTTTGGGGAAGCAGCAAGCACAGCTAGTGCATTCGTAGGCTGGATGCCCCCATGGCCCTTCTTGGCGTAGCTTTTGTTTCTTCTCCCTTTGGACTCCTGAATGCCAAGTTACTGTGGACTCAGTAATAGCCATGCTTGTCAACAGAGTAGCAAATGCAGTGAGGCTGTTACCGTCTCCTGCCTGAATGCTGTAACCTTAGTTGTTTCTCCCAAGTTTACCCCTGAGCTATGGATCTTGTAGCTGGCTATGTCAGGAAACCCCTGTGTATGCACAGAATCAGGAATGTTAGCAACTGTTCTGTATTGCATGGTCACAAGCAGACTTCATTCATTATCTCTCTCGCCCTGTTCCCCTTCTCAGAGCAACCCCTTGGCATTTTACAACAGGATAGCTTACTGCCAGGGACAGTCTTGCCAACCTGTCTGGAAAGGTGTTGCCCACACACTGAAGGAAAGTACCCGTGAAAATTTGTTACTTGGACTGAGGCACCATCACAACAAGAAGGAAGTCTGCTTACCTGCAAGATTTTACACCTGTCAGAAAGGCAGTCCATATCCTCACATGGCTGGTACATCCCCAGGGTAACACAGTTTAACAAAATCACCATCATGCTGACACACTCAAACCAGGTGGAAAAGAGTCAAGGAAAACTTCTGTAAAAACGTCATGGCTGAGAGAAGCTTGCTTTAGGCTTGGGATGACAAAATAGGAAGATTAAGGGAAGCAACAACTGCTGGTAGGCTGATTTATTACATTCTTATGTTTCCACCCCCTCAGTCCCTCACTACTCCTCTTCTTGATTAAGCCAAAACCCTTTCGAAAAGGGGAAAGTACAGGTAGCACAAAGGCCTAAGGTATTCACACAAGTAAAATCATTGCCATAGTTAAACACATGCTCACTCCTCTCCTGTTGATTTGCTGTGTCCCTTCCCTCTTTGGTTTACTGAATCTTCCAAATACACGGAAGAGACTTTCCATGGTGGTCTATACTTAAATGTAGCAGAGATCTCCAAGATCTAGGGATCTAAATCAAAATGGACAGCTGGATCTCTATGTAAGCCTAGTGAGCAAAGCATTTGACACTGTCCCACACAACATTCTTGTCTCTAAACTGGAGAGAAACGGATTTGATAGATGGACCACTTGGTGGATAAGGAATTGGCTGGATGGTCACACTCAA
>Ga0181612_151942_pt1 | contig 10658 bp, 8 predicted proteins | sample HoacroProtozoa21_FD_119630 | JGI IMG/M metagenome (GOLD analysis project Ga0181612, IMG submission 119630) | Hoatzin crop microbial communities from Cojedes, Venezuel. Combined Assembly of Gp0051906, Gp0051904, Gp0051908
CTGAACTTGAGCCCCGAGCTGCAGATGAAGTCACGAGTGTGGTACTTAGCCTAGTGGAGTCCAAGCTAGCCGGAGCATTTTAGCACAGCAGAGAGCAGCAGTACAAATGTTAATAATAAATCAGTGAATGGCTGAGAGATTTGCCCTAAAAGGAAATCTCTCCAGCTCGATTCTTTCCAGCTATGCTGTTCCTGGGAGGCTGGTGTGCTGTTTTCCTCCAAAAAAAAGGCCCTTTTTTTTCTGCTCAATGCAAGATGCCAAGTCTTGAGGTCCCACTGCTCTGGATAATTAAGAACACAAAGTCCTTTCCTACAATGTGACTTAGGCCTTGTGATCTGCTATGGTCTTCTCATTTTGGATTCTGACTTTAAATGACCAGATTTTGATTTCTATATGAGGCTGAGTAAGTAGTTGCTCATACATACAACCTGATTTCATTGAATGGAGCTAGCTGAGCATGACTGCTTATCTGCTGGAGTAAAGAGCTCATGACCTGCCTGAAGTGAAGGTATGGTCATTTTTAGCAACAGTACATTTTCCTTCCTTTTCAGACTTGGGGCAAGTATGTTCCTGGATGCAGGAAAGAAACACAGTATCCGAGGTCACTTGTGAAACAGAGGAACTGACTAACCGAACAAAAAGGCGGGGAAGAGTCCTCAGCTGAGCATGTCAAACCCATGAATCAAGTTGTGTTAGTACTTTTTTTTTTTTTTTAACCAGCATGCTAACCTGGTGATTCAAGTGGATCTTAGGAGGCAGGGGAGGGCAGTCTGACCTCTTTCAGCCTCTGAGGGATGCCATGGCACTTTTTCCAAAGCAGCAGGTGTTAATTCCAGAGCCCTGGAAAAATGCGAGCCCTGGATTAGAGCCATCATCCTTAAGCAACTACGACTGAATCAGTAAAAGCTTTCCTTCAGTAAAAGCTAGATCCATGCCAAAGATGGTCTCAGGATCTGACCATGGAGATCTTTCTTACCTATAATTCCTTTTCTTTTCAGTTAAAACATCTGTTTTGTGGCTGTTTTCCTGACTGTAGTTTTGTTGTTGTGTAGTTCTGTGTTTCAGCCCAGAAATGGTAACATTTACTAGCAGCTGAAATACCTCACCTGTTACCTCACTGGTTAAAGTGGTGTTAGATAATGATACTTCGTCTGTTAAAGAGCAATTCAGGACACTTTGGATTTCATATGAAGATGTATTTGTTAAGAAGTTAAGCCTGTTGATGAGACTTACTTTTTTTGGACTAATTTGACTATAGAAGTAATTTATGCATGATCAGAAGGTATGCAAGGTAAAGTAATTATTGTGCAGAACCCCATGAGAGACTGGGAAACAACCTGGCAGAGACAAAAGTGGGAACAGAGGTATCTGGGAATTACTCAGAATAAATTTCCCCTATTATCAAATTTCCCTGTTGGCCTCCACAACCAGTAGAAATCTCTCTATCTATAGAAAAGCTTATGGACAGCTGCCAGTAGAAGATGCCTGGAAATCAGGAATGGGACAGCTGGTGCCTGACCTTGCTTTACATGATCCTGATTTATAAAAAAGGCTGGAAATCTCAGGGCTCCCATGACTCCAGTGGGAATCACCCTTTCCAGCCCTGTGGAACAGCCTTCTCCACGAGATCTACAAGCCACAACTGGCCCTGGAGCCTTCCCCTGGCTAGCCAGTGATTCACACCCCCAGTGGGAGTTTCAAGGATGTTCATTGGTGGTGGTTGATTTTTTTTCAAATCTCTCATTGGAGTCTTGGAATAAGTCATGTATTTGCATCTTGAGAAAAATCTACCTAATAACCACACAACAGATTCAGAAAATTGCATGCACAGTGAACTTTTAAAAATCTCAGCATATAGCCTGAGTGACACGAGGGTTTTCAGAGGTGCATTGACACCTGTCTTGTCAATGTAGCAAAAGTAGCTCAGGAAAATTTAACACTTCACATTAATTTCCAGAATTCCTGGGTGTTCCAGTAGAGGGAAGTATTGTTTCATTTCCTTTGGCTTTGAAAGGTTTTGCCTGGGAAATAAGGCAAAAGTACAAAGAGATGATCAAAATTATACAAACAAGGAGAAGGAAGTGGTCACTTAGACCTTAGTCTTGCAGGTACATGTAGGCCACATCTTCTTGCAGGAGCAGACAAAGTGAAAGCATAGAGGCTTCAGGATCAGGCCCTACAGCTTTTAATATGCATGTGAAGGACAAAGAAACTGTGCCAAACAGAAGTCCTGCCATAGAAGCTGAAAGTGCAAATTAAACTTTTATTTGTGCTATTGTAAACGTTTTCCTGGATGACAGTCTGTACCCGAAGATTTTACTTGTTTCCTTACCGCTGTTATACCCTGTCAGCTTTCTGCTATCTGGGGGAAAGCGGGGCCGGGAGGCTTGCGTAATACAGGTGCTACGGCTTCCCAAGGTGGCTCCACATAAAGCCAACTTGAATTTCTGCATCACACTGCCAGGCACCCTCGTTCAGGGAGGGCTTCCCAGCTCAGACCTGCTGTCGCGTGGGTGCTGGAAGCCAGCTCGGGTGGGATCAGAGGCAGCGGTTCTAAGCTCCCAGAGCAGGGAGAGGGACGGAGCTAGGTGCAGGGGTATGGCGCTGGGTGCAGCGGTACAGAGCTGGCTGTGGGGTTACGGGGCCAGCTCAGGTTTGCCAGCTGGCAGTGCTGCACTGTAGGGCTGCAGAAGTGCTGCTTTCGGCTGGCTCAGCGGGAGAAGAGCCATGTCTGGCCTCAGTGAGCCTGATCCGGGTACCTTGGCTGTAGTAAAAATATTAGGGCCTGAATATAGACTCAGTCAGTGGCCCTTAATTGTTCCACACTCCTTGGTATTATTTTCCTCAGTGCCAATTAACTCTCCTGCAGACCAAGGTAGGCAAGGACAGATTGGAGAGTGTGGGCTGGAGGCAACAAGGACATGGCTATCTCTCCTGGAGGTGGAAGCAAATTAGTCCATGTGGACGTGAACTATATGGTACTGCTCAGGCACCTTTGCTGTCCTAGAATAGCCTTAGCCATGCTGCCCTGAGTAGAGCCGGCTTTGGTATTTCTGTCCTGCGAGGTGTTACCCATGGAAGAGATAATCTGCTGGCTGGTCATGGAGAGCAGACTGAATGGATGGTGCTGCTGAGGGTAAACCTGGTCTCAGAGTCGCTCTGCTCCACAGCATGACTCCACCTTATGTGGCTTCACCTTTTCAGGTGCTGGTGTCAGCGTGAGCCCCAGCAGCAAGGGCTGCAGAACTGGCCTGGCACCCTGGGTGAGCATTAAGGGGGTGAACGGCTCAGGGATCCCTTCTGCTGCTGCCCCATCTGCATGGCTACTAGTATCCGCTCCAAACTTACCCTGGGACACAGCTCAGGGAAGATGTCAGCGGTACCTGAGTGAATCCTCTCTCCTGTGGGACAAGTGAGATAGTCCTGCTTCGGCTTTGAATAATTTCTCCCAGTATTATTATTACTGTGATGAGCTTATCCCTTGTTAGCACTTCAGTGCCATTTGAAATGCTTTTTTTCCCCACCAGTTCAGTGCTGCCGTTTTCCCAGTGAAGGCCAAAAGAGGATTTTAGTGCACTTGAATGTGATTGCTTCATGCTCTGTTATCTTTCTTGTTACTCATGGCAGCAGTAATTAAAACTATAATGACAGAAAATTTGAACTTATGGACCATCACATCTATGGGTTTTTTCTACCTATAAATCCCATCTAAAGTTTTTTTCTGTTGTTTTTGTTTTTTTTTTCCTTGAAAACCAAAGCTGTCTTCTCACTATAGAGTCAAGACAGATGCACCTGCTCCCTCCCAGTTCAATGACATATTAGCCTAGGGACTGGTATGGCGTTTCTTCGGTTATAGTTGAGGAAACCTCTTTTTTCTTCTAACATCTATTGTGGTAAATTTGTCATTTTAAAGTCAAATTTGTTTCTGCCAACCCACCTATGCTGACTGCTTGATGCTTCAGGAACTCTGTGAAATCATCCTGGATGCAGGAGTGTGTGGCATCTTCTTCAAAACATGAGTCAAAGGGCTGGACAGGCAGCACCCACTGCTCTCTGCAAGGTGGCATAGAGCAGCAGTGACTCTGTATGATCTGTCACCATACCAGCCACTCATTCAATCAGTCAGAAGGTGATGCTTTAAAGGACAGGAGTGGGTACGGCAGAAATTCCTCCTCAACTTGTTTGTGGTAGTTGTGAGGACTTAGCATGTCATGCTCTGCAGGAACTCAATAATTTGTTGCACTCTTTACACAGGCATGAGCAATCAGCAAAGAGCAATGTGGAGATTATTCCAAAATGCTCATTTCTCACGTGCACATTCTGTGCTATTGAGTGCAGAGCTTTTTGACCTTGCTGGAAATGTCAAAGAAAAATTCTCTTTCCTCTTACAGAGAATCAAATGCAAGCAGAAGCAGTTTTGTTGGTTACAACAGACAGGTTAGCTCAGAGAAGAGGTATCAGTCAATTTGTTTTAACTTCGACTTTTCTCATAACCTGAAAGTTAAAGGGTATCAGGCAGCTGCCTTCAGTGACCCTGCATATGATGATGGACAGGCATGCATTCTCTGCAGAAAGAGCTTCAGTGTTTGAAATGTTGCTCATCCTCTGCAATGTTACTACCCTTTGCTGGAAAAGCAGTCGCCGCAGCAGAGCCACTGGGAGGGACACGTGAGCTCTCATCCGTAGCTTCAGAACACACTCTTCCCATGGGGCTCAACCCCGTCAGTGAGCTCTGGAGGAGGATGTCTGGGCACTGCTGGGCGCATCGCTGGGCCAATCCCAAAGGCCGGTGGGCAGCTGTGCCTCCCATGGCTTGGTTCCCTTCTCTCCCTTCTCATGGAAAGATTTAACACCTGGCCGTTAGCAGTTTATATTTTGCTTGCTAATGCTGAAAACTCTCGTCAGAGTTATGTGGCTGGATTCTTTCTCCGGGCAGAAGTGCCGGTGGGATCGTCCACAGGCACCAATCGGGGCAGGTATCTGGCTGTTTCTGCTTCTGTCCGCTGAAGGCTGTTGCTGGGGCTCACAGTTCATGTGGAGGCCTGCTGGAGAGCAGTGCCAATTAGGAAGGGGCATTTAACACAAAAAAGGTCTAATCAGGTCTAAGAGACACAGACATCTTGCCTTGTGTCAACAATACACTGTGCATATGGCTACAGTTTCCTCCAGCCCTGTGACCTCTATGATATGTGGCTTTGCCCAACAGTGTTTAAAATAGCCACCAGCATAGGCTGGTTATCTTAATAATGACGTTGTTATAGGCTGAGGCTGATCAGTGTGATGAGAGACACTGAAAAATAAAACGCAAAATACAATTGCTTAATATGGCATAAATCTCAGGACTGGGTTCATGACCTGCTACCAGGTTGCACCCCTGCCTTCCTTCTGCCTGTCCTTTGATAAGGATAGAACTATGGACAGATATGACAGAGAGCAGCTGCCAAACATGCTCTCTGAAGATGGGACAACATTTCAGCTACTGCTACTACTGCTTTACATTTTTGGTTTCTGATTGGGATTTTACCTCACTGAGGTTAAAATCTATTTAAACTTCAGATGTAACTGAGCAGAATGCTTTCAAAGGGCACATTAGTATTATCTGTAGATCAGTGGAAAAAGAATCCAAATATGTCATTTGACATTCAGCTCAGTTCTCTGTATGTAGGACCAGTGTAAATATAAGGTGATTTTAACTAAGATTTTAGAAATACTGCACATTTTATTCCTTATGTCAGGTGCCTGACACATCACACTTTGTGTTCCTTATTTCTATGAATATCAGAGAACAGTGACACCACAGAAGAAAGCCCAGAGGATTATGCTGTGCCTGATACCTTATACAGGAGTGCCAGACATGATGGAATAAAGCACATGCTTAAAGTTAACCTGTATTAGTGCTTGCATTATTTGCTTCCATTAAAAGATAATGTATGGGGATCCTCAAAACAGAAGAAGGCAGATTATTTCAGGAACGTATTTAATATTTTCCTTCTTGTGATCTGGTTGCCACTTGTCTTTGAGTGCATGTGATTTTTTCTGCTTTTCTTTTATTGGAGTAACTTCATGCTAGCCGGTAATAGATATATGGTGTATCAAGTCTGTGTACCTTAACAGAGATGATCTAACTCTTCAGGACAATCAGTTAACTCCATATTTAATGATTCATGTACATTGTCAAAGGAAGACTTGGATTTTTATGAATACATTGGTTATTTAGTTAGTTCTGGATGGTTTTAGTCAGATGCTGGATATCTCACAACTTCCAGTCACTTTTTCAGCCCCAAGTGACGAGCAATTCACACAATATATGGTGCGTTGGCTGTCTCCATCTCACGGGATTGCTCCTGCTCTCTCATTTGCAAGCAGAAACTTTTCATGAAGGCTTGAATGAGTCCCTCGGGTCTTGGACCGTTGTGCAAGCATGTACTGATGTGAGTGTTGCTATAGCGACGTGTGTTTGGGTATTATCCATCACAGATTGCATGTCTCCCCAGAGCGGCAGCAGTCATTCTGGTGAATTCATTTGCACGTTGGCGCTCTCCAGGCCTTCTTGCATGAGAATTGTCATGAGTGAAATATTTTCGTGTTCAGGAATGAGGAGAGCAGAGCACATGGGTAATATTCGAGCAGATGTTGGAGAACAGTTAGCATTTTTCTGGTTCCCCACCTTCTGCACTCCAGCTGAGAGAGAGAGGTTTTCATGTCCCCCATCTGAAGTGAGGGTGACATGGTGGAACCTGTCATTCTGGGGAACCTTCGCCCCTTGTGTTCTGTTCATCACCTTAACATAACTATATGGCAATGTGAATGTACTGGTAAATTTCTCAGAACAAATAAAAAAGTTTTTCTTCGTTGTTCCTTAAGGGCGTGGGTATAACTAGTGTTTTTTTAATGGCTTCGCCTGGTGATTTTTAGAATAGACGCTAAAATATAATGTTTAGATAGCTGTAGTAACCAGCATGTAGTAACTTAGTAACATAGACCTCCAATGCAATAGCAAATATAGAAGGATGAAGACAGACAGAATGCAAGAATCAAAGAAGATGATGGAGTAGTTTCCAGGGCTCGGATGAAATCTCAGCACGTGGAAGCGGGGAGCACAAACACCACAAGTCTTCACACGTGCTGAACGCTGTATTGCAGAGGCTAGAAGTGCCTGTCTCCTCTCTTCCCCTCTCCTCCACAGTCCCTCAGTAGTAATGTTTAAAAACTCTGATGTTCTCTCCATTTCACTGTCTTTTGCTGTTTTTCTCCCCAAGCGGGTTTGCAGGGGAGCTATTTTTAGCTTTTGGGAGGGGAATATGGGCTGCAACAAGCAATTTCTAATTTGAGCTTCCAGAGAGAGAAAGCTGTTCCTGGGAGCTCCCACGGAGGCACAGCTTTCTGCCACAGGCAGGGTGGACCTGGACATTCGGGGTGCTCGTTTCAACATGCTACTGGTTTCAAACGGTTTCCTGTGCAGCTCGTCGTCTGTTGTGTCCAACAGGGCAAAAAAGTTGCCTGTCTCACCGGTTGCTGGTCAAAGAAGAGAGAATGGTGTGCCTGACTCCATGGTGCCAGAAGGCAACACTCAGCACGCCCTGCAGACCCTCCTCTCCTAGGATTCACATTTTACTGCTAGTACCCATACACTGCTTAGTTCATATTATTCACTGATTGTGGGGCACCAGGTTAGCAGAAAAACTGAGAGTGAAACTGAAAAAAATCTCCTTTGGCATGGAAAATAGCCAGTTTGACTGTAGGAGATTTTTCGTATTCTAGTAGCTTGCTTCCTGATATTTACCATGATGGCCAATCAAAACATTCTGTCAGGCTGTACTAAGTGTTGTAGAACACTTTTTTCACATGGGCACACAGCTGTGAGAGCTTTCTCTGATTTGGTGCTGAACCTGGAAGATGCTGGGTAAAGACTTCGGCACTTTCGTCAACTTCAGGGTTTTAGCAAAACTTCCCTTGTCCTGAGTAAGTAACCTGGCCCTTGTAGCTGTTGTGCTTCAAAGCGGCTGCAGCACGGACTGAACCGGTGATAACTGCACACGCCCAACTTTGGAAGTCAAGGATGCGATCCCTTTGCTGCCGGTGGCACGGCGTCTAGGGCAGCGAAAAAGTCTTGGTCCCATCCAGGGGATGCTGGTGATGTCCTCTTTTTTCACATGCATACTGAGCTTGTCCCTGTATTTCTTTTGTACCTGAAGCCAGGTAAAATACTCCCATTTAAATGAGAATGCCTGTTCATGGCTCTGGCAGTGTGTATGAGTCCATGTAAGAGAATGAGTTATCCCTGACTAGGTTGCCTGACTCACCCCACCGTGAATGCTGCTAGGCTGAATGCAATTTGATGTATTTCACATAGTAGTGGGAGAACTCAGGTGTTGGAGACAATTTCAGGAAAACTTGCTTTTGGAGTAATCTTGTCTTTGATTTCCCCATAGCTTCTAGGAGCATAGTTGCTTTAATCGCCTGCTGTTGCTTTAGCTGCACATCGCACGGATGTTTGCACAGCTCACTATGACGAGGTTAGGAGCAGGATTCAGTGTCTCAGACTCTTAATGAGCAACATAAGGAAACACATTCCTTGTGACAGCCTGGGATCTGGCATAAATATTCCTGGAGAAAATAATGGGGAATATGATTTTGTACTGAGCCAATATCTGCTCAGTTACTCACAGGTGTACAAGAGTAATTCCAATGTTTGATTTTTTTGAGGCTGGATTAAGAAAAGGTCTGAATGGCATTTTGCAGAAGGTTTGTAAAATGAGCTGTAGAGTGCAAAAGCATTATTCAGAGCAAAGGGGTGTATTAAGACAACCCAGGCCCCTTCGCAAGATTTATATCAGTTCATTGCAGGTTCCTGACGTGTAACTTCTATCACTTCTTAGCTGAAGGAGGGAAACAGGTGGCTCCTAACCCCTGCAACGGGGCTTTGAGGACATGAGGCAGGGCACCTATTTCCGTCCACTAGTGATATACTAGGCCAAAGTACCGCTGAACGGTGGGGAGATGTTGTTGCAAGCCAAAGGGAGAATGTCAAGCGACCTGTAGGAAACACTAAATAATGTGGAATATGTGAAAAAGTGTCTGCCTCAGCAGCTGCTTCTTGCTGGGGAAGTTCAGAAATGTGTTGTGTTAAGCCTTCTAAGTTTTCTCCGGATGGACCAAGCTAAAGGCAGGGATTCAAAGGAGAAGTGTCAATCTTAGTGTGAGCACGTGTATTAACTCATGCACGTGAAGCTGTCTGTCAGGTTAGTTTGACCACGGCAGTCTGGAAACTGGCTCAATAGCTTGAGCCGCTCAAGTAACAGCTAAACCCGGCCATCTGGGAAAGAGAGGGCAGGATGAGTTGGGTTCTTCTCCGGTGGAAGAGGCAGGAGTTTTGCCTTGGTCAGAGAGGGAAAAGGAGGCTGATGCTGATGGCATGCAGTTGTTGCTTCTTGCTATCAGCAAGCTTCCCCCTGAGAGGAGTTACAGACCCTCCTTTTGGGACTAAACAGCTAGGTAATAAGTAGTGTGTGGACAGTCTGTTACTGAGGACAGTGTAACTTTCCCAAGCCTTAAGATAAATGTGCCAGGAGAGGCACGTGCATCCAACAATGAATGAATGCTGTGAACACTTTCCATTTGAACACATGGAACTTGAAGCATCCACTCCAAAGTGTCCCAGAGAGCTGTGGCCAAGCAAGCGTCCTTTTACATGCAGTTTTTCTTCTGCTGGGAGATAAACACCATCTGTTTTACTGTTAATAATGGAACAAGGTCTCCATCTCATTTTAAGTAGCAAAATCAGGACAGTGTATTGATTTCCAAAGCTATTTAACTTTATATGATGTGTTGGATTTAGAACTTGGCTCACCAGGTGAGCAGCGGGACTCTGGCTCCCCATGACATGACTCCTTTCAGCATTATGCTCCGCTGACGATGGCGGCAGCTCTGCATCACTGCGAATGCCCCCCAGCACCTCAGCATCCAGAGGGTACTGGGGCATCAGCAGTATCTGCTGCATAGCTGGAAACAGCAACTCTTCACAGGCATTAGAGGCTGTGAGACCATTTAGCACTGCATTTTTTTTTTCTGCCGTATACTTTACTAAATGTCTAAAATGAGCGGCTGGAGCCCCTGCCTGCAAATACAAACTTAACTGTTACCTAACCCAGGTGTGGAATGGGAGGTTACTTGAGATCCCTTCCACCTTCCTATCTCCCCTGCTCTTATGAAAACAGTCTTTATCACCTGGATTCAGCACAAGCTTTTAAGCATTTGCAGTAAGTGATGATGAAGTTGACCATGAGCCAGCAGTGTGCCCTGGCTGCCAAGAAGGCCAATGGGATCCTGGGGTGCAGGAAGAGGGTGGCCAGCAGGTCGAGGGAAGTTGTCCTCCCCCTCTACTCCGCCATACTAATGCCCCATCTGGAGTACTGTGTCCAGTTCTGGGCTCCCCAGTTCAAGAAAGATGAGGAGCTACTGGAGAGAGTCCAGCGGAGGGCTACGAGAATAATGAAGGGACAGGAGCATCTCTCCTACGAGGAAAGCCTGAGGGGGCTGGGCTTGTTTAGCCTGAAGAAGAGAAGGCTGTGAGGGGACCTAATAAATGCTTATAAATATCTGAAGGGTGGGTGTCAGGAGGACGGGGCCAGACTCTTTTCAGTGGTGCCCAGTGACAG
>Ga0181612_108506_pt1 | contig 10657 bp, 10 predicted proteins | sample HoacroProtozoa21_FD_119630 | JGI IMG/M metagenome (GOLD analysis project Ga0181612, IMG submission 119630) | Hoatzin crop microbial communities from Cojedes, Venezuel. Combined Assembly of Gp0051906, Gp0051904, Gp0051908
AGGCGAGGGAAGGAAGGAAGGAAGGAAGGAAGGAAGGAAGGAAGGAAGGAAGGAAGGAAGGAAGGAAGGAAGGAAGGAAGGAAGGAAGGAAGGAAGGAAGACAGACAGGGGCCATATCTCCAAAGGTGCCACCTTATTAAAAAAATATAAGAGGGATATTAACCAATTCAGGAACTATGAACTCCATTATTACTTCAATTTTCCATATCTTGTTTCTGTTGTCTCACTTCAAAAATAACAACATTAGACTGTTAAATTAGTAAATCTTCAAAATTATCTCTTTCTCCTGTTTGATTAATGCAAATTCCTTCCTTTTGCTAGGAATCCTCCTTGTCTTTTGAAGAAACAGAGAAGAATATTTTATATGAAGATTTTTATTCTTACATATAAGTAGATTATAGAAAACATCATATAATTTTTATATCACTGATATTATTGTTTTGTGTTTCACAGCTGAATTGACAAGACGCAGCAACTTATAGGTTTAATATTTAAGCTGCCATGTATATTTCCAGACGTATAAAAGCATAATAGTAACAACAATAAATTGTAACGGTGGATGTAGAAACATCACATAGGCAGGACTGGATAAAGAGCACTCCTGTCACCAGGGACAAGTTATTATCTCTAGACATTCAGATTAGTCATACCTGACTTCATCTCTTCTCCCACAGGCTCACTATGTTTACTGAAATTAATCTGAGTATCAGTCAGGCAGTCAGGGCTAGGATGACTTTTGCTTTCAAACCTATTCTCACACCCTTTGCTCCTAAACTGAAGAACTGAATGTATCTTATAATGTTTCTGACTGAGGAAAGTTGTAACATTGACTAAATTTATTCTCTTTTTAATTGTCTTTCTTTCTCAACTTTGTAGGTGAGTGCTAGTTTGACATGAACATTACCACAGACCCGGTAGCACAACAATATTGAATATTGATACCTTTTCAAAAATAAGAGATAATTTACAAATAGATTTTGCTTTCTGTTATGTCACTGGCCTCCATGTCATTACTGATGAATCTGATAAAATCATTAAGGGCCGTATCTTCTTTTTATGAAGTATGTCATGCATCTCTTACAATGTTTTATTTTGATCCTACCATTCATTGTAGAAGGTCTCAGACCATTGCCATCGGCTATTCTCTCCCTATCACTGGGAAGCAGCCCTCTACAAAGTGAACTGTGCTAATCACTGCACTGTGCAGCATTAGGAGAAGTGGGAGGAAAGTCAGCATTTTGCAGCCAAACATTCAAGTTGCTGACCCCCTCTTCTCATAAACTTTTATTACAGGAACTTTAATAACTATCTAGGAAACACAAGAGCTAAAATATTAAAATATCTGAAAAGATCCTACTTAATAGCTTGGGATGGAATGACACTAACCTTAGAGCAAGGCAGGCATGAGCTGATCCTGCAGCAGTGTGAAATCATGGCTTGAAGGAGATCTTCCCTTTGATGAGGTGGAAGGAGAGTCACTTTCTGTCCATACCTATTCTTGCTGATTAACACATTTGTGTTATTGCCATGACATCTTCTCCTCTATCCCTGCCCCTTCATTTTGTTCACTTGCTGCATCTCAGTTTTATGATGGTCAAATTTCTTTGGATCTGTGTGACATTTTCTTCAAGTTACTTTAAAGTTAGTTTGATTATTTGGAAAAAACCAAATCTGAAACAGTCAACATCTCTGATGCACACACAACTGAGGGAGGACAAGAAGCTCTATGGAAGCTGACAGCCCTGGCCAAGGGAGGCATTTGTGTGGGCAGGCAGATGCTTTAGCATAAGGGTGTCTGTCTGGTCTCCTGTGGCAAGAAGGTCATTCAGGTAGAAGAGTCTGGTTATAAGAACAGGGAACCGAAAGGTAGTGTTAATTAAGCACACTTTCATCTGCTTCTGCTGTGATTCCTGCCTAAGAGGAGTCCTGGCCATTCCCAGCCAAATGGGAGGCTGCCTTATGGCAAGCTCAGCTGGGATTTTTGGCATGTGGCCCATCAGGGCAGAGCCCAGCCAGCAGAATGTGGTCCCAAAATACCCCTGCTGTGTGACAGACCTGAACAGACCATGCCCATGACCACCAGGTCAGTGGCGTTACCGATGCCAGCGGGTGTCATTGGGGGTGTATCTCTGGGTCCTGGTACTTTGTCATGTAGTGGTCCAGAACCAGCCACAACAGGAATCCTGTCCTCTCATCTGGGGCATCAGGCAGAACTAGAAGTAATTTTAATAATTTGATTTTTGTTTGCTTTCTTAACTACTGGCTCATTGAGGCCCTTGTGCTGCTCTGTGTGTCTGAGATACCACAGGCTGAGTACAGAGGGGTACAGATAAGGACACTTCCCCTGTGTGAACTTCCCTTTGAGAGGAGTGGTTTTCCCCTCTGGCTGATGTTTCGACTGTACAGTTGCAGAATGAAGAAATTATTCTTTTGGCCATGCTTGCCTTCCACACATATTTACCAATGCCTTAACACATATTTTAAAAAGCACGCTGTGACAAAATCTGGTCTGAACTGTTTTATTTCTTTGGTTGTTGTGAAAATCATCAAGCTAGCTCTTTTTGACCGGGGATGATGCCATGAACTTTATTACTAGCAAGTATATGTTCCATGCCACAGAAGTAAAGCACCTCAAACAGCCCCCTACACAGTCATGCTAACCATACCTTGAAAATTTACAGCCATAGCAGACAGAAGGAAAAATGGGGAAGACAGCCTAGAAAAGGTAATGTGTGTGAGAAGATGATTTATTATGATGATATTCCTGTAAAATGAAGGCTGCTCAAAAAAGCTGTTTCTACTCTTGTGTTCGCAGGAGACTTCCAGTAGCATACTGGAAATTTCCAAAATGTCTTATAACAGTCATGGGGCTGAACTCATCTCACATATCCTTAACAGCCTACCACTTTTACTCTTAAAGAAGTGAATGAAGTCAGGAAGAGAAATAGAGGACAGATAGCTCTACACACTGGACATTTTTCAGCACAAGGGCTAACTTGTTAGTGCTCTTCACCTGTGTTCGTGTTGTGCCCAGCATGGTGGGTCCTACTACCAATTAGAGCCCGTGGGTGGCTGCTGTAAGAGAAAAGCAGAACAACAGAAAATTATAATAGCACAGGGGTAAGGAAGGGCAGTAGGGGAAAGAAAGAAAAGTGAAAGAAATTCTTTCTGAGGAGACGTTAGAGGAACAGCAGAAGGGTGATTAGCATTGCTTTTCCTGTGTGCCATTTTTGGTGCAGGGAATAAAATAGTAATGCCTATTTATCAGATTCTCTTTCTTGCTAAGCAGACTAAATGCCTAAACAGCCAAATTATTTCTTTAGCAGAGAGTTACAGAGATTTGCACAGACTTGACATTAAGCAACTAATCTTTATTTGTCATTACAACCATACGCAAATTTTTGTCTAGCCTACAGTTTGGGCTTGCATGGGCTAGATAGCTGTGTGAGTCTCTGCTGGTGCTATAACTTCTGCCACAGTGATTCGGAAAGAAAAAGGAATAAAGAAGAAGCACTGTAATGCTTCAGCCTCAGATCGGAGTCTTTTCTTCCCTGCTTATACTCATTACCCTTCTGTTGCATTCACGTAAGTTTTAAAAGAACACAGGCCCTGATATTCACTTATGCCACTGTCGTGCAGACAGCTAACCCTTAAAACACATTCATTTGTTGAACATGGCATGATACCACAAATAATAACTGTGGTACTAATTTCAGAAAAGATCACACAGCAAGCACTAGCCTACAGCAACAAAGCATTTCATTTCCTAGTATCTTTTTTTTTCAGTACAAGCTATGCAAAATGACCTAAATTAAAAGCTCTTGATGAAAGAAAAACAAGACAATTCTACCAGAACATGTGAGCTGTTTAAAGGCTGGAAAAAACCCAAAATCCAGAGCAAATGGCACCATACTGAGCAATGTGAAACAGTGTTTTTTTACTTTAAATGGCACTCAACTGATCCTTCTACTTGCTTGTTCTGGGTTTGCAAATTGCCTTAGCTGCATGTAGTTTTACATTAGGGTCATCAATCCTCTTCATAAATCCTTTTTTTATCATTTATGGCATTTGATGTGATTATTTTATGTCTTTTTTTTCTCTGTTTATTGGATGGAGTGTGGGAGGAACAGAAGAGAAGTTAGGCTCTATAACATCTCTTCATCATTTTTTACAATGGACAAAGATATCTCATCTTGCCCAGACAGACAGAACATGAAAATTTCCGAATATGAGGTACAGATATAAAGAACAAAAAACCCCAACCTGTATATTTCTAATCAGTGATTTATAGTTTTTGTGAGCAGCTCCTGCAAACCAATTGGCATTCACTTAAAGTTTGTCTTCTTAGGAAGCTGAATTGGAAGTTTCAAATCAACTTTCAGTTCTGCTTTTAAGTACTTGTTACCAGCAAGTATAAAATCAATCCCTCTTTTTCTCAAGCACTGATGAGTCCGCATAGTGAGGCCCTAAGGCAAAACATGATGGTTTTTGCTTGGAACTCCACCACTTGAGAAGTACAGAATGGCAGAACTTGAAAAGAAAATTTACATTTTCAACACGGCCTCTCTTTTAGGACAGAATAACACCTAAAGAGAGGAAGAGCTGATCTTCACTGAAGTGTTTTTGGACCAGCATGAAATATTCCACTTGAAGGGAAGAAGAGTTTTGTCTGTGATCAAGCCTCATCTATGAGCTAACAAAGATTTATTAAGCTCTTATTAGAGATTTCTTGACCTATCTGTATCCAGTGCCTACTGACTTTCTGAAGTTGTTTAAGGAGCATTTCATGTTCAAGTAAAATTTATCAGCAGATAGCATAAGTTCACACAATTCTGTTTCGCAAGTTTGATGATCCTATCATATGTGATTAACAAAGCCCTTTTTTGAGACAGAGAAAGGGAGAAACAGAATTATAGCGACAACCTGACCCAGCTGAGGAAAAAAAGAGTAATCAGATAAAAAAGTAATTTTCTCTTACTGCCTTACTATTTCTGTCTGTGTTATGGTGGCCTTGTGTAGTTTCGCTTTGTGTAACTGTCCCAGTTTTGGGACAGTTTAAAAATAATGTGAGCAAAAATTAGGTATAAAAGAAGTCCTTGTTGTATAAGGAAACTTCCTTTCCCTTCCTGACTCCTATTAAATAATTGTATAGAAATGCTGTCTTTCTCTTTCCGTAGCTTTTTTAAAGCTTTGGGTATTTTATATTTTCAGTCACGTAAATTAGCAATGGGCACTCACAGACACTCATTTACTGACCTGGCTTGCTGTCTTGGCAGGTTTGCTGCTGCTGGGGGCTCTGATCTGGGATGTTGTTGAGACTTGCCCATTGACATTACATGGTGCTTACCCACATGGACACCAGTGGTACTGCTGATGGAGATCTGGAGCATATCAAGAGTTGCTATGCAGCTCTGGGGGCTGATAAACGGATCTATAGGTCCATTAAGGCCTTTTTATGATTTCCAGTGTGTCTCCTCACTAGGCCTTTGAAGGGAATGGGTAAAGAGATATGGGCATCAGTGGCTTGAAACTCCACATCACCTCACGCATTTGAATCTTACTTTCTTCATTTAATGGAAGTGAATCACTCAGAGAGGAGCGCATTGGGATTGCAAGAACATAACAATGTCAACAATGTCACACAAGTTGCATTCTGCCCTCTATTCTGAACAGATTTGTGTATTTGATTGCAGTGGATTGTTAAAGAGTGTTTGTCAAACCCCCCCGAAAGGGGTTGAGGAAAACATAGGAATGAAAAGTCAGCATCTGGAGCAGCTTCAAAGAACCAGTACTCCATGCCACAGTAGACAGAACTGAGAGCGCCAGCCTTTCACAGTTTTGTAAATAAATAATTTTTAATCTAATTTTTGTGACGATTTTGGGGAGGCAAATCCTCCCACAGAATGAATTACCACATTTTTTGTGCTAGCTACACATAGGTCCATTTTTATTGTTTCCCTTCTACCCCACCTTCTCTTCACTTCCACAACAAAACAAGAAAAAAAGTAGAGTCATGGAAGTAAAAGCAAGAATAAATGGCAGAGAGACAGTGTCCTCCTTCCCTCCAAATTTCAAAACATGACTGGTTGCTATCTGAAATGCAGGATGTATGTACAGCCCTATCTAGAGAAATCGTCAAAGCCCTGGCATATAAGAACCTTGATCACAAACTAAAACATGAGTACCCCTTTGTCATGCATCATTTCATAGGTGAAGTCCAGTGAAAACCTAGTACTTCACATTCCTGCTTTGCATTCACACAGATACCCTATTCCTTTCCTTCTCACTCTGATCATGCAAGTCTTCATAAAAGAGCAACAACAAAATTTCCACAAAGTGACAAGAAAGGGGAGGTTGGATAATATCTGTTCTCCATATTTGAAACCACATTGACTGCTACTTGCAGAAACACTATGGAAGATGATTCATCCATCATTGCTTTATAACGCCAGAGTTCATTCCCTGCAGGAAAAGTATCTCCTGGAAAAAGTGTTCAATGCCGTAAATGGCAATGTTAGATTTAGACATCATAGGATGATATACAGAGGGACCTCTGAAAAATCAAATAATACTTCTGATACTGTCCTACTGCAAAGCTAGAGGCCAGCTTTTGCCACTAGCACAGTGCTTATTCTACTATAAATATATGCTGCAAGGATTCTCTTATTGTCTGTAAAATAGATTTTTTAGATAAAAAATAAGAGACAGACCAGTGAATTCTGACATGGCTGTGACACCATGGACTTTCTCCAAAAGCTCTATTTATGCCCAGTTATGAGAAGTCTTTGATAATCTGCACATATTTCTGCACTTTATTATATTGCAGTGCTAGCACAATCATTTAAAATAAATCCATATTAGAATGCTTATAAAAAAAGGATAGGGTTTGAATACAATTTGATGGACTATTTATTATAGACATATCCAGATACAGCTAAAAAATTGGATAATAACATCTAATTTGTTCATTCGAGTATTTAGGTTTGGTTTTGTATTCTGGAGCTGTATACCTAAGTTTTTTTCTTTACGTTCTTCTGCCTGTATTTTTCTTTAGTGACTGATAAAAAAGTCATAGGAAGGAGCCTTCAAATAATAGAGTGAATTTTCCTTTAGCAGAAATAATAACCTGCACATCTGAAACATTTTCAGTACCTTAACCTAAGCCAATGCAGGTAAGACCTCTTGAGAAAATACTGAAGAAGCCACAGTGAAATAGTAGTCTGGACAACCAGATATTAATCATTATAGTCTCTTCCCTCTGTTCAAGTGATATTTTGAGGAGGTTTACTAGCATTCAGTGCAATTACTTTCTGGACTGGTTATCAATCAGTAGACAATGCAATGCCCTCTTTCTATAGCCTCCTGAGGTACTTTTCTTTCCAGTCTCCTCAGATACGTCTCTCACTAAAGGAAAAATATAACCCTATGTTTAATTCATTTTGGGCTGCCTGCATAAGACAAACACACACTGTAAAAAAAGCCAAACCAAAATCCCCTCCCCTACTAGAGCTTTACATTGCCAAAGATTTCACTTTCTTTTTGTCTTCTGAACAGGCAAATGAAGCCCAACACCCAGCTCTAAGAAATACCTTATTTCAGTCTTGCTAATTCCAAGTTATGAATTTGTACGTTCTGATGGCCACATGCTTTTATTGCGTTCAAAAGGAAAATGTGATTATTTTGAGTGTATTAGTAACTTTCTGGTCTTTCTGTTTCCCTTTACACATTGAAATGTGTTCTTACTTTCCAGTTTCCTTCCAGACTTATGAGGTTTGAAAATTTTTATTTTTATAAATGAGACTCTCATATCCACATGATCCAGGAGGTATGATAACAAGGCAAAAATTGAGGCCGTAAAACTCAGTAAAATTGGCAGAGTCAATCACAGTACTGCCAATCAAACAGCAGAGATGCTTACAAAACTAAGTGTTGCGATTTCCCAGATGCACTGAGGTGAACAAAAAAAGTGTACTATAAATCTCTGGTGCTTTTAGGAATAATGCATCTGGTCTGATTGCACTTGCAGAACCCTTTGCCAAAATGAACAGGGTTAAATGAAAGGATTACCTGAGTGCACCCCCAGGGAAGGTAAAACGATGGGCTCCACAAGGAGCATTCCTGTGTGACTAATACCCGATGTTTACAGCTTCAGAGAAGGCCTTGGTCTTGCCCTATGTCACTCCTGTTTTACCTGAGAGAAAGAAAGTCAAAGTGATCTGCTAAAAATTGGCTCGGCAGAGAAGAGCAGCCTGCAGGTATAATCCAGAAGGCTTGCGGAGGTTCCACCAGGGGAGACAGTGGCAAGCTTGGAGGCAGAGGTGGGAGAAGGGAAACCTGCCTCAGCTGTTGCTATGGAGTTCAGCCTAGGAAAAAGAGATTATTAACCTTGATCGTTCACTATGTGCTGATTTTATTGTGCTTTGTTTTGAAGAAGCTGTCTATGCCACCTGGCCAACTGTCATACCTCCAAAAGGAGGACCTGCGGCTGAAGCTGGACCAGCTGAACTTGCCATGGCTGGAAGCTGCAGGTGGGGAGGGAGGGGTGCAGCCCAGCCCTGGACTAGACAGTAAGGGAGAAGGCAGTTCAAGGCCCACAACCAGCGAAGACAAAGCGATGCAGTCTTGTGACTGTAGAAATGCATTTGATGATACTCAAGGAGCAACACGCAATAAGCACTGCACTTCCCCTGTTACCGAATATTCAGAACTTTTGAGATTACAGTGTTTAACTTCTCTTCAACCATGAAGTTGCCAAACTCATTTTGTTGATGATCAGGTAAAACAGAGAAGAGGGCCAGAAAAGTTGTTCTTTGATGTGGAATTAATCAAAATGTTTTTTTACCCTTCTGGTAGCCTAAATGGAGTTTCCTCCACAAGGCACCTCATAGGCTGCATATCCTAACAAGCATAGATGCAGAGACTCTGTGAAGTTCAACATAGACATAAGTGACCTGAAAAGAGACTGAATAGTGAAGTGACAATAGTCACTAAGGATATATAATTCAACTTCAACGTAGTAAAAAAGCAGCAGAGGAATCTCAGAGCATGGTGATTTAAAAAAATGGCAGATGACGTTCAGTCTAAATAAAGTGAAGTTATTTCATGTTAAATGAAAAAACTCAAACAATGCTCATACAGTGATAGGTCCTCAAGAAAGAAAGAGTCATTTAATGGAGACCTTCTAAATGGTACAGAAGGTTCTCTGGATATAGCTCATTGCTGTACATTGACCAAAACATGAGCACAACATCAGAAAATTTTAGGAAAGAATGGAGAACAAAACCAGAGGACACTGCTATGCTACTGTTCACGTTGTTGGAGAAAGGAAGCACAGCTTAGAGGAGAGGTGAGTGAAGAGTGATACCATAAAAGTCCATAAACTCACAGGCAAAGTGAATATGGAATAGAAAAACGTCACAAGAAGAGATAGGGAGCACCAGTGAAATTACAATGTCATTAGCAAATAATTTCTAAAAATAATCAGGGAGCTTGATATGCAACCCAATACAGATAGCCTTCTGGTCTACAGTCTTCCCATTCTCCAGTCAACTACAGAAAAATATCTCTGCAAGACGGGAAGCCACATCCCTACCTTCTCACCTACCACTGGCTGCCAGAGCTACACTCTCATGCACGGATCATCTCACTTAATGTCACCTATCACCCAGGAGAACTGTACTAAGATTAATAGATGATTTTTTTTTTTAATTTTGTGTAGGGTAGATGACAGTCAATATAAATGAACTGAAAGTGAAATAACTTCAACAATGCGTACACAATGATAGGTGTGTAAATACCTCATTACAGTGGTAGGTACCTAAACCAAGTGGATCTAACTTGATTCAGCTCTTACCTTCTCTAAACAGAAACTTTAGAACCGTATCAGCTGTAAATGGGCTAAGTAGCACATGGGTCTTTTCCGATGAAGCTTTTCAAAAGTGCTAAAGTGTAGACAAATTCCAGTCTCTCTGAAATGTCCAGTAGCTTCCCACTGGACTACAATGCTGGGTAACACTGAGCATTCAGCAATATTTCAGTAGGGGGAAGAGTATCTTCACATTTTATAAAGGATCCATTTTGTGACTGTCAGAAGATTTCTGAATGAGTAATGCGATAAAAGTCTTTGCTGTATACCAATAATTATTTCACAAAGTGCCACGTGTTTAATTTTAGGCTATTGTCTACCATTAAATATGTGTACGAGGTGACTACAAAGAAACACCTTCTTCTAAGGAAATAGCTGTACAGAATAACTGCATCTTCAGAAATGATCAACAGAATGTTAAATGCTGTAGTTTAATGCAGCGAATATCCAAATCCAAACATATGTTAGTACTTGTTGATATTATCAATCTGTTTCCAAATGAAATGACAATAATTTCAGAAAAGACCATTTTAGAAGAGAGAAGCTCTAGCAGTAGAAACACTGAAAACAGAGCTCTGCCAGCTTGAATGCAAATCTCTCTGTCTCACAAGGCAGGAGAGAGAGAGATGGGATGAAGCTGTGTCATGCCGACTGCCGGTACGGAAACGCTAACATGGCCGAGGCAGGCAGGCGTGCTTTGCCACCCCTCACGCAAGGCCATTGGGCTGTAGTCTCCGGCGTTAACCCATCCCAGAAGGAAAGGCAAATATTTACAAACATCAGAGCCTGCAA
>Ga0181612_115558_pt1 | contig 10657 bp, 5 predicted proteins | sample HoacroProtozoa21_FD_119630 | JGI IMG/M metagenome (GOLD analysis project Ga0181612, IMG submission 119630) | Hoatzin crop microbial communities from Cojedes, Venezuel. Combined Assembly of Gp0051906, Gp0051904, Gp0051908
AGTTAATCATTACATAATCGTGTATGTGCAGAAGTGAAAGTTTTTCTCAAAATAGTCATCTAATGGCAAGAAAAGCTCCAGCTTAAATGGCATTGAGAAAATTATAAGCAGTTGAAAGGAGAAGTAGAAGATATACTTCATCTTTAACCACGCAGGAGTCTGCTGCTCCCCTTGTAATAAATCTATGTGTAATAGTAATAGATTGGTATGGAAAGACCAAATATTAATAAAGCCTGGGTGGCTGACAACTTCACTACATCCTGCGCAGTGGTGGAATAATGGCATTCATCTTAGCACTCCATTCATTGTCATTTATTTGGGATGTTAAACCATCAGGACACAGACAGGCAGCCTGACTGGATTTGGTTTTAAATACTTTTTTACCTAGCTGTCTCCCTTAACCCTGAGAACTTTTCCAGGCTAAACCATAGGCTCCCTCTGCAGCCCATCACCTCTGGGGCCAGTTTCCCCCACTAGTCCCATTGTCTGATAGACACCAGTCCCAAAGACCTGCAGAAGTAGTGGACGCTCACATGGATTGTCAAATCTGACTTTGTGACAGCCACTACTACTGACACAGGACATTTTTAGGCATTGAGGCAGTGACGTTACTGGAATGCCAGGGGGTATGGATAAAGCATTTGACATTTCCTGCTACTTCCATCTCTGGAGGTTCACCTGTGCTTAATCCATACAGTGACAGAGCTGCAGGGAAGACAAGTTCTATCACTGTCAGTCACCTAAATCTCTCTCTGTGGTTCTGTTTTTACAACACAGGCATTTCTGCTTGATTTTCCCAGATGATGGAGCATATTTCTTACAGCTCAGAATGAGTTTACCTGGAGCATCCATAGAAACAGATTTAAAGATGCTGAGCAGTCATCGCTGCTGGCAGAGCAAGTGAAGCATAGCAACTCTGGCATTTGCTCACCCAAATATAATGAAGGCAACAGCAAAGGATCCACCTGCTCCTAGCAGATGCTTCGTACCTGCTCTGCAACATGCAGCTGCCATGTTCCATATATTGGCTCCACTGCACATGAGCTGACACCACACTCAGCAGGCACGCATAGAGGGGTATCAGCAGTGAAGGATTTTGAAGCAGAGCTAGCCTAAGTGACAACAGTCAGTCTCCAATGTTCACTGAACAGCAATAACATTTAAGAGGAAATATCATCCTAAAAGGGAAGTGCAGGCAGAAGTTAAAGGAGAGAAAATAAAACACATGGTAGCATTTGATTTCAACATCACTGACAAACACAGCCCCAACAGGTAATCCATTAGTTTATTTTCTTTAAAGATGAGGAAGCTGGAAGGCGTTGTTTCAGACAGGAGGAGAAAGGAATGCTGCTAGCCCTATGTGCAACGGGAGTCCACACCGATGTCCTGTTGCAGAAAGTGAGGGCCTGCTCTGACAAACGCAAAGGTCAGAGCCACGGGTACATCTCTAACTCAACCTCTGCCAAACAACTGAGGGAGGGAGCGAACAACCACCGTGCAACTGAAGGCAAGTGTCCCTGAGCAGAGCACCAGGCTTGTCTATACACATAGCCACCAGCAGCAGTTCCATTTCAGTGCTCATATCTTGTGTCCATCCTCAAAAATTTACCTATTAATTACCTTTCTTTTAGCTTGCATAGATTTAGAACTGAAGTTCACACATCAGAAGGTAAAAAATAAGGGTGGTAGAGTTTTGCTGCAAACAGGGATGTTAACTCCGATACGCTATGGCCACAGCTCTGGTTATACCAAAGTGAACTCAAGCACTCATGTCATATTAAGGAAACAATGAATTCACGTTATAAATTATTTACAGTGAAGAAAAAAGGAAGAATCATTCCACTACCTTTATGACAGACTTAAATGAAAGCAATAACAGTGCCTTACGACTTTTTACAGGTTCCCAAACAGTCCATGAGAAGGCTCCTGTGACGAAAGCCTTGTTACTAGCTGGACCTGCTGGTGTTGGAAAGAAAATGCTGGTCCATGCCATCTGCACAGAAGCAGGAGCCAACCTCTTCAACTTATCTGCTTCCAACATCACTGGGAAATATCCAGGCAAGGATGGCCTGCAAATGATGCTTCACATGGTTCTCAAGGTACTGTATTTTGTGTACTTCTCTACAAAGATGGTTCAGTTCATCACATCTTCTGTGGAACAAAAAGGGAATTGAATTGTAGTTCCTCCATACCGAGGAATATACACACCAGTCATATGAGGGAAAAGCTGCCCAAGGTCCAAAGGAATGCCAGCCCAATTTGAAATTCCTTCCCTGCTTTCAAGTTTTCAAAACCACTTGTTGACAGCCAGTGTGTGCACCGCTGTGGAGGATTTAATGCGCTTTGAGAAATCACTCATAGTAGCCACATTTTTCACATTAACATTTGTGCAAGCATTGTGTTACCTTGAATATGAAAAACATCATAGATAAAGAAAATTCTCTGTTTATATGCACATCAGTCAGGAATGCTTGCCATGCAGCATTTAATCAAATACTAGACTGGAGATGGCCAAAAATTTCCTCTCTGGGACTGTTGCTGTAAACAGCTCTCCCCTATATGGCTCTCTGTTTACCTATCAGGAAGCTTTTCAAAAGAGTAAATCCTAGTTCAGGATTACATTAACAGAAATGTATGAGGACTGGAAATGAAAGCAGGCATATGAGCTGTGAAGAACATATCCCACGTCCTCCTTAGAAAAAAGACACTATCCTGGCAGGATTTCTTCCACATTTTAAGTCTTTAGCATTTCTGCTAAGGAAGAAACCTGGTAAACATTTCCAGACAAAATACTCTTAGAAAGAAAAACCACAGTGCACACACACTAGAAAAAGCCAAGTACAATATTTTTCCAGTGCCAGAGGCCTACTAAAAGACTGAATTCAAACTGGCCTTCCCTGGGATTTATCAGATGTATTTTATTAAATCCAGTATTAGAGCAGGTTTTGTGACAGGTGCCTCCATCCCTAGAAAAGACAGGTTTCACAGTTAAAGGCAAAGCAATCCCCAAGGACCCCATTTCTTGCTGGTCAGAGCAGTGCCTAAGGAAAAGCGACAGTGCTGTGATCACGCAGCTTTGATGCCGTAACACTAACACTGGGTCTAGCACTCCCTGATACAAGCTAGTGCCATTAGACTGAGCTAAAACTCCCTCTGCTCCGCACATTTCACCCTTCTCCACTTAGTTTCTCTGCCCTCATCAATAGCAAAGCTCGGGTCTGGCTGCAGGCACTGTGCACACACACACCATCCTTTCCATCATATAGTCCCTGCTAGAGCACAATGACTTTAAACACACAGGAGAAAGGAGGGCAGCTTTTTTCACTCCTGTAGAAGGTTCCAGCTGAAGATATTAAATTTTTTATACATACCTATATAATATATACAATAACTAGAACATAGATAAAACACCTCTGTACATCTATACACATTAGATATGTAAGTATATACACACACAATACATATATATGCAGGTAAGTATAGACATAGGTCTATAAAAACCCTTATATTCTTCCACATTACTTAAGAACAAATGGAAACATTATCCAACACCTCCCCTAGAATTATGGGTAGTGGTCCAGCTTACTTCTCTACTGTAGCTCTTGCATAAGCAGCAATGACACTTCAGTGAACCTCCATGAGTTACCAGGATGGAAGTTGCTCGCAGTCAATCACGTGGAACAAGGGCTGTCCAGGCACTTGCTTATCAAAAAGTGCCTTGTACTAACTACAACAGCAGTACTGCTTCAAACTCTGCTCCTCTAATAACAGAGCAAACAGCACAGAGTATCTCTTTCCAAGGGATACTTTATCTGCATGTTCATTTCTCTGCAAATTCTCAATGACAGAGCACAGGCCTGTCTTAGCATTATTCAAAATATCTATGTTGTATTTCTATTCCCTGTCCCTTTGGTTGTTTCACCTCTCTCTGTGCCACCTTCTGTGCCTGTAGCCGAGTCACTGATTTGTCTGATCTGCTGATGATCTCAACTCAGATTCTGAGGTTCTCAGAGCCAGGCTGGAAGCAATCCTCCATCTACACAGGCTCTCACCTTTACAGTTACAATCCCACTTTCTCTGGTCTTGACAGTGCCAAATGTGTCTCCTTTTTCCCACCTCTGGGAACTCTTAAGTCCCTGCCACAGCCATCCACTCCATTTGTCCTGCCATCAGTTGCTGCTTCTTTACAACATCCAATGCTCCCATCCAATACCATAGTCCTGCACCTGGGATGAGTAGCTCCAGCAGAACAAAGAGGTCCAGGCTGTAGCCCACCAACTAGACAGCAGCTTTGCAGCAAAGGCCTAGGGGTTAAGGACAACAAGTTGAACATGAGTCAGCAGTGTGTCCACGCAGCAGAGAGTCAGCCATGTACTGGCCTGTATCAAGAGTGTAGTCAACCACACAAAGCAAGTAATTATTCCTCTGTTTGGCACTTATGAGACCACAACTGGATACTGTGTCCAGTATGGGACTATCCTGTTACAAGGCAAGTATTAACAAGCCTGGCACAGAGAACAGGGCCAGACTTTTCCCAGAGGCACACAGCGATAGGACAAGAGGCAATAGACAAAAGTTGCAAGAAGGGAAATTGTTTGTATGTTAGGAAAACAGCTCCACAAGGAAACAAAGGATAAGGAATCTTTTCTATCCCAGTTTACAGAAATCTACCGTTACCCAAGCTGAAGCAAATGCAAGGGCAACACACATTGCAAACAAATTCCTGATGAACACTGGTATTTGTCAAAAAAAGTTTATTTTTCACCATAGAAAAAAATTCTCATGTAAACACATTTGAATTATCGTAAGAGTACAATATAGAGTGGCACAGAAGCCATGGAAGTGAATGATACCCTGCAGCTGACATGTAGCAGTTAATATTCACAGCGCTCAGTCTACTATCAGACACACCAATGCACACCTTGTTAAAGTGCCTTGCACGAAGGTGATCACTGAAAGATTCACCACGTCTCTAATCAGACACTTCTGCTCATGGCTTTTTGCCAACAGTAACTGTTGTCAAGCAAGCTTTCTATTCCAGCTTTCCAGAAGCATCTTTACATACAGTTAGTCAAGCAGAATACAGACCTTCCACTTATAGTTGTAAGTGAATGACAGGAAACATGACAGCCCTTTTTCTGTTATCTTATGATCCATGTAACCATTGTTAAACACCAAGATTTAGTGAATAAGAATTAATGGTGCTTTGTGATAAAGGCAAAGTAACCTTGCACTTTTGATTACCTATCACATATGCAAACAACAGTTTCTGTAATCAAAGGAAACTCTGGAGAGCATAAAATGACCATTAGGAAACTTTCCGTCCATAAATGAGTGTTGGCTGCTGGCAGTTGTTTTGTGGGAGACACCCTAAACAAGTGAATAGCATTGGAAAAAAATGAAACTTTAATCTGTTTCAGATGCAAGAGCCAAATTCTTTTTTTCCCCCTCCTTTATTTCGGGGAGGAGACTTGCAAGAGACATACCAGCCCTGATCCAAAAGAGAGGCTTGTGTGTTACTCAAAGCAGGCACTTTAAATGTCATGCGGAGGAAATGACTTCTCATACCAGAGCAGGAAAACACCGACATTTCAATCGGCCTATTCAAAGGAAATGTAAGGCATATAAATGTTGAATAAGAAAACTATGGAAAGAAGCTGCAAACACCAAGCCCAAGCACTTGTGTTCTCCATAAAGACACAGCAAAGCCTGCCAGGTTGGCTCTGCTTTGGAGTGAAAAGAGAGGATCTGTCTCTAATATAGCACTTCTCAGCAGTCCCCAGAACAAAACTCACCCTTCAAGTGTGAACCAGAACATGCTGGAATATTTCCATTAAGCCACATTTTCCATGTATTGAGCCAACTTGCACTCAACGGAGCTCTCTGCCAGCTTGTGCCAGCCAGTGGCATGGCTCTCCCATGTTCCCATCAAGGCATGAAACACTGCAGCACCACCACAGCTTGTACAAAAGAAGCAAAGAAGGATAGTGAAGGATGCATAGAAGCAAAAGCACATCCAGGAATGATCGAGAAGGTGGAAGGTATGACTCCATGACACAGAGGTACAAAAATGCAGGTAGTTCATAAAGCTTAACTCCAAGGCAATAAAAGTGACAAGCACTGGCCTTCCATTAGCAACCATAAGGCAGCCATCAGGTTAATCACTACCAGAGTGAGACAACCCCTCTCGGGTCCTTCACCAGGGCACACAGAAAGCACATTGTACAAGAAGCCACACATGGGAAGGTGTTATTAGTGCAACACTGACCAGGCTAAAAGGTTGGGAAAGAGGTGGCCAGGAGGAAATACCAGCGCAGAAGGCGTGTATGTGGATCAACAGCTCAGCGTGTGCTGTGCAGCTGTCTTTACTGAACAGGGAATTTTACAGAGCTGCAAACTACAGAAGTGTTTCAGCACTGTCGCTGTTAGGGGACTCTTATCAGACTATTTGATTATGCTATTTAGCAAGTCAGAGTTGACTGTAAAAGTGTCATACCAAAAAAGGAATGCGATGGAGTTCATTTAAGATTAAAAGATGCAATCCCAGCCTTTAGAGGCAACATAATTTTGAAGTCTGTCAATTTTTTTTCCACTGAATCAGGTTCATTTGTTAGTAACAACTGCTGTATTGTCCCCGCAGACAGGTCATTTTTTAGACAGTGTGAAGAATGAGGTACAGTTTACCCTAGCACATTGACAGAAGTATCTGTGTATTTCGCATTTCCATGCCACACAACACACTTCCATTACAGCTGAAATTTGGCAACAATACAGTCAGGCTTTCTTCACCCTTTCTCCTGGTGCAGTTCAGCCTGCTAGAAGCCTAGACCCTTTAAATGTGAAATATCACCGGTGCTCAAACATACAGTGTTCTTTCTGTGACAAAGCAGCTTTACCTTTTGTTACTCTAATGTCAAAAAAATGAAGTGCATCTTGTGGGAAGACAGTATGTATAGTTATTTTCTGTCTAACAAACCAAACTACAGTGGCATCAAGACTGTAGCCCTGGAATATTTGCCTGGCAAGGCTCCCACAGAGAAGTTCTAACAACAGGTTTCAGTGTCTTGCTGCTTCGGAGCAATTCTGTGAATGTGAACTACAGAGGATTGAGCAGTTTGACAGCAAACTGAGCTTCCAGAAAAATCTTAGTCTCGGGTCTTTTAAAAGTATTCCAAAGCTTGCAAGTTTGGAGGAGCCTTGTGCACATGTCCCCTGCAAGAATCAAGTTTCTGTATTTTTCAAGTGTGTGCAATTTAACTGTTAAACTCTGGCTCTCAGGTTTAAAAAGTTTAACCCGAGGCTTTCAAAGAACGCGATTTGATCTTTGGTGAATGTTGACAGACGGCGCTGGACGAGCAGGCTTTTTTCGTGATGATTTTCCTGAAGAGCGAAGCAAAGCTCGGTGCGGTATTAGAAGGGTTAAGGGGCCATCTGCTGGCAGCTCCCACAAACCGTCGCATACAGCAAAGCTAATAAAATTTCAATTACAAATTAATTATGTACAGTGCATTTAATTATCCATGGATTCAAACTGTCCATGGATAATTCAAATGAAGCGCTTCCACGGGGGATATACAGTCTGCTATGTATCTGCCAACAATTTAAATTAGATGCCAATGGATTCTGGGTGTCTGATCTGTCTTTGAAAAAAAGAAGCAACTGGCCACAAATACAGTGTGTTGAATTTGGTCATATTAATGTTTACCAACACCAGAAAATTACACACAGACCACTTTATACGTTTAGATCATTGCCTCAAAACAGAAAGCACAGGAAAGTATCTAAGAAAGATAGAACTGAGCTTATTCAGTGCTTTTCTGCTTACCAGGTGGGGGAAATAAAGGGGACAAAAAAAAAAAGACAACTGCAGGTGTGAAAACAGTAAGTACTTTTCTTTAGAAGTTAAAATGTAAGTATAGTCTGATTGAAAACTTAAGGCCCCATTTTAGAGGGCTGTTAACCACAGAATCCATCTCTAAGCCAAATGGGGAAGATCTGCACGTCCTCGACTGCAGTGGCCCCACTGAAGGGGCAACATGGTTCCCTTTGAAGTACACAAGCAGATTTCAACCATCGCCAACAGCTTTTACAGCCTCTGTCACCTCCCCCACCCTTATTCCCCCCATCACATCACACTGCAGCATCAGACACGCAGGTATGGAGAATATATCACAAACCAGCTATGCGGCTCCCCACACATCATACAGCTGCATTACCCACACAAAGCAATACCACCAGAAGAGGACTGTTCTCCTCAGGAAGCAAACGCACAGCACCTCTTTGCGTTAACATTAGGACATGCCTTAGCAGAGAAGTAACCCTTGTCAGCAGCTGAGACTAACAGCATTATAAACACAAGAAAAGTGGGGAGAAAGCACCACAATAACAGCAGATCCCACAGAGTCTGTTGGGGTGGTGGCGTGTGTGCACACAGTCTGTGAACTGGAGTAGACAGGGTGCCACCAGCAGCCCAGTCTTCACTCGGGCAAAAGGCAGGCTTCAAGGGGAACAATCTCCCATTGCCTCATCTCCCGCCTGACACTGTCTCCAGGCTCGCACAGAGCAGGTTGTTATCTTATGTTTCAGAAGGTAAAAGTCACCATCAGAAACATCAGAAAGCCCCAGCTGATAGTCCAATTCATTAGTGGTGCTGAGTTCAGTAAGGGCCTCCGAGTCGGTTTCCACACATCACGATAGATTTCATAGCTGGTGCATGAAATGCAAACACAGTTCTTTAAGAAGCTGCAGATATTTTTTAGCAATTTAAACCACACCTATGTTTTTCTTTCCAAGTCTTAATCTTACAAAGAATGCTAGTTATCCTATCCCTGTTATATGACCATGCTACCACATTACTCTTCTCTCACCACTTATCTCCAAGCCTGTTTACAGACATCCAGGAGCTAACTGAATTCACCTGCAAGTGCGAATCCGTAGGACTGACTTGCACTTGCTGCAGGTATCCGAGCCCCTGACTAGCAGGACACCCAGCAGAAAATCCTCAAGTCTAAGCCTGCTACACAGCTCAGTTCAGTGAAAGCCACAGGCTTGCCTTGTCAAAGGAACCTTGCAGAGTGTGTACAGGAATATGCCAAACGTACCTCTGAAAATAGTTAAATAGGGTAGATAAAAAAAGCATCTGGCCTTAAAAAGGCAGATGATATCACTGTACAATTTCAATCTGTCATTTTATTCCAGCTTGTAGACTCAATACACTGCTGAACTGAGAAGTTATCCCTGAAGTTGTACATGCAGATAGACATTCACACAACTGCCTAGGTCCACACACTGGTTTCTGCAGGTTTTTCATATTATCTTTCATGACATGTTTTTATTTTTTAAATCCTCATTATTAGTGCTAAAGATTGGAGTTCCTGCCTTGCAACAAAGGAAAAAGCTGTTTTCCTCAGTGAAATCATTCTGAACATGGAGGTTCTACTTGACATAGTCTAGGACTGACGAGTAACCGCAAATAAAGCGTCACATGCTGAAAACAACATTGTTTCCACTTCATCCCATCAGCAGCACAGCAGAGCAAACAAGTTTAACAGCCCTCATCTACTATTCTTCTCCCCTATCTTCAATCCTTTTTTACTGTACAGACACACACACGCTTGGGGCTTTTGAAATGCGTCCATAAAAATGAACTGCAGTGTTTTGAAGCAAGATGTTCATGACTTCATTCCTCCTGCACTGTCTGTCAATCAGACGCTGAGCTTATGATGTATACAACCTATTGATTTTGTAAGCTTCCTTCCTGGAAGCAGCAGTTTCAACTGTGGGAAAAAAAGAGCAGGAAAGAAGAATGCTGTCTCTCTCGTTACCCGTTGACTCCTCGAGCCATCACTTTTGTTGCTGAGCAAACTAGCACAGCTCTGAGAGCCGCTGGAAAGTGATTAAAATTTGGCAGCAGAATGTCTAAACCACTGGCGTTTCTATAGCAATGGGGAGAGCGCAAGATGTGAAAAAGCCTGTAGCATTGCTGCCATCCTGCTGTGAACCAGAGGTATAGTGCCTCTGACTTCGGAGCCGGAAAGCCCATTTGTATAGCCACACACCCCCCAAACCCCTTCAAATTTAACAGGTTCCAATATAATTCTTGGGCTAACTGCAAATTAAGTGCTATTTTGTAAGCCAGAAGATTGCGTATCAGCCTGTTTTGCTTAAAGATCAATACCCTCATTTCTCATGCAATAGCCATGTCTTGCCTGTCTCCCCATGTGTATTGCCCTTGGAAAACCAGAGAGGGATGCTACGGGCAAGGGCAGCCAGTCTAAAGCTGCTGCTAGTCTGTCGTTTGCCACTGAACTCAAAGTCCAGGCTTCCTTTTTCAAAACTGCAACGGAATTTGGGTTGAGAAGTGTAAGAACACAACTATGCTTATCTTTATGTTAGGTTCCCAACTAGAAACAGTTTGATTTGCCAGAACTGCTGAGCAGAGCCAGTGCTATCTATGAGTGCTGAACATTTCTGGAAAAAAATTAAACCAGGCTAATTTTAACTGCTGAAATACAGATTCAAAAGCATAACTGTAAGCACCCAGGTATGAAACTGTGGTCATTTTAATCAACTTCCTGCCTTCCCTCCCCCATTTTCTCTTAGGTGGCTAAGCAATTGCAGCCTTCAGTTGTGTGGATTGGAGACACAGAAAAAATAT
>Ga0181612_121260_pt1 | contig 10657 bp, 6 predicted proteins | sample HoacroProtozoa21_FD_119630 | JGI IMG/M metagenome (GOLD analysis project Ga0181612, IMG submission 119630) | Hoatzin crop microbial communities from Cojedes, Venezuel. Combined Assembly of Gp0051906, Gp0051904, Gp0051908
TCGGAGTGCAGCAATGTTTCTTGTCTTTGAACAGGTTTTAACATGAATACGTTGGTGGTTCCCAGGGTTGTATGTATGCATGCACAAACATAAATTAAGAGACTACAGCTGTTGGGCAATAGGTATAGAAGAACTTCGTTCTCTAGAAATTTAATCCAATTGTGTGTTGCCCTTTTTCTGCTGCTTTAACATTCCCACCCTGCCTGAGTAAGCACTGGAAACCATTACTGGTTATTGCGCGTCTTTGAAGGTCTTACCATTGGTTGCTGGATGAAGTGCTGAGCTTCCTGCTGTACTCCAAAGTGAGAGTGACGATAGAAGTCTGCATCCCACAGTGGTTAGCATTTAGCTCAGTTTTGATGAGGCGTCTAGCATCTATCTTTTCTGGAATGTAATAACTGAAAAAAGGTGTTACAAAGCCTTACGGACTTTCTCTTCATGATGCATTTAGAAGTGGGAAGAAACGGTGTGTTTACATCCTGTATTTGAGAAAAGTACTGAACAACATCAATGACAAAAAAGAGAACTCCATGAGCTAGTCAGCAGGGCAGCGATAGTGAGCTTCAGAGAGTTTCGCTGTCCAGAGACCAGTATTTGCTGCTTTTTGGGTGTGTGTGTTGTGCCAGTGAAAGTGTTCATGTGTGGTGCTCAGCTAGTACATTATTTATATTGCAGTGGTTTGCAGTATTATTGCATGTCTTTTTTACCTTGGCTTTTTTTGTTGGGCATTTTTTGTTTGGTTGTGGTTTTGTTTGCTTTGTTTTGGGTTGGGGTTTGGGGGTTTTTTTTCAGCAGAAGAGACTGGCAATGCAGATGTGTGCAATGATTTTATTGGCTTAAGTGGCAGAGACATTGTTGGATCAGGTGGTTATGGCTTCTTTAGATGAGGTGGGAAGGGTTTGTGTTTTAGTTTAGGGTTTTTTTGGCAGCTAGTACAGAAACAACAAAGGAGTAAATAGAAAAGAAATAAAAGGGGTGGAGAAAGTAAAGGAAAGAAGATGCTAATTGAAAGGCAGTATAATGGGAAATACCAAAACCCATTCAAACAAAAACTCATTCTACCAATGCGTTCTTTAAAATGCTAGGGAGAATTTATGTATCTATCAAAAGTCATCAAAGAAGTATCTGTGGATTGCTGTTTACTTGGATTGGTAATAATCATCTTTGATAAAGATTTTTTTGGTTCAGTTAATTTGTTAAAACTTATTTTGTGTATTTTTTTAAATGTAGGTGGCTCAATAGCTATATTGAATACTGTTTCTCGCATTCAGTTGCTTTATGTTATAGAAGAATGGTACAAGCTCTGCAAACTTTGGCAGTTACTACCAGTCCTGCTGTGCACACATATTGCATGCGTAGCTGATAAAGGATCCTAAAACCTCTCCTACGTTTAGAGAGTTGACACTCTTTGGCTTTCTTCCCTCACAAAAAAAAAAAAAAGTGTTCTTAGTTTTTTGGAGTAGTTAGACCATTTCTGTATTTCACTTGTCAGGAATAAGAGGTAAATTGGAAGATGCATTGTATGATTCCTGTTTAACAGCTGAAATTAAACAAAAGCCACACAAAGAGCTTGGTTGGTGAAGTAAGAGCCATAAAGAAACATAGAGTTTTTAAAAGGTTGTTTTAATTTACCTGAGCTTTTAGTTGCTGGTTTTCAACAAGTTTTCAGTGGTATTTTATCATTAATATTAATAGTACAGTATCAGGGTAGCTATTGAACTAGTGCTTACGTGGCTATCTATTGGAATCAATGCTATGAAGCATAAAAAGTCTGCAGGTGGAATGGCTATGTTTGGTGAGATCTTTTCCTGCTTGAAAATGAGGAGTGCTTTGCCAGTGACCTCCATGCTACAAGGAGGCCGCCTGACAAAGTTGATTTTCAGTGCTGTGTAGGCAGAGGTCAGCTTGCATGAAGAAGGGGACTGAGCAGATGGATGCCTTGGATCCTTGATTCTGGGTCACTTGGGCTATAAATTATACTGGAGGAGGGAAGAAGGAAAGGGGATCATTCAGCAGAAATTACAGCGCAGTACAGCAGAGTTTCTCCCAAGCCATGTCCTTTCCCACTTTAAAGCAAACACCCAGCATGCTCTCACCTTTGTGATAAATTGCAGAAGAGTGGAGTCGGGCTTTGCACTGGCAGTGGCTCCCTGATATAGCATGAACATGCTCCAAGACAGTTCCAGCCACTTTGATCTTGTTTTGTTCCCAGCAGGATTCTAGACTCTGAGCCAACATGTTAGAGCAGCATTTGATCCCAAGATGGCACTTGAAGACAAATCTGTTTACAGAAATACACTACAAGGCGTTCAAGGATCACAGTACATGCAGATAAACAGCTTACCCACCAAAGAAGTGGTAGCTTGCTCTGTTAATGTGTTAGGGTATGGGAGGGCATCTCGAAAGTCCTCGCTCAGCGGAATACGATGTGCATAGAAACATCAGTGCTTTGATTTATGACTCGGCAGTAGCCCGTGAATGTAACCACTTTAAATTATGGCAATCATTGTGGTCTAGCCCACAAAGAACTGGATTAAGAAGATTGATTTCTTTGTATTTACCCTCTCCCTGATAAAACTCCTATTTTTTGGCTTGAATCAGATTGAAATAGATCATATAAAGTTAAAGACTTTGTAGTCTGGTAAGAATCTATGCTATCGTTCAGTGGCATGAAGTGTTTTTCTAGATATGTTTAACCTGTAGCCATTGCAGTAATTATTTAGTCTTTGTTTATAACAGAAAGCCAGTTTAAATGACTTTTAGGAGGGTAGATATTTAACAAGCTCTTTACTCACAGCATGTATGAAAGGGCACACTTATTTATGTCAAATATGGAAAAAATGTTCCCAGCAGAGTATGAAACTAGGTGTACTAGATGTACTTTCACAAAAAAATTAAATTCTCTGTTAATCTAAACAGTGTGAAAAATGCTGTCTGAAATGCAGAAAAAAATAGATTATGGATTATAAAATTTTTGGTTTAAACAAAAATTAAGGCTATAGCTAATCAGTTTTTATAGTTCTGAAAAAGTGATACTGGAGAAATTCCATTGAAGGGAGAAAATAGAGCTTATCAGACTTTAATATGAATTAATCAAAGACATAAAGCCAAGGATTTTTCTTTCCAAAGGTGGAATTGTAAAGGAGAAATGAGAAATTTACTTCTGAAATGTTCAATATTTAATGTTCAGCATGATAAATTCATTGTGGTCATATTTCGTTGTTTCAGAGCATAAATTTGGCCTGTTGTTGCTACTCAGATTCCCCTAACTCCTTTGGAAAATCTGGGCCTGTCTTAATCTATGTGTGTAACAATGTCCGCTCAGTGCATTTGTCAGGAGACCTATGGGGCAGGAAGCAGAAGGTCTGGAAGATCAGACCTGAGAAGTACTAACAACTGTCTGCAGAGCAGTTTGCAAGAGATCTACTTGCACAGTGTAGGCAGGAGAAAATAAATAACTTCTTGGTAAAAGAAGAAAAAAACAACTTTCTTATTATTTATATATTTTTTCCCATGTGTGTTTGGAAAAACTTTAGTTCCTGATGGCAAAATAATTACATAGTTCGTACTAGTGATACTTAACTCATTTTCTTCTATTGTGTGTTCAGAATCTGGGCTCCACTGTTTTATCTGTGCTGCAGACAAAACACTGCCATTAATTAGACAGACTTATTTAGTGAACTGGGGATTGACTTGCAACTTGCAAATCCATAACTTTTTTCCATGTTTCTGTGAAAAAGTTTGATCAGAGAAAATTTTTGTCTCATTAGCTTAGTAGGTAGCTTAGGAATAAAGAACAATGACAGAATGAGAAGTGATATACTGAAATGATTTGTATTTGGGATAATCCTGTGCTGCTTTTCATGAAATAATACATTCAGCTTCTTTGTTGTTCTTGGACCTGTAAAAATCATCAATAAAATGAGATTGTTTCCATTTTTGTCATGTCTGTAGGTTTCTGGGCTTACCTCCAGGTATCAGTTGTGTGTTTCACATGGTTTGATAGCTTTGACAAATAAGTATCAAATCAGTTCAGTCCCAGAGCATCTTTTTTTATATTTAAATGTGCAGACTGATATAAACAACACATGTAAGACTGCCCTGAGCCTTTACAGCCAGAAAATACTTTATGACAAAGTGGCTAGCAATGCTGAATTGACCTGCTGTATTTCCAGCTTTCCTCTGACCACCTAGCTTCCTGTGCCAGGAATTCATCTTCTGGCAAAGTGTTCTCAGGTACAAGGAGGCAGACTTTCACTAGTGTATGTATTATTTTTCTTTGCTAAGAGCCAAATACTCGGGAGGATCTGTAATAAATTAATGTCGTTTTAAGCTGAAGACCAAGGTATACTGTGCTGTTGTCTGCTTTTATTGGAAGAGAGAGTAAGTGAAGAACGAACGTTTGTTCAGGGCTGAGCATGGACAATGGAACTAAGTCTGTCTGGTTTAGTTTGGCCACTAAATTCATCAAAGCTCCTGCATCCTCACCAGAATGGCTGCTGAATTAATCAAAGCCAGTCTTCTCCCACCCATAATAAGCTCTGATCTCTCTGCTCTAGTAACTTCAGTCTCCATGTTGGTGCCCTGTTCAGATCTACCTTGTGTGCTGGCTCTGGTTCTACACTCCGCACACGCTGCGGGGCCAGCTGGCTGGCCTGGTGTTACAGATAGCTCTGGGCTCATGCTGTGACCTGCTTTTCAGAAAGGGGAAACTGGTTTCGAGTGCTCCTCTATCCTGTTGTCAGCATTTGTTCAAATCATATGTTGCTGTATTTGAGACTTGGGCACCTTTGTCACACTTGCCTGAAATCAGACACTAGGTTCCAAAGCCCTCCAGAGAGTGGGAGCGATGGACATGGACCCAGAGGGATTTGTGTCTAAGCTAGGGGACCCAGCAGTGCTTTGCAGCTCACGGGTCTGTGTGTTTTGAGTTACGATGTTCAACTTTACCGCACAGAGCATCCAAAATTCTTGGCAAATTCCACCTGAAATTCGAAACAGCTTAGCAATATTCATTAGCTCCAGTTTTTCATTGCAATGAATTAAAGCTATTTATCAAACAAAAGAAGCAGTTAGAATTCTTTCTACTTGAGCTTTTGATTCTCAAGAGATACAGTGCTGTTCTTCTGCAGGGATATCCCAATCTGCTGTTTGAACTTCGCTGTCTTACAACTATTCCAGTTCTTGGCAATTGTCAGGAGTGCCAGGAGGTACAAAACATTTTTTGTTATGCCAGCTGGAGAAGAGAGTGGGGTATTTGCACATGTGCATTTCAACAATCTGGTCTTTCTGACTGAAGTGCTGTCTAGATTGGAAGATAATTCGATTGCGTTTATCCACCCATAGGACTTACGCCAAATGCGTGCTGAGTGTCTGTGCTGGGCTAACTAATGCGTAGCTGTGCTGTGCCAGAAGGCTCAGCTATCACGGTCAGAGCCATTAGCAGCCAGTCCGATCAACTCCTGAAATACAAGAACCAGATTCTAGCTGAAATTATCTAACTAAGCCAAATACTCTAATCTGCAGGTTCAGTGGGAGTTGCATAGCTAAAATGTCACATGCTGTATTGGAAATGTATCCCTCCTGAAGACTACTAGTCCTGAATGCTGTTTGTTATTTCTGAATACTTGGTTTACAGCTGTTGCCAGTGAAGAGCATTTCCTGCTGTTACTGAGGTATGGTAGGAAATACGTTGGTAAAAATTCAAGCCATGCTTTTTCATTAGGGCAAGCCTTATAAGAGCTGAAGTTCTGAGGCTGCTGCTTAGAAACTTTAACCTTAGTTATGCCCTGCCTTCTTTAAAGAAAGAAATGAAGGATGTAGAAGTAAGAATGTGAAAAGACTTTCTGAAGTTCTCTATAGAAAATAATAACCACAAGTATGAATTATATGTGTGTTATTCTGCTGGTCAATTCCTATGTCATTCTGAACCACAAGAGTTCCCTTAAGGCGCTGTGTTTTCTAAAAAAGCATAGTAGATGTGCACCTGTGTATCCATTTAATATAGTTTCTCTACAGATGCAAGACATGCATGGTTCTTAGCTCCATTCCTCTGGTTTTTAGTGCTGTCCTTTAGCTTTTCCCCATTTCATTTCACTCGGTCTGCTTTTGTGCCAGGCCTTCTGTCCCTCCCCTTCAGAATTTTCAGGACAAACCTGAACAATGGTAAAATACCATTGAAAACTGCAGAATATTTACATTGACTTCAGTGGAACTGGCAATTCAGTCCTACCCTTTCAACTCAAGGGAAATTTCTGTGCAAGTTAAAAGAGAATGAGCTTATAATAGATTATTTTAATAGTACTTAATAAGATGTATTTGAGGTATATAATTATAAAGAATGACTAGGTAAAAAAAAATGGAAAGCTCTGCATTCTTTAACGTATCATGTCAATGTGTAGAGTAACTGTGTAAGTCCTTTTAGTTTAGCTCATTTACAGAATGATAGGAAACCTGCTCTTTTCCAGTTATTATTGGAATGGTTCTTACTTTCAGCAAATACTGTGCTGGCTTTTTGGTAACTTGTCTCTTACTTTCCCTCCAGAATAGAGGACTGTAATATACGGCTCGTAAAATACAATGACTGTGTTTAGGAGTGATGTCATTTCTTACAGGATTTTTTTACTCATTGCAGTCCATACTCTTTGATACAAATTGGGAATTGAAACACCTTTGGTGCAGAATTGTATTGTTGTGTCTTTAATTGTGGTTATTGAGATCCTGACACTAAGCAACATTTGCATATATAGCTAACAGCATACTATTAATGCCTCCACACTTTCCTTGCTTAACAAAGCCTATCATGGTAAAGAGGACTAAGCAGGTTTGTATTTGTGCTAAAGGCGTCATAAACATAACACTAACATAAAGATGAACCTCATCACCATTGTTTCCTCTTATTATTTCATTTGCTTTCTTGGTAAGTATTAGTATGTCTTACAATAAATGCTTTTAGAAACTAATTGTATGCTCCAGGTAAGCTATTTAGAGTCATATTTCAACATTTGGGAGTATTGCCTCTTACTCCCTGTGGGAAAGCATGGGAATCATGTAAGTGTTACTAATTCTGCACTTACGAATAATAATATTAGAAGTCATCAGTCACTCAAAAGCACCTGTTTGAAAAATGAGAAGCGGCTTTTTATTAGAGCAATTTTAAAAAACGGGAAGCAATCATAGAAAAAAAAACTGAAAATGAAACCCAAGATGCAATTCATCAGGAGTGCTTATACCTTGCAGTGGAAGAATTGCCGAAATGCTGAAATTCTGCTGTAGTTAACCTTTTTACTTGCATCATCTAATCCATTTCATGAACTCCCTATTTCAAAAGTTTTAGCCCATATGCAGACATATATTTACAGTCTTACTCTAGCAGCTGTGTGAGTAAAAGGATTTAAATAAATCCTCTGATTTGTCTCTGATTGATTAACACTACTGTTTATATCTATTTTCAAGAGGTTCCTGGTTAGAGTTTCAGCGTTGCACACTGTTCCCCAGTGGGATTGAGTATGATGTGTGGGAGAGCAGTAGTGACACTGAAGCACAATAAATGCCATGTAATCATGTATTTTGCAAATGTCATGTTATATATCACTGTATGCATGTTCCATAGTAACTTGTGTCTGCCAGAGTAGCAGAAGTTGAAGTGTGAGAACACTGTAGTCAGAGAGTGTGTTTGTTAATTTTTCTTCTCATCTCATCAAAAAGACATTACAAAAGAGGAAGGGTAGACTAGCTAATGGGGTTTTGTTTCAGTTGGCTGTTACTAATACCTGTCAGGGAAGACTGTACTGAAAAACGTGGGGAAATACTGCATCCGCTTCTGATAGAGGCTAAAGACGTGTGCCCTTTTGTAACATGCAGATTAAATCTGAAATTTGTTCGGAGATTTTCTCGAAGCTGTTGAGACTCTGAACTTGCTCTAGTGTCTGGGCCTATATAGATCGTACAGCTATACGATAAATCAGTGTTGTTTCTCAAAGCCTGTATTGTTTATTGCAGCAGTAGTTAATTGTTCTGCTTTGCTGCCCCAGCTTTTTCCTTGTGCTGATGCATCAACATGGCTTTTGGAGTCAGAAGCAAAAGAAGGAACAGGCATAAGTGAGTGAAGAGGAAGCTGCATCAGCAAGGAGAAATTAGAGAGTGACAGTTTAATGAATACTCCAAAAGGAAAATGACTGCTGCAGTGGCAGAAAATGAGCATTTCTGTTTGCAATGATTAACTGTAAAACCTTTACCTTTAAGCAAGTAAATAGTATTTTCTTTTTCCAGGTAGAAAAAAATCAGGAATTTTTTTGAAAGCTGTAGTGGGATTTGTTGCCTGAAATGATCTGCAAGAACAGGCACATGAGAAGCTCTGATTAAACTTCTTTGTCTGAGGACAATCTCAGAACTATCATGAAATAAAGAAATTATATTGACAGCAGTATTTTACTGTGAAACTTCACGTCTGCTGCTGCCTTAAAGATTTGGTAAGTTGATGTTGAGAGAGAAGAAAAGAGAATTACACAAACGAACGAAAATTGTCTTGCCATTGTAATTAAAACTTGGGAAATACCTGCCAAAGTGTAGCAAGTTCAGCAAAAGGCTGAGGCAGGATGAAGGCTGTGCATGCATCTGTGTTAAATTTGGCTAGTATTTGTGGCCATGGCTCTTTCAGGAAAGCAACAGATGTGTGTGAAACAATATTTTCAAATTTTTGTTTTGACACAATTAATTTTTTCACATTCAATGTACATTTTTCAGAGTCAGACCAAAGGTACTAAGGTTCTGACACCAAAGCAAAACATTGCATTTTGTGCCAAAGTAATATTATTTGGATTTTGGGGTTTGCCTGGTTTTATTTGCTAGGATTTGCCATCCAATACTGCGGTAGATAGTGTAGAAAGGGCAATCAGTTGTTTGGTTTTAGACTGTTTTTAACAGTGGGCTGCAGGGTAGCTTGGAATGGTAGTCAGAAAATCTGAAATGAAAAGTTAGGGGACAGCATGTCTCCTCCAGGCAACAAACCATTGGAAAAATTAACAATAATTGGTCTTCTGTGAATGCAGTGCTGCAATCACTGACACATCTCTGCACAGAATTCATAACTAAAATGTAGATTAATCACAGAATACAGCTGGTGAATCACAAAAAGCCGTTGTAATTTAGCTTTATCAATTAATTAGTATTGGACTTGCTTGTAACATAGTCAAACACAAAAGAAAAATGTATCAAAACTAGAGGACATTTCCAGAGAAGCTAAAATATTTTAAAATACTGTCAGATTATTTTGGACCAAACCCAAGATTAAATGAAATAGATAAGACAGGAGGAGGATGAGGTCTTACATGTTAGTTATTTTAAGCATGTGCTTGGAAGCTACTGCAGTCCTGACATCTCAGCACTTGGTGCTTGCATGAAATCCAGAAAAGGAGATTGCCCAGAAACTGAAGTAGAACTGCCAATGCTGTTTGCCTTAAGCCTGCTGGATGCATTGTTGAAAAGCGGCCAAGCAAGATGAATGGCAAGATGCAAATGAACTCTGAAGGAATTGGATTCCAGCACACTCATCCAATATTAGTAATAAAGATTGTTTTGTGAAATCTATATATAATGTAGATCTGCAGTACAAAACTGCAGATTCAGAAAAGCTGGCTTATAATCAGTAAGAGAGGTTGAAGATAAATCTTCCATCAGCTCAGCTGATTTCTCATCCATCTGATATAACGTATTATTATGTAATCTGTTTCCATTCTAATATGAAAGATTACATGCCCAGCTTTTAAAATGATGTAAATTTACTAGATCACTTAAAAAAAAAAAAAAAAAAGATGGCTCTCATAATCATTAGGAAATAGATGCAGATGATGTCTGTTCCCTCGCAACTGAAACAACAGTAAATTAGACCTAAGACATCAGAGCAGGAATCTCTTGTATTGGCTTTTTTTGACTGTGTCACTGTGGAAGGATAAAACCTGCCGAAGTAGAACCTCAGTACAAACTTGGCAAAATTGGTTTAATACAATTCACTGTTTCAGATTTATTCTCATATGAAGCTGGATTTCTTTGATATGATATGATAGATCCCCAAGCAGAATATCAGAAAAACTCCTTGAGCAGGATTATGCTGAAGAACATCATGTTGATCTGAAGTCTACTGTTAGTATATTAGATAAGAAAGAAAGCTGCACAAGTTTTTCCTTGGAGAAAACAGAATACTTGAATTGTCATTTCCTTGTAATAGTATTGCAAATCTGGTATTTTTGTCTCCATTTTTATCTGCTCTGTACTATTAAAATATTTAAGCAATTGCTTGAATGCTATTGTTAGCAATAACACTATGTGTCATACATAATTGGCAACATTACAACTACTACTCAGTTCATGCAACAATATCTTTGGGAAATAAGCATGTGCCCAAGCTATTCAAAGCTGCAAGGACAAATGTTTGTTGGATTTCTAAAAAGCAGATTTTGAAGTTCCTGCTAGGTGAAAAAATGGTTAAGATTTGTAAGAATAGGGGTCTCTATTACACTATTTTGGCTGACTCTATAGAAAGACAGAACCAAAATTTCAGACGCTTCCCAGATCCAAATATGAAGAAGTATCTCAAATGTGGATACTTCTGCAGAACGTTCTGATTCCTAGGCTTTGAAAAAGGACTGGAAATACCACA
>Ga0181612_132936_pt1 | contig 10657 bp, 7 predicted proteins | sample HoacroProtozoa21_FD_119630 | JGI IMG/M metagenome (GOLD analysis project Ga0181612, IMG submission 119630) | Hoatzin crop microbial communities from Cojedes, Venezuel. Combined Assembly of Gp0051906, Gp0051904, Gp0051908
ACCCAGCCTTCAGATATTTATAAACATTTATTAGGTCCCCTCGCAGCCTTCACTGGGAATAAGCCAGAGTGAATTGGGTGACACTCAGGGGATGTGGGCAGGGGTCACCTGTATCTAAATGGTGGGTACCTGCCCGCAGCACGCCACGGGGCTGGCTGGCTCACAAACACCCGTGGGAGAGGGGAGAGATCGTCTGATGGAGTGGACGGGCTCTGCAGCAGCAGAGAGCTGACAGCAAGGCCAAACCCTCACCCACAGCTGCGAGGGAGGACAGCCGTCACCACCGCTCCGCGTCTGCTCTGCCGGAGGCCGGCTGGGACCCCGCACCCTTGCTCACCCTCCTTGCAGCGTTCTCTGGCCAAGCAAAAGACTTGCACACAGGAAGAGCCAAACCCTTCCCCGTGGCTTTCGGCAGCCTCCGGCAAAGCCGTGGAGGAGCTTGGCTTTCGCTTTCGTGGCGAGCGGTGCCACGGTGCAATCCCTACTGACCCTCAGCAAGGAGGTCAAGACACACCGAGCAGCGAGCCTCTGAAGCAGGTTGTGGCAAACTGTGCTAACAGGATTTGATGAAGCATCGGCAGTGCCCTCTGCAAGCACTTGCTGGCTGGCCTGATCCCGCTGCACACCCCGGCTGATCACGGCAGGCTGCGGAGCGGCATGGCCCATCTCGCAGCGACCGCAGCGCGGAGCACGGGCTCACCGGCCCCGGGCACGGGGGAGCACGAGGAGGGTGCCGGTGGGCACAGCAGGCTGGAGGACAGACTCTGGACCGTGCCCACCTCAGGGCTAAGCAAGGCTTAGCGCTGAGCTCTTCTGCATGGGCTGCCGACAAAGCGATTTGGCTTCCAGCCATGCTGAACGTTCCCTGTTCTTGAGAACTCCAGAGCCACAAGCGACGTCTCTTACACACCACTAATTTAGGCACCTAAATATAGCCATAAGAAGACCACATTTAGCAGCCATGCATGAAAACTTCAGTGAGCAAGGCGAAGCCGAGCGCACGCAGGGCCCGTGGCGGTCCCCACAGCTCCTGTGAACTGGGCTTTACAATGGCTCATTAACTCCTTCTCAATTTATCCCAGTACCAGCTGCAGAAACCCACCAAAGTAATTTAAAACAGTCTTCTGCTTTTGTGGCATATGACAAGTTCAAAACAGGGATGTGGCCATGATCCTCGGTTCATGCACCACCAAAAAAAAAAACATTTTTAAAGTGAAGGATAAATTTTGAAGTTATCCAAAGATATTATGATCTGGAACAGGCCAAATGAGCAAATACCTTTAACTCCGCCCTGCACAGGTGCTGTGATTAGGAAGCGTCAGCAGCAGGCTCTCTGCTCCTGCAAGATGTCACACCGGGTTTTGCCAGCCCTGGGGACAATTTGGCCACACTCTAACTGTGAGCAGTGTGTGTGTGAGGTGGAGAACAGCTTTGCCTTCGGGCATCGTTACCCTCGGTCACTGAGACAAGCAAACAGAAGCTGCCTCGAATGGAGCAGGGCTTTGTAAAAGGGCTGGAGCAGAGTTAAAAGCCCAAAAGCTTTTGGCTCCGGCCCAGGGAGTCCTGGTGGTGCAAACCCTCACTGAGATAAGGACAGAAGGATGGGATACACTTTCCTTCACCTCTGTGGGGTACAGGGTCCACCGTCCTCAAACCCTGGATCCAGCCCTGCTGGGTTTAGACTTTCTGCAGCGCTATCCGGCTCTTCTGGATGGGATGGATTACTGTAATTAGGTCTTAGCACCGTTCATGGGAAGCCCCGTTACCCAAAGCCTGCCCACATGCCGCGTGTTGCAATGGCATCGGATGGAAAGGCTGGTGGGGGCATTGGTGCACAATGTTTTAGCTGCGGGATCTCTCAGACCCAAGCAGTGAGGAGGAACGAGGTGAGAAGTGGGTTTTTGTTGAGATTGTCCATACAAACCACTAGACAGACAATACCTTGGCTTCTAGCTTGACCTCAGACATCGCCGCAATTCCAGTGAAACTCAGACACCAAGCCTCAATGCAGCCTAAGCCATCCTAAAGATGCCCAGGCTTCCTTAGCTCTTGTGCCTACCACGAAGAGCCACATCTGCAGCACCTCTTTACTCGGGCTGGCAGCCCGGCAGCGAGAGGCTGGGGCAGACACTGCACCCACAGGCATGTACATCAAACCCATCCAAAGGGGCAAAATCAAGGAGACGTCCTGCAGTGCACAGGGACTCCGGCAGACCTAAGCTGCAGCCCTTGATGCCAGCTGGCAGGTAGCACCGTCAGCCACCCAGCAACATTTCTTTATCACTCAGCATCTTCTTTTTTTTTTTCTTCCTTCAGCTTCACTTTCACATTTTTGCATGACAGCTCAGTAAACTGTTACGGATTAGAGTTTAATAAAAGCAGCCAAACACGGATGTGAATATGCAGCTCCTGCAATACTTTGGTACTGCTGTTATCTCACAGAGCATAGCATCTCATGAGAGATCATTTGCAGTTGTATGAACACTGTATTTTTAAAAGTTGCAATTTTTCCAATATCTTTTTCTCCAGCCACCGTTTATATATATATATATATATATATATCCTCTGCAATCACATTTTAACTGCCTTAAAAAAGCCCAGCTGCTCTTTCTCTCCTGACATGGCACCTTCTTTAAAACTTTTGTCATGTGAATTTTTTAATACAGCTCCTAAAAATATCTGCATAGGAAATGTATTTTTGTTTGCTACTAACATGTCAGCGTGTGAATATACTTCACTCTGGATAAATACAAGTACACTGGAAACTGAGTTTTGCTATAAATAAAAGTGAAAATAAATGTCTTCACTCACAGATGCCACATATTTAATAACATTAAATGCCAGTGGCATGAAAGCTGTATTACAACTGATACTGTTCCGCTTACTGAAAGAGCTCAGTTTGCAATTTAATGTCAGGCCACAGTGCTCTCTTCCTCTCTGCTGCTCTCCATGACTGCACTTTGAACTCAGGGATGCTCCAGAAATAACACGAGATATTTCAACTATGTGAACAATTGTGTCGTCTCGACAACACATTCTTGCGTGTAGATTTCATTTAAATCACAGTGTCACCTAGAGCGGGGCTAGGAGGGGTTAGTCCACCAGTGCGTCTCGACCCATGGTGGGAGTAGCTACTTTTAAATTGCTTCTGACAGATGCTTGTCCAGCACTTGACCCTGTCCTTGGGGTGCCCACCACAACGTGCCCCAAGCAGTGGATTGTCACACTCTGCTCCCATCACCTGCATGGCCATTTCTTTTGAAAACCCCCAGGGACGGTGCTGCCAGCCCATCTCCTGTTGATGGCTGCCAGCATGTCCCTCTCACACCCACTAAAACCCTTTCCCTAAGCCTTTTGCTGCCATCTTATAACCTCAGAGCACTGCCTTCCTTACCTTCCCAGCCCAGGACCTCTTTAGGGGTGTGCATCTCTCTGCGTCTCCCTGCTTCCAGCCCCTCAGCTGGCCACATTGTCCTTGCTGCTTTCCTGCTCTGCACATCCTTCAAGCCTGGTACCCCAGACTGTAGATGAAGCCTTTGCACTGCTACGTGAGGTGGCAGGATCAGCTCACGTGTCCTGCTCACTCCTCTCTTGCCTGTGCTCTCCAGCACAACACCTCTACTACGGCAGGGCACTGCTGGCAAGCAAGATCTTCATCTGTCCACCTCCTTGGTCGATTATTCCCACCTCCTTTCCCTGTCCTCCTGTTTTGCCTCCGTCCTTACTGAAGTGCATCCTGTTTACTTCAGACTGTGTCTCCCATTTGCCACAAATTAAATGACTTGCACAGCTCCTCTCCACTTGCTGCACAGGAAACGGCCAGGCAAATGATAAATGTCACACAAACACTCCCAGGTCTGGAAACCAGATACGCCATTAGTCTGAACTATGTGGGACGTCACGCTAAATCGCATCAGCTATGACTGAGCTACACTGCAGCATGCAAATCGGGGCTTAAAAGGTGTCAGCAAGAAGCTGGACCCAGGACGAGCATGGGAAATCCTGCAGCTAGAGCTGTTGCTCTTCCCCAGGATCTGACCTGTTACAGCAGCTGAGAAATCCCTTCCTGCCCCACAGACAGACCAGGCTCAGCTGTAACCCACCGCAGTGCCCCTTTGCCCTGCGAGCTCCTGGTTAGCAGCTCTGCTGGTGTCAGTCCTCTCCTGAAGCTGGGCTTGGCGCAGTGCTGCTTGGTGGAGGATGCTCGTCGCTGCCTGTTGGGCTGTCTCCTCTCTGAGCCCACGCAGCCCGCAGCGATGTTGAGGCTGTGTTGCACACTCCCTTTTTGTGTTCACAGTGACCCAACAGCACTGGACTGTCCATCAGGGTCTGACTAAGAGCTGTACAGAGAAGAGGATTTATCCTGGCCCGGCTGCAAATGCAGGGCCCAAGGACTGTGTATCAGCCAGAAGCAGGCAGGGTAAAACAACACAGGAGAAAGCCAGTGACGTGCTGGGAGGCAGCTCAGAGAGTGCTCCTCTGGGGCACAGGCACACGTGGAGCACCTTGCTTCCTTCTGGAGGACACTGCCAGCCATGAGCAGATCTGCCCTGACCCGATCAACAACTGCTTTGTGGGGAGAGCCCAGGGCTCCCTGGCACGCAGTGATGGGGATGCCAATGGGGCTGGATTCAGGGATGCTCCTGTTCCATCAGCAGACCCAGACTCCACATGGACCGGTGACCTGTCCCTATCTATGTCTCAGTCTGGCCCTGCCACACAGGAGCACGGGGTTTTCTAGGTCCTGTCGGCAGACAAAGATGAGGTGTGCTCTGACTAGCAAGCAGATCTAGAGCCTGTGTTCTGGTAAGCAGGTGGAAAGCAGTTATTTTAATGACAATCCAGCCTTAAAATGCTGATCTGGCTCCAGCCCAAGTCTTTGTACTCAGCTTCTTGACATCCTGCTTAGAAAAGCATTATTAAAATCTAATTTCTTCATGCATATATTGCTGTTTTAATTATAACAGAAGCAGAAGAGAGATGCAAGCAGTAATCAATCTCTCTGATGCAAATACACATCTGAAGAAGGAACTGACCATCAGAAAAGCCAGCCCAGCATCATCTAAGGAAACCGGAGGGATATATTCCTAGTGATTATCATCCTGCCAACAGCACAGTCACAGTGTGGCCAGGAGTGGCCTCCCTAAACTGCTCTTCAGTCACTGACCAGGATGCTGCACCTGAATTAATTTTACATGTCTCTGCTGTGTCTCTGCTGTACAAAAATGTAATTACTTCAGTGCCACAGACCAGTTAAACCCATGTGCTCAGCTGGCCGCTGAAACTAACGGAGCTTCTTTGCAAAACCAAGCAAGCCTGGGAAGAAAACAATGTAGAAGTCATTCAGGTCCTTCAGGTAAGCACTTTCCAAAGCAATCTCTCCATTGCTCAGCAAGTCCCACCAGTGCCAAAGACGGAACAAGTTTAACCAGCAGCTGACGGCTTCAGCAAGACAGTGGCCAAGCTGGCAGAAGCAACTATCTGACAATTAATTGCAGATTTAAGGACCAGAGGGAACATGTTAGCTGAGGTTAACTGAAGCTGATGCACACGCCTAACACTAAGCAGACAGATCTGCTACAGTAAGAGAACAACAGTGGTACAAAGCCTGCCACCTTACTGAGGTTGAAAGCCTCAACACATCAGGAAACATGGCCTGATCCTCGCCCCACTGCAGCTGGGACAGAGGGACACGGCTGCGGCAATGCTGCCAGGCAAACAGCCAGCGTTTGTCCTGGAGGGCCCTTGGCGGACGTGTCTCCTTGATGGGGATGGCAGAGATCTTGCCACATCTAGACACCAGTTCTGGCTGCAGATTGCCCCAGCATGGTCAGATCATCGTCTTGGGAGGGGTCTCTTCTTCCCAGGCTCTCCTGTTTCCGTTTTGATCTGAGCCTATGCACGGATCCTCCTGGTATTGTCCTGGTGTGAGGAACTCCCAGAAACCCAGATGTGTTGTCAGGCTGCAGGTCTGGGAGGAAGTAATAAAGACTGAACAAGAACCTGGTGATGTTTTAAGAGTCCCCAAAAGGATAACCAAAACTGTTCTTCTCAACCCAGCACAGAGAGGATGCCTAAAATGACCTAGAGGAATGGTGGAAGCAATTGCTTTGGAGCAATAATGTTGCCTCACCCCTCTATATCCCGCTGCTTCTCCTGCAAAACAGTTAACCGTGTGGATCCTGTGTGGAAAGTGCTGTGAGACACCATGAATGCCAAGACACGGTGGTTTCTCCAGGCACTTTGCTGATCCTGCTCTTCCCCCTCACTGCTGGGGAGTGCTCAGCACCATTTGAGAGCTGTGCGACACGCAGCCCAGCAGGAGACGAGCCCACTGCGCTGCTGCATGCCTGGCACTGCGCAAGTGCCTTGGCATCAAGAATAATCCTGAAAAGAGATATTTTCACAGCTGGCAACCAAGCAGGAAACAAAAGAAAGACAGAAAGGGGCCACTTGTGCTCAGAAAATTAAATCCAAATTTAATTCCAGTAATTATACTTTCATTACCACCCTATTTGCCATAAAGATGCAGAAAATCCCTAAGTGGGAGCTGCAATTGCTCCAAAGGTGAGAAGAAGGTAACTAGGGAAATAGTACCAGCCTCTCCCTAGCCCGTAAAATCCTGAAGAAGCCTGGATCAATGGTTATTGTTAGTAATTTAACTTCCCCAGCAACCATCTGTAAATGATCTAGAAATCCAGCAAGAGCCGCAGAGAACCTGTAACAGAGCTGATTTATTCCAGCAACCCCTGATTTAACCATAGACAAATGCAATGTTTCCTATATGACCATCTGGGGCTTGGATGCTATAGTGGCGAACACAGCATGAGCCAAACGCCCACCTTACTCCCTGCTGAAATTACACCATGCTGCAGGCATGGGATTGGGCTGGGCTCATTAATGTAATTCTGAGACCTTAGACCACCAGAACTTTGTCTGGGCTCTGCAATGAAGCAGGATCTAGCACAGCTGAGACCAGCCCTGGCAGATGTTTTTGGTACTTTGTGAAGGTCTTCACTGAATTCATCTCCTTGATTTCAGCCTCTCTTTCCAATGTTTCAAGGTCATGTGGAGACCTAATGCAAAGTCTGTTGAAGCTCTTGTGACCGTCCATGTCACCAGGCCCTGTCAAGACTTTACAAGTGGACTCTGCTAGATCATCCAAGGAATGAATGGGATATTTGAAATGTCAGTGAGGACACCAACCAACCCCCCAAAATAAAACTGCAGATTGCTCTAAGATATCATCCCAGTCATCCCACTGATAACTGATCTTTTGGGGTGATTTCTCAGCCTGTTACTCTTCCCACGTCTGGTGTAACCTTTGCAATCTCCTGGCTTAGCTCAGCCACGCACTTGTCATGTGGACTGGCATCAAAATTCTGAGGAAAGGCAAGTACACAACCACAGGACAAGGTTCCTTCAGGAAAGACAGGTAAAGCCAAAGAGAGCTACAGAGGCTGAAGGTGAGAACCACACTCAGCCCCTGTGTAATGCTATGGCATAGGTGTAGCTGTCACTCTAGTAAGAAGCTTAAGTGTTTGATATTTCCTGCCTTACAATGGATAAAGCTTTAACAGATTTTCTCCAGAAGGCTGCGACACAGGCAGGTAGCTCCAAGCCAGGACGAGCTAATTAAGAAACACTAGGTAAATGTTAATGAAAGAAGCTTTTGGAGGTGAGAGGAAGCGAAGAGGGTGAACCCCTCACCTCCTGTCCCCAGTGCTATGCGGTGCTACATCCTCAGTCACTGGAAAAAAGGAAAAGAGCTTTCTAGGGAGGAAAGAAATAAGATAAGGAGATGACAGCTGTGCTGGTTCAGTGCTTCTGTTCTTTGCCCCTGGTGATGAAAAACAGACTGCAAGAAGTCTTAATTTTCAGCTAATGGATAGAAGAATTCCAGTTTCACCTATGGAAAGAGAGGCAGAAGGTAGTTCAAGGCTGAACTGAAATGTTGGTAAACCAGACTGCATCCAGCAGAGCCTACTGCCAAGACTGCTGGGAGCTGGAGGACTTGAACTGAGGAGATTTTAAGGGAGCTGGGCTTGTTCAGCCTGGAGAAGAGATGTTTTTGGGTGACCTAGTAGGAACCTGCTACCAACAAAGAGGAGGATTTGAAGAAGACAGAGCCAGGCTCTTTACAGATGTGTGCAGCAGGAGAATGAGGCACAGCAGCCATAAACCAAAACAGGGAAGCCTCCAGCGTGACATAAGGAATATTTTTCTCCAGAGTGACAGTCAGCCACTGAAACAGGGCTTTAGAGAGGCTGTGGGACCTCCAGCCTTGAAAGTTATCAAGATGAGCCTAAGCCCTGATCTCAGGGCTGACCCTGCTTCAAGCTGGAGATTGGACTAAAAGCTCCCAAGCTGAACGTGCCTTTGGCTCAGTGATCACAGGATGCTCTTCAGCACCAAGTGTAAACTGAAGGATGAGTTTTGCAGCTCTACCCTGCTCCATTGTTGGACTTCTATTGCAGACAGCATTTCTAAGCAAATGTTCTCTTAACCATATATTGCACACAGTGTCAGAAGGGGTGCGGAGCAACCCAGCCCTCAGTGGGGCAATTCCCAGCTGCTGGGGAATGCTAACACACTGTCAGTGGGTACAAGCTCCCAGCAGTCTCGTCCCACTGTATCCATAGGTCGAGGATGCTGTACAGACTGGTTTGAATGTTGTTATTAGATGTGTAAAGAGTGGAAGCAGCTCTCCCAGTGACAAATGATGACCAAGAAGCACTGGAGAAAACCCATGGAGAGCAGGACCCTGATTCAGAGGCTAGAAGACCACAGAGCAAGCTGGACTAAGAGTCTTTGAGAGCTGGGATCCTGGGGATCAGAAAGTGAGGACTGCTCCCCCATGATTACTCACAAGTGGGAAAGCGCCAGCCTGAACTAAGAGGGGAGCTTATATGATCCCAGGCATGTAAGGCAAGTATATCTTTTACCACTAGGCTTATTTCCATGGCAGAAAAGGGATAACATTGATTTAATGTCGACCCATGCTCCCTGTTATTATAACACCTTGTTGTGCCCGAGCGCTTACAGTCTGATTGCTTAACACATGAGCTAATAAATAAGCTAGAATCAAGAGAATTAAAGAGTTCAGGAGTCTGTAAATCTCTTCACATACAGCTACATGGTCCGTTCCAAGTTGTGATTATGTCCTTACAAAAGCTGTGAATCTCTCTCTATAATGCTGCCCATCAATCCCAGATCATTTCGAGAAGATCAAAAGCAGAAGTAGATTTACTAGATTTTAAGCCCAGAAGGAATCATTATGATTCACACAGCCTCAGTTGGTAAACTCATCACACCAATGACTCCTCTTGGAGCTAAAGCACATCTTTGAGTAAAAGACAAGGAGTTCTGACCTGAAGGAGTCTGAGGGATGCAGACAAGATAGCGCCACTCTAAATGTGTGTGCTGTAGTCCTTCTTTGAGTTTGGTCAGCTGCCAAATCCCATTATATCTCTTTCTGCTAATTTAAAGAGCCTTTCACCGTTGCGAATCCCGTCCCACACAGGTGCTTTTAGGCTGAGATGAAGTTATGGCTTAATTCATTTGTGACGCCCTAAAAAGCTCCTCAAAGTAATGTTTCCCAGGCCTTCAGTCAACCCTCTTGCACTCTCCAGATGTAGTTTGCATTTTTTATCAATCACCTCCACTGAAGTGTCAGCCCTGGATGTGCACTGCAGCTGGCGATGGATTTGCTAAGGCCACTCCCAAACGTGGGTCCCTGGTTTCATTCCTGCTCTGAACTACCCCAGTGAGGCAGACAGACTCCATGTTTGGCTCAGTATTTCAGTGTCACGCTGGGAGTTCATGCGTGCCTCTGCAACCTTCAAGCCTCTTTCAGCACCTGCAGTTCACGGGTGCAACCCCAGAGCTGCGAGGGTGATTTGCATGGGATTTACACCCACCCTGTGCTACCTGGCTTCTGGCTGTGCTCTGATGGGCGTTGCTAAAACACCACCATGATACTGAGTCATCTGGGTTGGCCTCTGAGACTGGCACTATTTATTAAGCAGCAACACTCACATGTGACACTGACAGCACAATCAACAGGAGCTAGGTCACAAAAACACCCTGCTGAACCTTGCCAGACTTGACTCTAGCAGGCAGAGACCCCTGCCTTCAGTTCCTTGAAAGACCATAGAATCATAGAACGGTTTGGGTTGGGAGGGACCTTTCAAAGTCATCTGGTCCACCCTCCCTGCAGTGAGCAGGGACAACTTCAACTAGACCAGGTTGCTCAGTGCCCCGTCCAGCCTGACCTTGAATGTTTCCAGGGATGGGGCATCAACCACCTCGCTGGGCAACCTGTTGCACCTTTAAAGATCTGCTGGTCCCAGCTACCTTTAGCTGAATCTATGCAGGTTTTGTGTGGTGCTTTTTCTTTAAACAGGGTATTTATTTTTAAGAGAAAGTGCATGTTGAACAATAATTTCAGGTTATAAATAATGTCTTGCAAGGGGTTTATCACAGGCCTGAGTCAAACAGCATTTGCCAAGCAAGGCTGAAAGCCCACAGAGTGAGCAGTAAGTGTAAAGGGTGGCTGGTGGTGTTTAAGAGGTCTCACGCTGATAGACAAGCAATTCTTTCTGAAGCAGGGGAAACAGCTCCATTGCAATGTTTGTTTCCTCTAATTCCCTCAGCC
>Ga0181612_142106_pt1 | contig 10657 bp, 4 predicted proteins | sample HoacroProtozoa21_FD_119630 | JGI IMG/M metagenome (GOLD analysis project Ga0181612, IMG submission 119630) | Hoatzin crop microbial communities from Cojedes, Venezuel. Combined Assembly of Gp0051906, Gp0051904, Gp0051908
AATTAAACAATGTCACTATGACCTAAGCATTTCTGCCCTGTATCGTTACAACCTGAGCATCACTATGCTTTGAATATTTCTGTCTGATATCACAATCATGAATCAAGCATAATTTGTCATTCTTTTTCAGTGGACTTGTTTCTCCTTAGGGTATCATATGATTATGGTGCATTTTGTGGTATAAAGTAAGTTGTTGAATTCAGAACTTTGTGTACAAGTCAGAAAGTTCTGTAAATGGTAGAGGTATAGAAAGTCTATAGAATTTTCTAGAAGATTGTTAGTATGTGACTGTTATCTTTTAAGAATGTGTTCAAATTGCTAAATGTGCTGATTGAACTGTTTTACAGGAGTTTCTGAGAGACATCTTCAATCTTCTGTTCTTGCTGCCAAGTTTGAAAGACAGACAACAGCCGAAGTGCAAGTCGCATTCTTCAAGGGCTGCTGCCTATGACTTGTTAGTAGAAATGGTAAAGGGGTCTGTGGAAAACTACAGGCTGCTCCACAACTGGGTTATGGCACAACATATGCAGTGTAAGAACCTTTATTCATATATAGCTTTTGAGTATTTTATGGAAAACTAGTCCATCTGCATTTTCTGTTCATTTTGGTTTTGTTTTGAATTTTTGGATTTATAAAGTTCAGTAAAGAAAATAGGAGTGTACTTGTAATATGGACTCCAATTTTGAAGACTGCGTGTTTACGATGGGGATGGCTAACCCCCATTGTGAACAGTACTGCAGTCATGGAGTTTGCATTTCCTCCTGAAACACATCAGAATTGTCTGCATTTAATGACTTTCTAAAAATAATAATCTATTAAGAATGCAGAATATTTTTAGACTTAAACTGAATAGTCCCACTTTCTAAAAGTAGTAACGAAGTAAAACATTGTTGCTGCTAACACTGCTCTTAAAATTCCACTTTGTAGCTCAGCTTATCCACCATCACTTGTGGTAGTGTCACAGCGCAGATGTAGGCATCTTTTGCTCACCTAGCAAATGAGTGGATTCAATCCCATGTATAATTTTTAGGTTACGTGTTCTTAAATATGAGTTATTTAAAGTATGTTGTCCTGTTAAATGACACCAACGTATAGATAACATCGTTAGAGTAGATTTTACATGTTTCATTGGCTTGTGCTGGATTTTAATTTCTGTTCTCCCTTTCTAACGTGAAGAAACGCAGTACGTTTATACGTGAGGTGCTATAGATGTATTCGCTATTAATAGCACTGTCATGTTTTCAAAGTCTCTTATATCTTTGTAGTTGACTTCAGTCTGTACCCAGATGACTGCGTACAGTGCTAATACAATTTTGTTATGCCCCTTGGCTTTCATGCTTCTGTGTTTTGGAAACACAATTTCTCTGTATAATATGTAAATTACCAAAATTTGAAGTTAGTTAATATTTTATCTTTGATTTGCAAATTCTCATTATGCATTTTTAGCTTGATACATTTCCTTTCACATGCCAAGTTTAAATTCCTGTAACCTGAGGATCTGTAATTCATGATAATCTATGGAACTGATTACAATTCAGGAAGCAAAAAAGGAATCTGATCATAACAATGTTTTGTGTACTGTACTCATATGCCTGGGGCCTTCTAAAAAGCTTCCAAAGTCTCCTAAGTTCAGGAAAAATATTATGAAGAATATACTTTATGAAAATATTAGGTATTTCTCTTGGCTGTGAGTGTGTCTTCTGCTGCTGTGGTTGTCTATCTCTCCAGGCACAATCATTCTTTTTTTACAGCTAGTATTTTTCTCACTCCCAGTAGTTCTCTAGGTGCTGAAGTTTCCATAACGTTTACCACAGTTGTTACTTTCTTCCAAATACTCTTCTCTAGATTGTTTATTTCTTCCTGAGTTCTCCAGAGCCATCTGGTCTGTGCTTCTGCTCCATATTCAGTATATCTCAGTTTCATGAATGTTAATTTTATGACAGCTGGCAGCGTGCCATTGTCTTTTTCTGATGTGCAGCTGACACAGGACTTCTGATACCTATTTTGTTTAAAGTCTTGTTATTCCATTGATGTGATCCAAAGATTCGTAAAACTTGATTTTTCCACTTTGCTTATCTCTGTAATCTGATAAATCTTTAAAAATCTTAGCCTGAGGCATGTGTCTCTGTTCTTAGGAGAAATATTAAGGAAAACATTATAAATGTCCATCCTGTCTTTGTTTTTAGCATTTTAGTTTTGTGGTGCGTTGGAGAAATCTTCGAGCATGCCACTTGTATAGTTGTCCTCTAGTGTCACCAATTACTGTCTATGCTATTCTACCATTTTTTCTCACACTTTGAACTGATTGAAGCCAAGAATGCTCCTAAGAGATAGCTTTAATTTAATGCAGCAAAATTAAGTAAAATTTTCAACAGAAGACATCTTATTAAAGGAGATCTAGTACATTTTCCTTGGGAAAAAAAGAAATGGGATTCTAATTAAAAATTATGTTACTAAGATTCTGTTTTGGTAGTCATATTAAAATGTACAACTGTATACTGTTCTTCAGATTTATACTAGTATTGAATAATGTGAAGTAGTTGTAGTGAAGTTTTAACTGCAGCAGCATTTTTCTTTAAATTTTCCACAAATGTAGCTCCCTTCATTGATGGATGAAAGAAGAGAAGTGCTTGCATGCTTTTTTCTACTTCACGGATACAGTGTTTTTAGCTGAACTTCATGCATTTTCAGCAAATGATACTGTAGGAAATGAACTGCAAGTACCTGATGACAGCTGACTTTTCTCCTCACTTTTCTCAACAAGGAGGGCTAACAATTAATACAGACGCTGATCTTACTGAACAAGGGATTTAGATATCCTCTGTTGTTCATAAAATTTCTTGTAGTGTTTTGGAGTTTTGCTTTCTTTAAAGACAAAGACTAGTAAAAGCATTCAGTTAGAAGGAGGGAAACTAAGGTAGTGTCCAATGTTACATTTTGAGCAGAAGCATGATCAGAAGCTGGAATATAGAGGAATGCACGGTCATTTGAAGAGGAAGAAGTTTAGTTTTATTTTGCTTAAAGTAGAATGTGAATATTGCAATTTTGATTACAAGTTTCCCTATCTCTTTCTGAGAAAAGGCTGATTCCTATAATGACAGTGAGGAATAAAGAAGATAGACATAAATGAGGCTCAGATTTACCTTTCTAGTTAAAATCCATATGGAAGAAAGAAAGCTTTTATTATGAAAATTAAGACAGTTGCTTAAAAATCTGAGGGTGGAGAAAACAGGATCTGCCTGAGAAAGTCCTTGCCAAATTTCTGAAAGGCCTTTGTCAGATTGAGGGAGAAGGAAGATACTCCCAACTGTTCTCATGAAGTATAAAGAAGTAATCTGATTTCTTTGTAATTACAACTTGATGAGCTTATAAGCAGAGTGATAGATGCTGAGTCCTTACATCAGAAAGGGTGAACTAAGATGCGGCAATTTAAGGATTTCAGTTGAGGTGGGGAATTCTGTGGTGTTCTGCCATGCCAATTACTCTCTTTAGGAGGTTAAATGTGGAGGAGAGCTTTGTTTCAACTGACCAATGAGCCCAATGTAACCAGGTAACATAAGCTCACGCAACAGATTTGTTGGAACAGGAGAATTAAAACACTTTCCTTCTCTCTCTTGTTTTGATGCCAATGCCAAAATGAGGATTGCAACAATTACTTGTTGCGCAGCAGAACGTCTTGTGGGTCTGGTCTTGGAGATGTCAGGATCTGTTCAGAGGATGCCAAATAGTTTCCTGAATTTATAGCTGGTAGTATGAATTGAGAAGAATCCTTAATGAGCCTTTAATCTTTGACAAAAGAACTAAGTATTTAAAATTTAAATCTTGACCCCACGTAGCTTTTGTGGATTGTAAAACAAATCCAGACTACTTTTTTGCCTTTTTTTATATATCTGAACATATGCTTTAATGGAGGTGCTGCCTTATTTGTAGGACACTTTACCTTTTTGGAGAACGATATTCTTGGGGATGAATAGCAAAGCTAGATGCATTGCAAGTTTTTGTGTCAAACTTCTTGCATACAAAGGAAGACAGACTGCAGTGAATTTCTTTGGACACCGGATTAGTTTCTCTGTAATTTAGTGCTTGTGTCACCTAGTTGCCTCTGCAGCTCAAATGATTAATTCCCCATTTGATTCTTCTGCGTGGGATGCTAGAAACAAAAGCCTGTCAGTGCCTAGAAGCAGTACTAATCACTTACAAACAGTTTGTCTAGTCTGGTTACCATTTTTTTGACTGGCAGAAGAGGAGGACTTTCCCATTCTTCCAATTTCTTGGCAGCCATATCAGAACAAGGCTTATTAGGAAGGGTCTGTCAGACTTGCCTAGCTTGTCTAGTGCCGTGCTGTGTAAGAAACAGATTGCTATATCTGCTATGAAGTATGGAATAATAGAAAACTTACAGGAAAATAAAATGTCTTTTCAGTCCGATTCTCTTGGCAATTCACTTCTCGATTACCCCTGTTTTTCTTGTAGATTGCAAATTCCTTTGGTATATATGGCTTTGAAGTGCAATAAAAACCATTCTTTCTCATCAAAACTGTTCCCAAGTTTATTCAAGCTAGTGTATAGCCAAGCACTTTATTTCACTGCACTTTTGTGTCTTATCTCTGATAAACATCTATCTGTCTTTTTGTACTGATCAAAAAGATCTTTTGTTAGCCTGGTATCCAATATAGTAGAAGCCATTCTGAATCCAGCTTCTCTTCTGAAGAGAAAAGTCTTGCTTTATGTGTGGTTATCTCTGATACCAAATCTGTGTTTTGTTAGGTGAAGGGAAGGCTCCCTAATTTGAGTCTCTGGGTGCAGAGGCTGTTTTGCTTTCTTTCAGTGTGACATAGGGGTGTCTGGGAATGGGTAGTTGAAACTATGAGTAATTTTTGTGCTGGGGGAATGACTGGTGTACGTTTTGGAGCTTGAAGTGTTGTATGTTATCAGTTATTAAGTATGCTTTCAGTGGTTTAGGTAGTGCAAGTGTTGTGAGAGAGCTGTCATTGGCTTGTGTGACAAAAAAAAAACTTATGCATGAAGAAAACCACATAGCAGCCAATGTTTAGAATTTATGGATGTTCTTGACAATGAAAACATAATGTGGTTTTACCAAACTGTAGTTTAAAGGTAGAGGCTGGAAGACCATTACTACGTGTAATACTGCCACTAGAACAAGTGTAAGAGATGATGCTTGCCATGAATAATGCTTTGGAGAGCACAGCAGATTGCTTGCAGCCCAAAGTAGTGGGGCATCTAGAAAGGCTTGCTGCAGTATCGAAGTGATTTTCCTTATGGTACCTATAGTGCATTTTCTTAAAGAGCAGGTACAGTCTGGGTCATGTCTGTACATGCAGAATGCATAAATAGGATGCATGTTATTAATATAAGCATAAAGCTTTTATATCTCATTAAATTGTACTTTGAATTGATTTTTTTTGGCATGTGTGATACATATTTTTTACAGCTTCCCATGCGCCTTACAAGTGGGATTATTGGCCACATGATGATGTTCGTGCTGAATGTAGATTTGTGGGTCTAACTAATCTTGGAGCAACATGTTATTTGGCATCCACTATTCAGCAACTGTACATGATACCAGAAGCTAGACAAGCAATCTTTACTGCAAAGGTATGCTTTGGGGTCTTATGTTCCTTGTGTGGATTTTTGTAGGAGTTTAAATTTAAAATCAGTGCAAATGCTGATCAAGTATAGACTTTCTGTAGACTGTAGATCAGGACTTTTGTTTGCTTTTTGTTCAGTTGGATTCCTTTGCTGATGTCCGAAGTGCATAGGTTTGGGGGTTTTTTAAATCTATTTGTAATGTAGTAGGTTCTGAAGGTGGCATTGTAATAGAAAGTGTTCTCAGACTCATACTTCTGTTGCTATCAACTAGATTTATTCAAGTTTGGTTTCACATGAATTGTCCGTTGTTTCTTAGCTTCTAATTTGTCATTTTGTTAGGATAAATGTCATCCTTCTTGAATGTTTGTAAAGTCCCAGAGCATATATCTTATGCTACCAGAAGTGCAGCAAGTCCTGTAAATTATTATACATTGGTTAACTTCCAGAAGTATATTATTAATTCTAGCTGTTTATTGTAAAAGAGAAAGCTTCATTTTGGTCCCTGACATCAACAGGGCATATATAATGTGTGAAACAACGTAATTGGCAGTGACGTCATCATTTTTTGTTATCATGAAGTTATTGTCGCTTAACTTCATCTAGAATTAGCCATTTATAAATAAAAATAATATAAAAGAGGGACGCTGCTGGTCTGCATGTGAAATGCATTATATAGAGGGTTGATCAGAACTCCCACAACATCTATAAATTGAAAAAATTATTCTAAAATTACTGTGGTCTTTTGTAATACCTACCCAAAAGCTCCTACCTGTAGTAAATTTTCATAAAACAGTAATTTTTTGACTTTTGTTTAATGTTGACATGCCAAAGACAAGTAGGTAGTCCTTTATATATGTGTAAAATAGTGTACTGTGTTTTCTTGTACACAATCATTTTTCTTAATTGTCCATAATGAAGTGGTGTTTTTTTAATCTAAAAAGATCATTGTTTCATCTTTTTAAGGGCTGTTTTTGCAAAGTTATACACAAAAAGATAAAGTGTTCTTTTATTAATTTCTTTTAGTATTCAGAAGATATGAAACACAAGACTACTCTACTAGAACTCCAGAAAATGTTTACATACTTAATGGTAGGTGCGAAAGAGGATATTTTACAAAGTATCCTGTTTTCCTAAAAAGAAGGAAAAAAGCAAGGAAAATATAGTTACCATTCTATATGTAAATTCTTGGAAGCTTAAGTCCATTGTGCCAGAGTTCTGTAAATGAATGTCTTAACTGAAATAGCTTTTACCCACTTTAAAGCTGTTACTCAGCAAATCAGTTAAGCAAACATTGGTATAATAGTTTTCATGAAGAGGCAGTGTAAATCCTAATGTAAGATAGGGTTTAATATTGGGCACTGACTATAATGAGCAAGCACTAGCTCTAAAACGATAGTTATTGTCTGCTGTGTTCTTAAAAAAATATTATTGAAGTGAATATACGGGAAAATCCTTCATTTATTTAATACTTTTACCACCAGCATGTTAATGCTAAGGTGAACACAGGATGTTTACCATAGCTATGGGAATTCAGTTACGAATGAGTTACAAGTTTGAAAATCAAGTGTTCTTTTAAGTTACAGTCATGGTGTAGCTGGGTGTCAGGACTGTGCCCTGTATGGACACCCTGTGCACTTACATGGCTAATCTCTGAGTGGTCCAGGAGCTCCCTGGCCAGACAATGGAGCGGCTTGAGACAATGAACCAATTTGAAACTGGGTAATTGACTGTACCTTCTCAAGGAAGTATTTGACTGATTGTTACAGGAGCCCTCCAGTAAGGAATCTGGGACAGTTCTACTATTGCCTCTGATGTATCTAGTCCAATTTCCAAATTGACTTTTGTAAATGGTTGAGAGAAACTGTTCCTGCAGAAATGGTCGCGTAGGACAGTCTTTTGTATGGATTTAAGATATTTAAGAGATACTTTGTATGTAGTTAAGGTGAATCAATAGTAATGAATTACAGAGGTGCTGGTGAGGTCACATAGGAATGTTAGCAGCTGGATTATAAGTATTTAGCAAAATAGTGATTTGAGGAGTCTCTCCAGATCTAACTCAAGATACCACTGCAAGGACCCTAGGCGCAGACTTCCATTGCCACCAAATACCAACTGACTGCCCTGTTACGGTGTTTTGATTCCATATGTGAACACCATGTCAAGATCCCAATAAATTATTTTTTCTGTTTAACAAATGCTCTACTATGAATGTCTGTCGAACACCGTTGTCATTCATCTTGTTTCACATAGACTTCAAGGTAAAGGGTTCTGAGCTTGATACTTTGTTTAATCATGGAACAATTTGTTTACCCCAGTTACCCTGGGGTTAAAATAAAATACTTTATTTTTGTTCATTGCATGGTCCACGGTCCAGTGTTTCAAAGGTTAATCTGTTGAAGTAAAGCATTAAAAAGCAACTAAAAATTTCAAAATTCCAGAGCCTGAGTAACAAAATTGAGGCAGTTTCCAGGTGTTCACTGTTCTTAAAATATTGAAGCATTTCTGAAATATTGAAATAATGAAAAAAGAAAGCTGAGGAGAGCTGAGTGCTTTCGTTCTTGGCACTGGCTTTTGTGAAAGAAATTCATAACCACTTTGAAGACAAATAGAGGAAAGGAATTTACGCATGTAATGCCTACCATGAATCATAGAGAAATGTATATATATTTACATAAGCATAAAATATTAAAGGAACATAAAGTCATATGAAGATTTACCATTATTAAAACCTTGAAGAAAGACTTTATTCCAAAAAAGATACTATTTACAGGAAGCACCATCTTGCCACACACCCTTAAAAGAAAATAGTATGTATATCGTTGTTTACAAGAACGAAGTTCCTTCCGCTGTGAATAAGTTCTGCATTCCCAGTGTGCAAGGCAGTGGAATGGGAGATGTATTCTAAAGAACTGCTTTATACTGCAGATTCTTTTCTCTGACTGAACACATGCAGTGGAGAACTAGATGACACGGTTTTATACGACAGAGAAATCTGAATGAGAATTAAGTACTTGTCAAGATTTAAGTCAGTAATGTTCAGAAATACATAAATACATATGATGTTCCTCATACTGTATTTTGTATGTGAGCAGATATGCTGAAACTGGATGTGTCACATCTTCAGCTAAGTTCTTTTAATGTTTCGTTCTGCTAAGTATGTATTAAATATTATATAATAATGTTTTAAATTATATTTTAATACGTAATATCATAATAATGATAATCAGTTAGTTAAAAACTGCTTTACATTTCATCAGAAGCACTTAAGCACTTAAACACCTTTGTTGCCTAACTGGCATATGGAGGTACTGTGTGTAAAATTATGTCCATACATAGACATTCACATACGTATGTTCAGAATATCTGTGTAATTTAAAAATACAAGATATGTGTTGATTTGTTTGCTTGATTTTTTTACCTAAAGGAAAGTGAATGTAAGGCATACAATCCAAGGCCTTTCTGTAAAACCTATACCATGGATAAGCAGCCACTGAACACTGGAGAGCAGAAAGACATGACTGAATTCTTCACTGACTTAATAACAAAAATAGAAGAAATGTCTCCAGAACTGGTGAGTTATTAAGAGGGAGCAAGAGGGAGCTTGAAAACTTTGGAATTTTCTCAAATTTCCTTGACAGAATTTATTAATTCATTCACAGAAAAATACAGTGAAAAGTTTGTTTGGAGGTGTTATCACAAACAATGTTGTTTCTTTGGTAAGTATTCTTTCCTTATCCTTATCTTTTTAAGTTTGGGGTTTTTTTTAACTTCTCAAAACAGTTATTTCATTGCTTTTCTCTTTCATGGCTGTGATTTAGGACTGTGAGCATGTAAGTCAGACTGCTGAAGAGTTCTATACAGTAAGATGCCAGGTGGCAGATATGAAGAATATTTATGTAAGTAATGCCAGGCTGAGACGTAGCATAGATCACTATTATAAATGGGTGCAGTAAAGTATAAAAGACTGTACCATACGCTATTGAATATGTTGATGCTTTCTGTATCTGTACTGTAGTTTTGGTGTATTTTTAGATTGATATTACTAGGTAATTTGATTGAATCGTTTCATCTTTTCAATGCAACATGCTATCAGCTGGTGCCATTTGGAATTGACTAAAGACTGTGTTACAGTCAGTAATCACTTTCTGCCTTCTGTGTTTTAAAAATGCTATGGCCAGGTTTTATAGGAGAAAATTGTAAATGTCAAAAGATTTGATAGCTGCATGTACTATTGCTTATTAAGATAATTCAAAACTTACACCAAAATAATTCTCAGGTTTTCAAGTTTTTTAAACAACTATTAATCCACATGCTTGGAATTTTAATTTAAAGCTCTTGAATTCTTTGGGACAGCTTGGAATATTGAGTACCATTTTTCTGAATTGGTTCTTTAATTTCGTGTTTGCGTTAGGAACTGGTTTTGCTGTCAGACTCTTCTCCTAGTGCAGGTGCATGCTCTTTTTGCAAACTTTTTGGTGTCTTTGACCACCTTTACTTTCACAACTTATGGAAATATTAATTAAACTCACTGCAAGATTGAAAGAGAGGAGTTTGTAAAGCAGGCTGTGCAAACACAAGATACAAATATCCAAGATAAATGTAAACTCCTTTTTGTTGTTGTTTTTGTTTGTTTATTGTATATAGGAATCTCTTGATGAAGTAACTATTAAAGATACCTTGGAAGGTGACAACATGTATACATGTTCTCATTGTGGGAAGAAAGTGCGGGCTGAAAAAAGGTATGATTAAGAGAACTAAACATTCCTAATGTTTCTTTTTAGTAAATTACTGAAAATACTATTTGAATTAGAATAATCTTTTAGATTAAACAAGACAGTGGTTTCATTCCATTTGCTACTGTGTTATGCCTATGAGGATGTAGTCCTGGTGCAAATGAGCACGTAACTAATCACAGAATCACAGAATGGTAGGGGTTGGAAGGGACCTCTGTGGGTCATCTAGTCCAACCCTCCTGCCGAAGCAGGGTCACCTACAGTAGGCTGCACAGGACCTTGTCCAGGCGGGTCTTGAATATCTCCAGAGAAGG
>Ga0181612_154494_pt1 | contig 10657 bp, 1 predicted proteins | sample HoacroProtozoa21_FD_119630 | JGI IMG/M metagenome (GOLD analysis project Ga0181612, IMG submission 119630) | Hoatzin crop microbial communities from Cojedes, Venezuel. Combined Assembly of Gp0051906, Gp0051904, Gp0051908
CAATTTTAGTATTTTTTGGGTTTTGGATGTGGGTACAATTCATGTGCTTGGTTAAATAATGTTAATAGTTCCATGCATAGTCTAGAAGGTAATCCTTGCTGAAACTGTTCTTGCCTGTAGGATCAGGAATTGGTAAAAATTGTTGGAATTAGATATGAAGTTGGTCCTCCCACATTATGTTGCCTCAAGCTGGCCTTTATAGATCATGCCACCGGAAAACATACAGACAAATCATTTTCCATCAGGTATGTGCATCTTTACTTGTCTGACAAGTATTTAAAAATACATTTCTTCTTAAGCTTCTTCCTGAAGCCCTAAGGCACGCACATGAAAGGGATTTTTTTTTCTTTTTTTTTACCTAGATACCATGATATGCCAGATGTTATCGACTTCCTTATATTACGACAGTTCTATGATGAAGCACGGCAAAGGAACTGGCAAGCTTGTAAGTGTGTTTTCTGAGTATTTGACTAAACAATTTTGAAGTTAGAAATTTGTCCTTGGCTAATTGCTGAATATGCTAGATGCTACTTGCTTGTAACTTCAGAGGGCTCTCTGGTAGGTAAGGTCCCTTTGCCCGTTAGAAATTTGAGCGTACTAATTGCTGTACTAAGCATTTTGGATGGATTATAATAGAGCTAAGATACAGTCTTTAAAACACATACTGAGACTCTAGTGTTCACTTTTTAATTTTGTAGCTAAGTAGCAAACTTAGATTTTAGCACTTGTATTTTTTGGCATAGTAAGTTGTCTCATCTTTTATTGAATATCAGTGGGTTTAGAACTTTGAACTGAGATACACTGATCAAAAGCTTTTCTAATTGCATGTAGAAGCAGCATAGTTTAACTTCTCTTAGTAGAATATCTGAGTAGACTTTTTTTGCTCTAGCTGATAGGTTTCGATCCATTATTGATGATGCCTGGTGGTTTGGAACAGTGTTGGGTCAAGAACCCTATCAGCCTCAGTATCCAGATAGTCACTTCCAGTGTTACAGTGTTAAGTAAGTATAAAAAGATTTTACACTTTTAGTGTTGGTAGTGTGGGTTGACACTTACATAGATGGCTTATTGGTATGAGAATGCAGAAGTTGTTCAAATTGTTCTGCTGCTTGTATTATCACTTCTTAATGGTTTCAAGTTGCTAATCTAGCACGATGTGATTATGTAATAACTTGTGGCAACTTTTTAGTGAATAGTAATATGGTAACAGAAGTTACTGACCTCTTTCACGTTTGCCAGTCATTTGCTGTAATGACCAGTGCAGAATCTCTTCCACAAAGCAAGTAATGCAATTTCCAGTGTATGTTAATTATTATTCTTCATTGATAATTGTTTTTGGATGGGGCATGCTGAATCTCTGTTGTTGTTGCTGACATCATGGTCCTTATGCTTCAAGTTCTCACACTGTCTTTCACACAGTGATCTCATGCTCCCACTAGAGACTCCTGTACAGGACGTTTCCAAACGTTGTTCTCTCTTCATGCTTGATGTATGCTTGTGAAGACAGAATTTGAGCAAATCAGGGGTATGAGGGCAGAGAAACATTAATGCTTAAACAGGAAAGGCCAAGGTAGTTGGGCCCATACTTTCTTTATCAAGGTGTGTTCTCCCTGCTGTCCCCCCATGAGTTTGATGTTAGTGGTGTTCCTGTGCACCTTCTTTCATATCGACAAAGACGTCCTTCACACAAAGGAGAAGAAAGGTGAACAAGGATAGCTCTGGACCTTAGTATTCAGTATCAGGATATTGTCTTTAACCTGGGCAGGGCAGGACATCTGGGATGGTTCTGGGATCTTGCTTGCTTTAGATTCCCCCAGCAAGGGAGGACCGCAAGGAGAATGAGTGAATGCATAATATTCCTATTTCTATCATGACCAGAGATTCTTCCCATGTCTTTTACAGTTTATTTTATATTCAGAGTTTCATCTTTAGAGGGCTTTCTTTTTTTTTTTTTCTCAGAGACTTTTGAACCTGTCGCTCATCCCAGAGAAAGGAAGTACTTGTATCTAGTAGACAAATCTGTGAGACTGCCAACAGTATGTTACGTCTTTTGATTCCTTGTCTCACCTACTTTACTTGTCAACATTCCCGTTGATTTTCCGTAGTGGGAAGGTGTAAATAACTTCAGTCTGGAAGTTCTTGCCTGTATGCTCTTGGCAAGTCAGTGTTCACTTTTGCTGCTACAGTTACAGTTAGCAATTGGCACTCTTGATGTACCGTAAATAAAAGTGGCATCAACATTGTCTACAACGGGTCATTTGACCATAAAGGATTTTTTCATGTTCCTGACAGTGATAAAGCTAAGACTGCTCCACATATAAAGGATGTCAGTACGTCCGAGTACTGTTTTTTCCTTGCTGACAGTTGCTTAATCACCCACAAGGAGAAAGTACATACAGATGAAAAACTGAAATCCAGACTATCTGTACATTTATTTCTTGCCCTCATTTCTTTCTCCTGCGGACTCCTCTTTTACCTGAAGAGAGGATCTTGACAAACTAAAATGGTACTGGATGCTTACTGACATCTTACTCATGTCCCAGGCCTGAGTGATAGTACACTAGGAGCGTATCTCCTGCAGGTGGTGTAGGGGTGGAGATACTCAAGTTACTGGCTAGTATATTTTCCCTTGTTTTGTGAAATGATGTACAGAGTAAGAACACACCAAGTCTAGATACCAGTATGAAAATACAACTAAATCTTCTTTCAAAGTACTAAATTTTATCTATTAGATAGCTCAACCCTGTTGATATGCTGCCATGGGGAGTCTGCGTTACCTTCCATATGTTATACCTTTCATATGTTTTGTTATGTTACCATAGTTGTTCCTTAAGAGTATGTTTAGTTGGGGTTTTTGGTTGTTTTCTTTGCCAGTTCAAAACCAGGTTTCCAGTTATGAGAAAGAGCCTATAGCCAATTTCCTAGACTACTTTCTGCTGCAACTGCTAAAGCCTATTTCAGTATTTTAATGCATCATCCTTTTACAGAGGAAAATCTAAAGCTGGTTTCAAGTTAGCTTAGTAATTGAATTGGTAAGGAATGAAGTGCTCTTTAAAGAGCACTTTCAAAAGAGAGCTCTTTAAAGATATGTGCTGATTTTGTTGAGAATGTGCCTCTGTTCTACCTTGACTCACAAGCAACGTTTCTAGAGAGGATTCTTAACATACTTATATGAAAATGTCTGGAGTGTTTTGCAGATGTAGTTAGGTTTTGTGACTCAACTGGGTCCATAGCTCTTCTTGTAAACATGGTACTTTGTTCAAGAATCTTAAGCCTTGTCTACCCAACAATCTGCATGTGGTTACCAGCAGTAGCTTCCTAATTTGCATTTGTATTCTTTATACATTGGATGCAACATTTTAAATCAGTTTATATGGGGGAAAAAAAAAAAAACCCTAAACACAAATGGTTGTGGCACCATCTTAGACAGCATATTGCAGTTTTTCCCTTTCGTCACTCAGGACTTGGGTTATCGTGCCTATTTAGGTGGTAGAATTTTGCTAATCCAGCTGAGTTTGAGTATCTGCAGTTGTTCTTCACCACTTCTGATACAAAGAGCTTTATTGGAGTAGAAGTGATTTTTATTTTATACCAGTAACAACCTTTGAAAGTTGGCTTCAAAACACTCTATGATGGAGAGTGTGGGAAACCACATTTGAATGAGATGAAGGGGAGTAACTGCCACGTAACTTGATGGGAAGTCTTACCAGTAGCCAGGTTCTCACACACTTGGGAATCATCTCAAATTATCACCATCACTGTTGTGTAGATAATAAATAAATGGAAGATGTATAAATGGAATGTTTTTTTATTTTAATGGCCAGACAAAAATAGCTTTTTGTGTAGAAGCAGCTTTGTATGTTGTGTTACCTGGATGAATGGAGCTTAAGCTGAACTAAATGGGGCTTTACTGGACTAAACTGTATTGATAGTCTTTCATGCATTATTATGAAGTAGTATATACACTTATGAATACCAAAAATTCTGAAGTATCGTACATTAGCTGGGGAGGAGAACTCGATGGATTAACCTTCGGAGCCTTCAGATCTCTGTTAGTTCATAAACATCAATCAGGCTGACTGTGGATCAATCAAAGTTTTCCTAAGTCAATGGGTAGTCCAAAATAATGGAGAGGTGCTCTTGCCTGAGCAGAGTATTAGTTATAAAATATTATGAGGGTGATCATCTGAATTTTCAGTTTGTTTAAAATAAATATGCAGGAGGTATTAGACCAAATGTCTTGCGTTTATTAAGTCATAAGTAGTAGGTGGCATTCACCCAGGCATTTGAAGAACTCTGATATGAAATCCCTGGCAAAGTTGCAGACTGTCCTACAGTTGGACCGTGTGCTAGAGGGTTGGCAGATCGCTGTTGTAACTCCTGCCAACAGAAAAGGCTGTGGAGGGAAACTGGTGAAGTGTAGACTGATACATTTGACGTCAGTTTCTGGTATATGCCTATAACAAAGAATAATACTGTTGAGCACAAGCATAAGCCTAGCTGCAGGAAAGAGCCAGCACTGCTTCTGTACAGGGAAGTTCTGCCTCTCTACAGTTCTTGAAGTTCTGAGACTTAGTAAGTGTATGAATAAAGTGGACAGTGGACAGCATATATTTGGATTTTTTTTAAGAAGCCCTGGGCACAATTTCTCTTCAAGAGATGTTAAAGAAACTAAGGTGACGTAGGATTGGAGTAAATAGTTCTATGTGTTGAAAATTCTTTAAAGGTTAGGTTGCAAAAGAGTGGTTCTTAACAATCATATTTCAGGCTGGAGTAGTGCGCTCCCCCAGGAACTGGTGCTGCGACCAGCTTTACTCGGTATCCTTCTAAGACTCTTGGAGGGTGCGCACAGTGAAGTACCCATGGTCTGTAAATATCACAGGTCATTTCAGGTGGTAGTCAAAGATCACCCTAAAGGTGAGGTCTTCCAGAAGGACCTCATGAAACTGACTGGGCAAAAAAGTGCCAGGTAATTTTCAGTGCAGGTGTATGTTAGGCAAGACATCTGAGGGAACAGTGGTCTTATTTATGCTTATACGACATTGTGCTCATTAGTAAATTCAGCTGAAGATGGAAATGTTGAGATAGTCATTGACAGGTCTCAGAACATCAGCTGTATGTGCAGGGGCAGTGGCAAAAACCAACAAGGTGTTGGCCACCACCAGAAAGGATATCAAGGACAAAACAGTATTGCTGCTTTCCAGCACTGTGGTGTGCTGATGTCTTGATGTATTTTGGGTCTCAGCATGTAAAGGCAGATGCAGTGACTTTGAGAAAGATACAGAGAAGGGCAACTAAAATGGTTATGTACAGATACTTTGTGGATTAAGATTAAAAAAAAAAAGTGACTTTTCAGATGGAAAAGAATGGTGAAAGGGTTGTGTTCATAGTTCATAAAATCATAAAGATGATAGGCAAGATGAATAGAGCATTATTCTTCACCAAATTCTGTAATGACAGAAGTAGAGGTGTGTGTTGAAATCTGTAGGAGAGTTGTTTAAAAGAGTTTGGGTTTGGTTTTTTTTTAACATTGCGGGTAGTGAACTTTGAAAACACATTCACATAGGAGGCTATGGAAACAGTATTAGCAGGTTCAGAAAGATACTAGACAAAAATAAACAGATACTAAAGGAAATAGGCTGGGATGTTTTCCCAAATGTGCGTAGAGGAATACAGTGATCCTGACTGCTGGAAGTAAGAATAGAATGGACTTGTACCAGGATCATACGGTCTCCGTAAATAGCATCTCCCAGTAATAGTTTCAAAGACAGAAATTACTGGTCTAGCCAGACCAGTAGGGTGTTACACTGATCCAGTCGGGCATTTCTTATGTTTGAAATACCAGAATTTGTTGTTATTTTTTTGTGGACTTAAAAACATGTAAAAAGCTGCCTAAATATGGTAGAATTGAGAGATCTCAAAATGATATTCATACCCAATAGTTAAGTATCAGAATGAATGTAGAGATACCCTGTCAATATCAACTGTGTTTGCTTCGTCTTGGTACTTACTTCAGTTTCTTCATTTTATACTTACTCTCTTTTTTGTCTTCATGTGGTATGCCTTATGAAATTAAATGTTAGTATACCAAATACCTCACTTACTGTTCTTCCCGTCTCTGAAATATTCGATGGACTCTCACAACTACTGTTGTGGTTAGCAAAAAAATCCTCTTTTCTGTGTGTTTTTTTCTTGTATCTTCCCCTTGATGTTGTAATCTCGTTTTTCCAAGTGTATGGCTTATTTTTCTTCTGCAACGTCCTGATACAGGCTTTGTAACATGAATTTTGATATTGGGTGAGTTGCATGTGGCCAAAACCAGGAGCACAATTTTAATCTGAAATTCGTTATGAAAAACGTTTCCTTTTTGCACTGTGACAGCTGATGGCTAGCTAATGCTTTTTATATGCATGTTTATACAGTGTATTTTATTAATACCTAAAAATAGTTATGATTTAAATATGCTTGGAGGGAGTACTTCTGAGTCAACATAACTTTAAATTATTATTGATTTTTTTTTTTTTTTAATTCGGTGAATCAGATGGGACAACGGTGAAATTGAAAAGCTTAGCCCGTGGGACATGGAACCAGTTCCTGAGAATGGTAGGTAGAAATTCAGTTAATAAAACAGTCCCTCTTTCCAGTTCCTTCATTTCATGCAGGTATTGGGCCATAGATGATTCCTATCTTTCTTGCAACTCTTGCCACCAAGTCTTCCGAGTAGAGTATCCATTGTGCATATCTATTTAACAGATGGAACTGATATGTAACAGTTATCCTTTAAAATACAGAGAATGTCAGCAGGGTATTTTTGTGCGTTTAGGCAGGGAAGTTCTTAAAGACAGTCTTGCTTCAGATTTGGTGAAATACCTTTAATATACCTACATTTTTTCCCCTTTGCATCTTTCAGAGCAATTTTGAAGGAAATACTTGAACTGTGTAGCTCTGGCTTATGCAATAAAACCTGCTGCTTCCAACTGCCAAGTTTCAAAAAACTATTTTGTTGTAATACATTATGGAATGGGGGGTTGGGAGAAGAGTATGTATAAAATAATTTCCAGTCAGCATATCCTTACTGCATACAGTTTAAAAGCAGCAGTTTATAAAATTTGCTGGTCAAATCCAGATTAACTGTAAATGAAACAGTTGAATTCCTGGTTTGTCTTACTCAGTGGAGTTTTGCAGTGCTTGTCAGTGCCAGCTGGATGGAGGGAGGGAAGGCTGTGAAATACTGAGAGAGTGCTTACTGAAGAAGCTGTCAAAGATACTAGTTTTCTTAATAACGCTTGCTAGGAGATAGCTTCTTTCCTAGACACAGGAAGGCTTACACTATCTTTTTTTCTTCAAGACAAGCATATTGTACACATGTGGATGTTCTCAGTAGCCACCCGACTGTCTAATCTTCGAAGTGTTGGCTGGCTGCTTCAGTCAGATCTTGTGATGACAAATTGTGCAAAGCAGTCTGAAATCAAAATGCGAAATTGATATCTTTGTGCATTTTGGTTTATAGAAAACAAGTAATCAGCAGGATTTTGGCTTTACACACACAGATGTGTCAATTGAAACATTCCATTTTTCTCATCACCAGCATCTGTCTCCTGACATACAGAAGCTGTTCTTATTCATCGTGAACTGGTTAATGCTTCCCCATATATGTCACTGAGAGACGGCCGTATTACTGTTAGAGGCTCACAAGCCTGACATGTGAGTTTAAGTCAGGATTTATTTTGTTAACAGGACAAACTGTATCAATTTCTTCTGAAGGCTGTATACTATGGTTGAAACTTTGTTTATATCAGTGTATTAATTATCACTTTTTCCTCTTATGGACGGAAATACAGAGAGTAGTGTTCTCAACCTAAGCTTGATAGCATAAAGGAACCAGAATTCTTGAAATGCTACACTATCAGTATAATGACAGAGACATCCTACAGACGCTAATTTAAATCTGGATAGTATTACATGTGTAAGTCATCATTTACTAGCTATATCAGAGGCAAATTGTAACTTCTTTCTTTGATCTGATAAGTTGTTACTTTGCCATGTTAAGAGCTTAGTTGAGCTGAGGAGCTACGACTTTACCATAGTAAAACTGTGAAGGGACGCAAAAAACAAAAAAGCTCAAAGCTAGTGTATGGTTTGTGGACAAGGTCAAAGAATTGAGAAGAATATCCTCTGAACAGGTCAAAGATAAGTACCACAGGAGCCACTGGACTAAAGGAAAACCAAAAATTGTCTGAAGACAATCCAGAACTCCTTATTTTCTGCCTTTTCTTCCAAGCAGACAATGGCGCTTTGTAGGGAAGTAAAGCTCTTACAGAAAGGTTTTGTGCATTTCTAAAAAACGTTATGCTAACAATATAGTATAAAACAGGGGTTAAACCCCTTCTCCGTTGCGTTCTCGTGCTTTCTTCAGTTGGAATGACTTAGAGATCAAATCAAAATTGTACCTTGCGTTTGCCACTTACCTCAAAATATTTCTTCTTTATTCAGTTTACTAAGATAGATGTATGAGAGAAGAACATCACTGAAGTTGAACTAACTAGCAGGTCACAAGTTTAATTTGTTACCTTCTGTATCCTGCAAGCATAAGCTTGGTCTCGTGATTATCAAGATACAGTATCAGATGTCAGACTCTTGTCGTGTCAGGGACAATGCTGTCAAGATCAGGAAAAACTGGTGCATATAGACCTGAAAGTTCAGTTTTCAGCAGCCTGTTTACTAAACCACTATTGGTGTGGGCTGGCTGTTGTTATATATTAACTGACTGTAGCTGTGCTGTAAGCACTGCAGCCCTCCTTCTGGGGATTCAGCTTTCTGGGACCCATTTACCTCTGAAGATTAGACTATGTGGTCATGCTCTGTATAGATATAGAACATGCCAGGAGTTACGTCAAGTCTTCTGTGTCACGTGTACCAGGGTGCTGCAAAGAACACGAAGCAGAGATCTTTACGTGCCTGTTGAGAAGGACGGAGTTTTGTGTGTTTTAGTCTGTCATTTTGCTTTAGTTGCTACTCCTGCAGGAGGAAATCCCTCTTGAGCACTTACACAAGGGAGTACCAGATACCATGTGAGTTCTTCTTGACACAACCCTATGTAAGTGTAGAAGCATTACTTGCTGCTTTCTTAGTGCTGTCTTCAGGAAGTTTGGCTGCAGAATTTGTTTCAGCTCGGAGATAATTCACCTCTGCCCGTTGAGCTTCTCCTAGCACTTTTGCATTTTATCCATTTATTTCTTGAAGAACTGCTTCATCTCTAGTTCTATTTCTGTGGATAACAAATCCACTGTTAGGGCGCCACTGATGCAATAAAGAGCAGAGAACTAGAGATTTCTTTGGATTATGAAGACTAACCCTGTTCAGCTGAAGGAAAAAATAGTCATTTTCATAAACTTAGAAGATCCTCCACTAAAGCTTGGATTTTTTTTCTTTACAGTAGTTGTAGCCGAGATGTACTTTAGAATTTGTGCAACGTGTTCATGGATTACTGTCGTTGTAACACTGACAAGGACCCTATCCTCTTGCTTTCATTTTTAGTGGATAGACTCTCAGATGCTAACAGAAGTTTTTGCTGTGGTTTCTGGCTATAAGCCTACATGCTTTATACTGTTGAATTTGTCTGCTAATAAAAAATAATTTATCTGCTAATTCCTGTCATCCTAATCAGTACAAAGAAGTGATCTTGCCTACCCACGGTGTCTGATCAGGAACCTTCACATGCTTGTTCCTTTTCAAGTGCTGAAGTGAAATGAGGAGCTTAGCTTTGCAAAAACAATGAAGGTGCAGAAACTGCAGATGTACTATAAACAGTCTGTGGAGCTGAGGGTGAAAGACATCCAGGGATAATACATCATCTACTCTTTCATTCTGCATTGGCCAGATTGCATTAGTCTTTTGGAAGCAGTGACTCTTTACACAGTACCATACATCACAGCTTCATGTTTCTACTACTTCTTATTGCTTTGAAATGATTAATGTGCCATGTTCAAAACAAATATTTTTCTAAATGTCCAAAACGTCACAGTTGTTAATACCAGGAAGGATGTCACAAGGTCTGTTGCCTGTCTTGCAGACGCTTAAAGGTTGAGGGCACAATTTTACTTTAACTTACAATCCTGTGAAGTTTAGGGCATGCATTTAAAACAAAAGCATATAAACCACTCTTATGAGTTTAAGTCATCTTCTAAGTCTGGTGCTTAGATGAAGAGAGGAGAGTGTCTTCTGGAAATTCAGAACTGTAGAAAAGGCGAATACAGGATATCTTTGCTGTTGTATGTGTTTTGCATGCTTCTTTTCCCTATGGTCTTGGAATCAAACTCCACTTTAAGGCAAGAATTTTTTTGTCAGTTACAAGCATATGAGTATTTAATAAGCGTGAGTACCTAACAATTTAGCTTATTTTGTGTTCTCACATCTTACCCTTTCCTGTTTGCTGTTACTCTTCAGTTGATCAGCCTGAAGAATTGGGAGCTAGTGTTTCTGTGACTTTTGACGAGGTGGAGAAGCTACTGTACAAACCCCAAGAAGGGGAGTGGGGAATGAGATCTCGTGATGAAGCGTGTGAACGAATCATCAGTGGTATTGATCAGCTTCTGACTCTTGGTGAGCACGTACTCTAAGCTTTAGGAAGTTTTCTCCTAACGTTACATTTATAAAC
>Ga0181612_163387_pt1 | contig 10657 bp, 3 predicted proteins | sample HoacroProtozoa21_FD_119630 | JGI IMG/M metagenome (GOLD analysis project Ga0181612, IMG submission 119630) | Hoatzin crop microbial communities from Cojedes, Venezuel. Combined Assembly of Gp0051906, Gp0051904, Gp0051908
ATTATTAGTGTTATTAGTAAAACTTTTTATATTCAATTTGTAAGTCTCTCTCCCTTTTCTTCCGTTTCCCTTTCCCTGGTGGGAGAGTGGGGGTTAATAGAGAGCATCTGCCACTCAGTTTATTGACACCCTGCTTTATACCGTGACAACTACTTTGTCGAGAGCTCTAAATTTAACTCTGACCTAATTCTAGACATTGCACTTGTACTGCAATACAATTGCTGCATACCCAAAGATTCTTCCTGGTTTCCTCCTCTAACAACATTGTTGCTATCTGAAAACTATTTGATCCAATAAAATATTGATGAAAGATTCAATCTGTTCTTGGTAGTGGAGTGGAAATTTATGCTCACCCTAAAAAATAATTTATTTGTGACCTGTTTTCTCCCAAAGCTATGTCACTAATATTCTGTTACAGCCTGTGTGCACCAGGACATCTTGGCAACTATGATAATAATAAGTTTACAGAATTTCTGGGTATTTTTCACATTCACCATAAAATGCATGATGCTAAGTTTACCAACAAATAAAAATGTAACAAATTTTTAAAGGAGTGGGAAAGTCCAAACCCATAACTGCGTATGTATAAATAATTCTTAAAGCCAACTGCATATTAGATTTATTTTAGCTAATAGAGCTGAAAGTACTTAATCAGGGTTGACTGTCCCATAGAGGTCTTTATGGGTATAATCAATATCATGTAAGAAGACTAGTTCTGGACTTTGTTATATATGATTTTAATATACTAAAAAGCTAAAACACAAGAAATGATTAGTGAGAGAATTTCAAAAGATTTATGCATCTCTGGTGAGTACCCAGATGTTATATCCAGTAGTCAACTTGGTCGCCAGAAAATGCATTATTTTTCTCGTTTTCACAAAAATGTTTAAAGGTTGTTTGTATTCCTTTCCTCTAGTCCGCTCTCACACAGACACACACTAAACACACTCCAACACAGACTAATTTACAAAGACAGAAAAAAAATAATATTGCAACTAATGACTGAACATATAAATTAAAAAAAATATGAAAAAAATTCCCATATTTTGTCACAGGTAAGTTTCTGAACAAGGCAACTCTCAGTGGGTTTAAATACTTTTATAGCATTTTAATGCTTTCTTGAAAACAATTTTTAGTAATTGGTATCATGAACACATTCTGAAACAGCAGAGAAATTATTTTATGTGATGCAGACATCAAAAAGATTAAGTAAAACTAATAAATTTTAGTATAATAGCTGTATTTTTTGTTCTAAAGGATTCAAGGGCATCTACATCAATCAAAACACATGTTTAAAGGGCTTCAGCATTATCCCTTTTATGGACTCATTCTCCCTTTATAATAATTTTTTTTTTTTCTCCTCAGAAGGTCTTATATTGGTTCATACTTTTTCTTCAAAACTCATTTTTTCATAAATTCTATCATAATCAGAACTCTTCTCTTTATAAAAATGAAGAAGGTGTAGGTACACACATGCGTGAGTAGAAAGATGGAGAGTTACTCTACATATGCTCCAAGACAGCTGGCTATGAAACGGCTTCACTTTGGAAGGCCTACAGCCACATCAGCCCAGCATATAGACCCATCAGAGTATAGAGCAATTTGCATCTATCTGCACACATCCATACAACGGTGCTTTCAGATATTCTCAGAACATAATTCACACATCAGGGAAGAGTGAGGAAAATGATGCATCTGAAATTATACACATCTATGTTTTGCCACTGGGTAGGTGGAGGTAGCCACATCTCACCAGCTTGAATCCTCTCCTGGAATCAGGCATGAAAGCCGTCTCTTTGAAACACTGAAGGTTCAGTCCTTTTTCAAGAATTCAGATAATTCCAACCAACTTAAGCCTTCTTTTTCCGGTAGGCCAGTGACTGAATTCTTCTGCCCTAACTTCAGCTTCTGAAAGTTAAGGTCTGGATTCAGGTGTCCTTTTGCAGCACCGTTAAAAATGCAGTTGGCTATCCTGTCTGTGTTCCAGTTACTACTCCAGGACCCAGGACTCCCAGTTCCCAAGACATATTTATCAGCCACATATGGAAGTCTTGGATATCCTACAGCATTTGAAACAGTCATATAAACTACTGGATATTTAAGTCTGAGAAAATCACCTTCAGGTTCATTTAGTTTCGTCCTAAGATTGGTGTCTCAGACTGTTCAGATCAATGCCTCTGGACAAGATTATTTCTCTTCACTGAATGATTGTACAAGGAATTTAAAGGCCCACAGATAAGCATCTCTGGAGAACCTAAGGTATCCAAACATCCAAAAAGTGTTTGTAGATACATCAGAAGACCTGTGGAAGACATATACCCTGCCTGAGTCTGCAGGGCATGGCTGGCAGACAGGTAGCTGAAGGGCGTCACAAATGACACTTGGGGATTATGTGTGAGCTGGTCTCCAGAAGGAGTCTCTCAGAAACCAATTGCTAGCTTTTAGAAGTCAAGGGCAGAGTTCAGACAACATAGGAACCTCGTGCCACTATAATGGCCAAGAGATCCACAGAGGCTGATAGATATGATGGAGCTAGAGGTGAAGTGAATTCCATGGGGCATCTAAAATGACACAAGACTCCTGCATGGCAGTAAATGAAATGGACAGATCTCTGAAGTGAAGCCTAAAGCCTCCAAATTCCAATGAACATTTTGACTTTAAGATCTATTCAGTTATCTAAATTTCCTTATATGATACTATCCGAAATGTCCTAGAGTGCTTAGGACATCCAAACAGGCTGGCAAATAATACAGGGGGCTTACAGGAGGTACGCTCTGGAGCATTTTAAAGGACACTAGATGCTAACAGTCAGGCAAATGAAGTGTGTCCTGAGAAAAGCAAGCACCTGGGATAGTAATCCAGAGAAATTCTGATGGCACCTACCAGATTCATAGTGCTCTGTCTGGAGCTGTGTTAGCTGGTGAGTCCATGTTTCGTTTGATATTGATGCTTTTTTAAAAGCAGATCCTTGAAACTTTTGGTCTGATTCTCCTGTAACTACTGATACCTTTGAACTAATCTGTAGCCTATGAAAGATCCATAATCAGTCCACAAACTGCCTGGCACAAAATCCCTTGGCAACTGTCCACTGAGTGCACAATCTTATTCCATGCTTTTTCTGGCAAAGGGCCGACCAGAATGCTTTATGGTGTAGAGATGTCTATACCAACAGTAGCAATCCATGTTTGAAGAAATTTTATCAGTTACACCAGCATAATATATGCCAGCACACTTAATATTCTGAACTTATACCAGTATAATTCTCAGTGTCAACACTTTTATACCAAACTAAGTGTGGCTTTTTGGTTTACCTAGAGCTATTTCCCAGGCAACACAGGAAATTCCTATTATGTGACTTAGAACATATTTCAGAAAGAAATTCTGTGGAGCCCTTTTTGTAAGGCAAGATAAAGACAAAACTAAATCCATAAGTATAGTTTTCTGAATAGAGATATTCTGCTACAAAGCTTAGTGAGAATGATGTTTAAAAACCCTGCTTTTGTATCTGACAAAAAGAACTAATAGGGGAAAAGAACATAGCAGATGCTTTATGTTCCAGGACCTATAAATTGCACTTTCCTTTTGAGATTGGGAACTAATTTTAAGAATTAAATTATTCCTGAATATTCAGATGCCATGGAAATTGCTGCTGTTATTTTGATATTAAATGATGCCTGTTTACATAATTTTCAAATACTAACTAATAATTTTGGGTTAAATTACTGTCTTTCTAAATTTACTTGTAGATATCAAAGCTGCTTTCGAAGTGGATGTTATTGTGACTCTCAGATTACATAATTACCATTAGAATTTTTAATTTTTATTAAAAAAATCAAAATATGTAATAACTATCCTCTAATTACTGTAATTTTACATCATAGTAATGTTTACAGAATTAAATTGCACTAATGAGAGGTACATGAAAGATTTACATGATGTGGCTGTCTGTGGTACTACAGAACTATATTCTAGGCTTATGGTTGTGTGTTATCCTTGGTCAGAAAGAAATAAGTATACAGAACCTAAGCCAGCAGCCTAAACAGAAGCTTGAAGTGTCATTTGGGTTCCGCTGAGATATCCAAGGTATAAGAAGCTGGCAGATATAACACAGAATCCATGGGAGACCTGAAGACTAGAGCTAGAGACTACTGGAGATACTGTTAGTTGTTCCAAATGGTAATTATTTGGGCAAAGCAAATGAACCCTCTTTCTCTCCTACTTGGGAAACGACAGGATGAAATATAACTGTTACCTGAACCGTAGTATTTGTGCCTTAGATATGTTTAGACAGAAGCTGATATTTCATGTGCTTATATCAAGTACTCTTTTATTTCTATATTTCCATTGTACTGTGAGAATGTTGTGAACATCACTTTTAACCTGAATTCAAACAAAAAGAATCTTATGAATATTTACATCAGAAAAGAAACATGGACTGCGCTAGATTTCAAACCCATAACAATGGTATTTGGATTATTGTAGGGTAAAGAAGAATAAGTAAGCTTTTGAGCTGTCAGAGTGCAGATCACCATAGGTTGTGACTGTGGGAAGTAAATAAGGAAAATTTCTCAGAAATATTTAAAAATGTCTGATAAGCAAGAATTCTGTTTCACATATGTAATGTCAAGAGGTCGAAATTTATTTTCATTTTCTACCAGCACAAACCTGAAATTTATCATAAAGCAAACAATCCCTTCAAAGACACGGATGCATGTAGGGTATTTGCTTGACTTCAGGAAGAGCCAGACTTAATTCTTACTTTAAATAACATTTTGTAGGCATTAAATTTTTGCTCACTCTTGAGATGATTAACTGAACCACTAAGCCTGCAGCTGTTCTGTGGAGTGGCCTTCTATAATTAATAATTTCACCTTGAAGCCTATACAGTTTTATTGCGACTAGTATTTTCCATGAAAACTTTTGACTTCCATGAAGAAGAGTATCTTGGCAAAAAAGAAAAAAGTAAAAAAATCTTAATAAGCTAAAGTGGAAAAAGGTTAGAAGAAAGGTGAAAGAAATATCTGGCAACAGTTATTAGCAAGCAAGAAGAAATGAGCAGATAAGCAAAACATCAAAAACTTTTCTTAAGTTATTCTTCTGTACATTTTGGTACAATTTGACTTCTGGTGCAATACAGCTGTATAATTCCCACTGGCTAACAAATTGCAGAGGAGCAACACCAACTGTGACCAGGCTGAGAGACCTCAGTTATCATGGTTCTACATGACGAGGCTAAAGATACTAACCACCCCCACCGGAGGAACAGCTGATGTTCTTATGATGCTCTTATCAGATGGTCTCTGATGAGAGTGCTTCCTTTAAGGACTGCGTTTATGATTCTGCATACAATGGACCCTCTATGGAGCTTAGATGTTGGTTTATGGAAATGAACAACTGACTGTTGCTGAGCTTGGAAAACATAACAAGCTGCTGAGAAAGTTTAGTAAGTACCACAAGATATAATCTCATAATTGAGTTGGACGTCAATGTTCCTGGGAAGTACAAGCAATATTTCTGCTGGACATCAAAGTAAGTCCTTTTTAAGCTCTGACCTTTCCTATGTTTGTATATACAATGAAAATACAACAGAAGGAGAAAGCCAAAACTGACTATGAAAATAAATTTGAATTGCTGCATTCTTACTCTGTGCTAAAGATGAGTCTAAGTTGAAAACATACACAAACATGCACACACATACTGGCTTGCTTTATTAAATTTGAGTTTCAAAATTCAGTGCATTATTTCCTTCTCCTTTTCCTGTTCTGGGGTTTGGTATGGTTTTTTTTTTCCTTTTATAGGCATCATGCTTGAAAGTGAAAACATATTTATGCATGTGTGACATACATGCATAGAAATGTGTATATATATATTTGGGGGAGACAATGGTTTTTCCCACTTTCTTGATGAAGACTGGACTTGGTAATGACTGTTAAGTCTTACAAGAATTCCAGTATTTTAAGCAGGCCTCTCATTGCTGAAGCAGATGTGTTTGTCTTTAATTTAACCAATCGTTTTATCCAGGAAAGCTCCTTAACTCATTATAGCTATCAACATTAACTAGATCACCTGAAACAGTACTAGTGTTAATTGTACAGGATTTCCAGCCCATTACCAAACATCTCGAAATCAGATAGATGTAGAAAACTCATTCAAAGCTAGAGATAAAAATGGTCATGTAGAAGCATCAGTAAGATACACCTTCAGTTTTTTCAAATTGCGAAAAATGTAAAACTCATAATAATTCTTCATTTTTTAGAACATTTTCATAGAATCTTTTTATGAATAAATGCACTAAATCAACTTGAAAGATCAATTTGTAGATAAATAAGAAGAAAGGAAGAGTAATCAATCTGAAATTGTTTTAGACGTAATTAAATTGTTAGTGAAATAACACTTTATAATATTAAATCTCTTCACTAAGTGTTATATAACTTTAATTAACAGTGTTGATATGAAAATGAGCAGTGTCAGCATCACAAATAATAACAGTGTTGAAAAGACACGTTGAAAACTAATGATGTAGGGAAATGACATCCCACAAGACTTTCAAATAACTTTTTTTTTTCAATTTTACTAAATCCTCAGTGTGCCAAAGACCTAGAGAGTATACCTGTGGTCAAAAATGGGAGTCACATAATGTACTCTTATTGATCTTGAAAAGTTGCTCTACAGTATCTCTCAACAGTGTTATTCTACAGAGCTGAAGGGAGGGAACCTCATCAGAATGACTATTAGATGGAAGAAAGGCATAATTTTAAGTAAGGGAATATGGTCATTGGTTCCCCCAGATAAAGAAGTTATTGTTTTTAACTACAGTACTCTGAAAACTCGTGTGAAAATGATTGTGTCTTCCATTGAATTATCTACAATAACCTGAACAAATAATCCAATTAATCAGGTGAACAGTTCCACCAAAATACTAAAGAGTTTTGTCTTTACTATGCCTTCACTCTTTTTTGTCAAGTTCCTGCTATTAACTATCTGTGGCAGAGAACAGGTAAGGACAGCAAATAGATAATAAGAAGGATAACTATATTCTTATCACTTCTATTCTACTGAGCTAACCTTGATGCTTTTGTCAGAGGAAACCTGAACTGAGCTCACAGATTGATATTGTTAGCTTTGTTGCTCTCTAAAACCTAATCAGCTATTTTTGAACTGCCTGCTGGAATAGAGTTTTCTCATTTTCGTCTAGTTGTGCAAAAGCAGGAAGAACTTGAAATTCTGGAACCTTTGAAATCAACAGGATAAAGGTTCTAGCCTTCCAGGTCCTGTATAATGAGCATCTAAGGGAATTAAATTCAAATTTGAGGGTATATAACACTTGCTTTTCTACTTGAAGGACAGAAAAATATTTACTAAGTAGAGTTCCCTTTTCTTAATATATAAAAAAGTAGAATTGGAGAAGGTATCTGAAAGAAGGAAAGAGATTGGGAAGTAGTATAAATAGTAACAATTTAAAAGGAAATTAAATTAGGCCTACACATCTCCTCAAAAATAGTACTGTTCCTGTTTCCAAAAATGAAATTAAGTGCAATTTTAGAAAAAAAGTACTCAGTCTTAAAGTCACTGAAACTAAATTCACATTATGTGTAATACAAGGAAAAAAAAGTCCTAAAATGAGTATTCAGATAATAGGCAATGCCTGTGTGCCAGTGTTCAAAGAGATCTTGCCAAGCATCAGGTCTGAAGAACTATTTTATTATTTAAAAGATATGTGACAAAAACTATTTTATTATTTAAAAGATTTGTGACAAGTTCTGATAGAAAGTGGTAATTTTTAAAACCGATTTTCAAATTAACTCATGTACTAAGAAACAGGTTTGCTTGTAAATTCTAAGAGAATTCTATCCATACTCAAAATCTCAAACAGTAAATGGTGGTTCTAAACAGTGTAATTCTCGGGACAGTATGGTGTACTTGAAACATAAAAAGTACATGTTACTGGGTTAGTGATACTGTAGAATGATAAACTTATTTCATAATTTGGGGGGGTTATAAGAAAAAATCATTGCTGTGGTCCTCTAGGGATGCCTCAGGCTAGACAAATTGCTTTAAGACTGACAGACATTCATAACTATGGTGACCAAAAAGTAAATACTGCCATTAATGGCCCCTTCCTGACCTTAAATAGTAAAAAGAATGAAATGGTAGCATGTATTGTGACTCACAATAAGTGTTGTGCACAACTAACAGGTTATTACCTTTAGAGAGAGAGAGTCATATCACACATACAACTGCTGTTATCTTAGATAGTGCATCTTACAGTGAGAAAGGGAAAAAAAACTTGATAATATTTCAGAAGTACTTGAAAAATGAAGAACTTTCAAAGTTTTCCGTGGGGCATCACCAAAGTCTTTACAGAAAGTTTCCATAACATGCAGAAGACATAAAATCTGAGTATCTTGTTTATTATGAAGGCACTTTGTGTGCAAAGTAGGGGTGTTTGATGTTTAACTCATCTAGAAAGGCAGATTTCTTAAAGGAACCAGTAGCACTGTGTTTGTAGTCTGAATAACATGGATTAATTTAGTCACTGGAAAGGTGTTTTTTGATGTGCATAATCTGCACTTTATGTTTCAATTACCGAGACTCTATGATAAATACATACTGTAATAGCTCCTGTACAGCTATATAGAGTAGAAATATGTCACCATCTGCTTTTTTTTATGAAGTTGAAGAAACAATGATGAAACGAAAGGCTTTTGAACACTGAAGGCTTCAGATAGTTTTAAAAGCCAGACAAGGCTTTGATTTGGACCAAATAACAGAGGAAAACTGGTCAGTAAAAGAATAAAAACTGTTCCCCATAGTTCCCCATAGATTGAATGCATCTCTGTTATCTAACTGAAGCAGTTATATGCCACCTTAGTTGTTCTTACATTATGTTCTAATGTATAAATTTGGTTTGCCCACCTCCACGTAATACTGACATTAGATAAGAACTAACAAGTATAAATTCTTCTCAGCTCTCTACTTTTACTCAGAAATTATGTCAGCAAGCTTCGGCATAGTCTTTCACTGATATTCATTGATATTACATGAAGTGGTTAACAATTGGTTTTGTAAAAACAGCATAATAAGCAGAAGCTTTTACCTCAGCATTTAGAAAGATCACAACACATAAAACATACTGGAATAAATACATAAGGTATTTACGCATCTAGAAAATGTGTAATTGTATTCATTGAAATTCAGATACTAAATGTCCATACATTTGATTAGTGGTTGCAGTGATTGTCCGTAAATGTAAATGTACTTAAATAACCTACCAGGATATTCTGGGACCTTTTGTTTAGAAAAACCTAACTAGTAAATCCTGACTTATTCAGCTTTTTCTTCTAGAATGTTTTCAGCTTTAAAATACAAATAAAATACTCCAGAATCCTGAAAAAGTTCCAACCTCTTTACTCCGTCAGAATATCAAGCTCTTGTTTTATCTATGCACACAGAATTTTGTAAATATGTCAGATTATCCATCTGCCCAGAAAAAAATTGTATGTCTACAGGATCTATCTTGTGTACCAAGAACTTCTTCTTGCATATCCCATTTTAGATCTTTTTTAGTTTTTCTTGGGGTTTAGGGTTTTTTGTTTTGTTTTGTTTTGTTTTTCTTGTTTCGGATGGAGAGCTTTCGGAAAAAAATCTAATGCTGTAATTTTGTCCTTCTGGGGAAGAAGGTTGTTTTGCTATCTTTATTATTTTTTCTTTCTTCTGAATCAATACTTCACCAAGGACTTCAGGTGAAATCCTCCTTTTAACCTCTGTAGTTGCAGAGGAACTATCACATCTGAATAAATACAGCCTCTTGGGAATGTAAATAGATAGTTAGTTTCTCATTATATCTTTATTTTCCTAGCTTGGCTGGTTTTGCCCATGCATGCATGTTAGTGGGAAATGAGAAAGATCTTTCAGACTTTGTTCAACACTTCATTCAATATACAGCAACCTTAAGCACAAAACAGCACTTACTTAAACAGGGCAAAAAATTACTTACCCTATAGTACATATGATTCTTTAAAACATTTTCTTAAAGAGTCTGTAATGCTTGTGTATCTATCCAAGACTAGATTCCTCATGAATAACAATTTCCACCATACAGCAAGACTTCCACACCACTTGTACATTACAAAAAAATGGAAGGCAGAAGAAATCGAAGGAAGCAGTTATTCTAAAGAATACCATTCTTTTTTCTTAAAGTGATTGTCCAGACAAATTCCATCTGGTAACCAGTGTATAACTCTTTCAGCAGGTTTTAGGTTATCTTCATTTGAAGATAAATTTCAGGATAATCTTATTAAACAACTCTAAATCTGTACTTCTGGACCAAAGACATAGAGAGCCTGGGAGAGGGACCTGGCAGGGGAACCTGGAGGATATAGTATAAACCCACAGTTTGATAGTTGTGCTGGGTTGACCCTGGCTGGACACCAGGTGCCCACCAAGATGGTCTGTCATTCCCCTCCTCAGCTGAACAGGGGAGAGAAAATATAACAAAATGCTCATGGGTTGAGATAAGGACAGGGAGATCACTCACCTGTTACCTTCATGGGCAAAACAGACTTGACATGGGGAAATTAATATAAGTTATTGCCAAACAAATCAGAGCAGGGTAATGAGAAATAAAATAAAATCTTAAAAACACCTTCCCCCCACC
>Ga0181612_164937_pt1 | contig 10657 bp, 6 predicted proteins | sample HoacroProtozoa21_FD_119630 | JGI IMG/M metagenome (GOLD analysis project Ga0181612, IMG submission 119630) | Hoatzin crop microbial communities from Cojedes, Venezuel. Combined Assembly of Gp0051906, Gp0051904, Gp0051908
AAAGCTACACATTAAAATGTTACATTTTAAAACTTTAAAGCTACGGTACAAGAGTGGTCTACTTGGCTTTAAAAATTTTATTAAAGGCGTGTATGCCATCATCAGAGATGTCCTATCAACCTCCTTACACAGCTTGAGCAAAACAGCACAGTAAATGGTCAACAAGTTTGTTTTCAGTAAGTATCTTACTCCCATTAAAAAAAAAAAATTAATTAGGTAGAAAAAGAGCTCTCTACAGTAGAATCAGCAACCATCATGTACCATACCAGATTGTGTGGTTGGTTCTTTCAGGGTACTCAGGTCATAATTTGAACAAGTTGCTCTTTCACTGCACAGAGGAACGGAACAGACACGTTTCAGGGTCTGTCCCTTCTGACCGTACTTTAAACCCTGAGGTAGCCGCGAGGCAGTCCTGTCCCTGAGATGACTACACCATAGTGTTTGATTGCGGGGCAAAGAAACCAGAATTGGGCATTTCTCCCTTCTTGCTGTGTATGTTAGGAATTACAGTAACTCCCACCACTGGCCCAGACCGTCCATCCCGCTGGGGCTCGGCTCTTTACTGGTGTGTTTTCAGCGATGGCGGCCACTGGCTCCAGCTGGAGGCTGCAGGCAGGGGTGGGCACGGCAGCCCCGAGCTGCCCCCACCGCTGCCCGGCCCGGTCACAGAGCTGGGCCCTGGAAGATGTCCCTGGCTGGACCTTGCCCGCGCTGTCTGGTGGCTGCTGGCCTTCACGGCTCCCCGGCCTGCGCTCAGGAAGAACCAACCCTTCTGCTGTCGGGTGCGGCTCAGCCGCCCCAGCAAGCGAGAGAGCAGTGAGTAGCTGGGAACGTTTTCTTCTTTAATGGAGAAAACTGCATTTTAGAAGATGAGTCCCCTCCGTGTTTCTGTACCGGTCTGCCTGAGAACCAGCACCAGCGCCCCAGCCTCTGCTCACTAACCCACCTACAAATTACACTGAGCGCTGACAGAACACGCCTTCTTCAAAGCAATTTTGTTAGCTTTCACCCCTGCAGAGTTGTTTGAGGGTATTTAAGGATTTGAGATCAGAATTACTCTGCTACATACAGGGCAACTGGAGCTTGCTTGCTTTTAGGGAAGCAGAGGGAAAAAGGGAAGTCTGACGACGCAGTCACTAAAATCCTGGGGAAGCAGCAGTAGCTCCCTGTTGTCTACCTTTTAATTCCTAGTTTTCTCTATAAAAATCTTTTTCTAAAGCAGCCTGGTTTTCTTTATTCCTCATCAGTTACTACAGAGAAAGGCTGAGACACAAATGGCTACATCATGTTCATCTGATTGTGAGAAAAAGAGAAGAGGCCTGCAGTAGCGCTTCCTCCAGATGAGGCGTACGTACTAGCCAACCTCTGGTCACACCAGTGAAACTGGAGGATCGAGTGAAGATTCCATCTTCAGTCCAGGCCTCTGCTAAGTGCTATCCAAGGTGACTAAATAAATTGGGTCTCATTAGGACATGACAGGGTATCATACACTGCAAGACTTCAGAAAAGTTGTCCTTAGTTCATCGATGCCGTTCCTCACGGGTTGCCTGGTTGTGTTCTGTAGCTTGTTTGGGATTGGCATGGAGCAGAATCCTGCAGGCCTCACACACAGCAGTTCAGCTGCGTTTCCACCCTTGGCTTGAATCGGGTTGTTCACTCGGAGCCTAACTGTGGTCTCGGTTCACCGTGTTGAATAGTCTGAGACACACACCTTGTCTCTGCAGAAGAATCTTCTGAGCCCCTGGTGGGCAAGGGAAAGGCTTTGTTAAGTTCCAGTGGCGAGGGAGCGGAGCCTACTGTCACAACATTTTGCAAAGGCGGACTGCTGCTTGTGTCATTTAGCATCAGAGAAGCCCACAGATTTTATTTTTTTTTTTAAATAATCATTTGCAATGCAGTTTTTGCTTTCTACCTAGGAGACCCTGGCAGACCTGACTGAATACAGAGCACTTTCACCATTTTCAGGTGAATGAAACAAGTGAGTCTTTGCAGCCCTAATACCCACCATTTCTAAAATTCAGTTCACTCCCTCCAAAAGTTCGGTTTAGGAATCGGTCAGGCCTCACTGATTTCCGGGGCAGGAAGCATAGAAGACTAGGGAACACGCCTAGACTGGCTGAGTTAGCTCCAGCAAAGCCTCACTTATTAATTGCAAGGGGTAATTTATTTCTCCTGGGGAGGAGGCAAATAAATGAAAAACCAAGCTATTAATTAGGACATTGTGTAATCTTTACAAATGCCTGCACTCCTTTAGGCAGTTTCCAAACTCCTGAATAGATGGAAAGCTGCAATATGTAAGAAAGAACATACAGGCTTTAAGGACGTGCACCTCTCCTTTTTGTTTCCAGCAGTCCTCAGTGAAGTCTGGGAGCTCGTAAGCTTAGGGCTGTGTAATAATTACAAGAGCTGCTGATCTCAGGGAAGGTGATGATAAAGTAGTCTTTTCCCATTACCAGCTCCACAATCTGGGGGACGCCATCTGCTCTGTCACCTCAGACAAGACCAGCAGCAGTGGCTTGGAGCCACAGGGCAGAAGGCTGATGACTGTGGGTTTAGATGCTGAAAGCTCTAAGGTGTAGCAGTACTTACACGACAGCAGCGGACACAGAAGCAAGGAAGGCAGCAAGCAGAAGGAACACGAGAACACTGAGGACTGCTGTAATGACAATCATGCCTCCGCTCCTTCGACCAGGCCACGTATCAATTTTCAAGGGAAGTTTAGCTAGAAAAGCATGGAAAGAACGTTCCTGTGGTCTGTTTTTGACCATGAACACCCCCAACAAATAGGAGCAAGGTGATTTAGGTGAGGCAAACTGCCTGCCTCTATACCTGAAGCCTTAGATGATTTACGGGAAACAGGTTTAACGCTCAATGTCAGCATTTAGAGTTTCTAACCTTTCCTCAGCAGGCTGGCCAGTGTGACTGCATTGCTGAGAAATGTCAACAGCACCAAATACCATGACATGCATCAGATCTGAAACTGCACATACAAACTTTACTAAAATAATTGTTCTGAAGTACACAAAAGAAGTAGAGAACTATTCCATATTTAAGCCTGTTATTGCAATATTGAAAGGCTGACAAAACTGTTCAAACTTTAAAAAAAGGACCAAGCGTTGCTCCTAGAGCAACAGTGTCCGAAGGCAAGCAAAGCTACTCGGAAGACCTGAGCAAAGCCACAGACTTACCTCTTCTGGTTTTGACTGGATCAGACCAGAGAGTTTGGTCTTTCAGGGTACCTTCGGTGCTATCTACCAACACGTATTTAAACCTGTGAGAAAACAAGTGTTAAAATGGGTATTTCCAATTTGAGCTTCCTTACTAGCATTGTTAAGCTCCTGGGTTAGCTGGTTAGACTTCAGGTTTCGTCAAAGCGTTAGGTGCAGGCAGTCAAAGGTAGCTGACTGTTTCCAAAGACCTTAGAAAGAACAAACAGAATTAATCACGGAAAAGCGCTCCGTGCCATGTCGTGCGCAGTTTGCACTGCTTTCCTGTCAGCCCTGGCAGATGATGGCTTTCCAACAACAGTTTTTCCCCAGTTTACTATTCCCTGTTGTCAAAAGCCTCATTATTTAAGATGGCAAATGGTTTTGAATTCCATAGGAAAGTCGAAGATTTTGTCCAACAATGAAGATCTCTGTCACTTTCCCTGCTATAGGAGAGTATTGAAGAGACAGGCCCACATCAGATTTGACAAAGAAATTAAGTTTCCATGCCACAATAGTTTGAGTTTTCAGAAATGTCCTGAAGAGACAGAAGAGGCAGGACGGTTTCTCCAAAGCTAAGAGCCCTAGTGTTTTGTTTCAGAAGCACAGCAGGTCTCCATAGCTGATATGGCTCTGTGTGATTATCATTTTTACTATGGTTTTTAAATAGCTAGCAACAGCAAAACGAGTGCTTCAGGTAACAGCTGTCAGGGTGTCCGAGTTCCCCAAACAAAAGGGGTCAGACAAATCTGCAAGCCACCTGGGCCCTCGCTGGGAAGTCTCCAGTCACGTTAGGGATTTCCTGGAGCTGCAGACCAAGGGCAACTTTGGTTCCCCAGAACAAAGCCAGCAAAGCCATATCCATGTCTGCAGTGTGACAGCATCGCCCAACACAAAATACATGGCGAGTAGTCTCAACGTAATTTTCCACTCAAAACCCTTTTCTACCAGCAATTTCTGATCAGGTGCTGTCACTGGATTACCTACGCCAACACGGGTACAGATCCAGCAGTTCACACATGAATTTTCTTACTTATCCATGAATTTAACCTGATGGAGCTCATCATGGCTAGGGCACCATCTGTGGGATGCTAGTCCCAAGCCATCTTCGTAACTACTCTTGCAATAAACCATTTCAGTTAAGGACTTGCCATTCACATCATACCGTGACAAAGGAACATTCCAGACTCGGTTTTGTTTCCTCTTGTGTTTTAAGAGCAGCAATGGCCTCGTAAGAAGTAAGAATGATACCTGTATGTTGTGTCTGGTGCAAGAGGTGGGTTACAGACAGCCAGGAAGTTGGGGTCATACAAACACGTCCCGTCATTGCCGACTCTGAAGAGGTATCGTGCCAGGACATCGGAAACTTTGTTGGCGTCTCTGACATCAGTGAGCTTGGGAGGTGAAGCACAGCTGGGTACGTTGAACAACGCAGCCTTGTAAGGTCCAAGCTGTCCCCCGCTTGTTTGTTGGAAGGTGCTGTCCAGTGGTTTGCTCTTGTTGGTCACCAGGGAGCTTACTGCACTTGCTGTAGGAGAGATGCTTTTTAACAAGGCTGTTAGAACTAGTTCAGCCCTTTCCATTCACTCTGTATTTACTTGAGAAATTGCTCTTCTGCTCCAAAACACCCCAAAGGGAAACCAAAAATCTGCTACCAGTTTGGCTGCATAGTGATCCTACCCCTTCCTCCTTGTTTGTTGATGAAGCTGTTTACCCCTGTCCCTCAGAAACTGTGCAGGATCCACAGCGTACCTCAGAGCAATAGTTTTAGTAGCCACCCTCCCAAAATTCCTTTTTCCCAAGGAGAATCTGACGGAGTGGGGAGTGGGCTCCCCCAAAGGCTGCTCTCCCCCCTGTGACACAAGGCTCCAGTAAGAATCCGGTATGTCCTGCCACTTCAGATTTGATACTATAGCCAAGGCAGAGTTCCTACAGAGCCACAACTCTCCCATCTCTTCCAGCAGAAACCATTAGACCCCTGGTCACACAGCATCTGGACCTCCCAGAACCACACCGTATGCAGACCAGCATGAACAGACGCAGTATCTGCATTTCTGGCCTGCCAGGCACGCCAGTCCTTCCAGACAGTGTGCCACCGAAAGTCTGGAAGTCCCTACAGCTTCAGCCAAAATGTGCATCTGTGCCCAGCCCTACAGCACAGTTTGGAAACTGAGCTGCAGCTCTCAAAGCTTTCCTGCTGCAAAGCCAAGGCTCAAGTCCCAGGAGATGCTCCCACGTTCTGAAACTGCGGGTTAAATTTTTTGGGGGGGACCCCCTCCAGCTGTTCAGTGCTGCCAACAGCGAAGGAACGCCCGGTTTTCCAAAGCTGCAACTACACTGGGAACTACTTCAGATCGGAAGGGTCCTGCTGTGCCACGGGATCAGAGTGCTCACAACTGCTCGGTCATGAGAAGTCTTTAGCTATGATCCAGTGCAAAATTAAACCTGTTTTGATAGACAAGAGTTTCTAGCACAGGTTAGAAATACAATTTCAGGGTCAGTGCTCAAGTTAGTTGAGCCCCGACACCGCTCTCTTCAATGGGAGCCAATAACACGAAAGCAAATACTAGCTAAGACTTGCTCTACTCTTAGGCTTGCTTCCCCAAATTATAATACTTCTCACAGGTAGGTCTTCTCGCTCTCCTGGTCTCCACTTCAGTAACTTAGCCTAGCTGTGGTGAGCAAGTAAGAGCTAATGCCTAAGCAAGTTCATTTTGGGTTTGGGGTTCTTTTGTTTTGTTGATTTTTTTAAACTTTACTGGGTAGATCAAGTCTGATAGTGACATTAACGAGAACAGGGCTAACAGTTACATTACTTCTTCAGAAATCTGCTAGACCATCAGCTTTGTAGTATGCTGACACATTTCCTGACCACTTCTCTTAAATTTCTCTTCTCCCTGCTCTAGGAGGCAGCCAAGGGTGAGCCAATGTGCTTCTCTGCAGACCAGAGACAAATCCAAACAAAATTCCTCCCAGTCTGCAGGGTAAAAAGTTTGCATCTGCTTGCCTTAAAAGCAGCAGAAGAGATTTTCTCTGTATGTAACCACTTTTGTAGAGATTCACCCATCTGTGTAGGAAGCTTTTACCGCAGAATCCGCAGAAGATGGGGCGGCTGACGTAGCTTCTAACAGAAAACATCAGATAAAGTTGCACATTTGCAGGTGTAACTAGGCTACCAGGTCAGTGTAGCCTTTTATATAATTATCATGCACTTGCAGTCTTTTCAGATGCATAAAGATGTGCACATCAGTTGTGGGACGTGTCTCAGAAGGTCCTGTGCTCACAATTGTCTATGTTAGCTGTATGGGATGGTGTCTCTATGGCTTCTACCCATCCAAGGCCTCTTTCTTCCACCTGGTCCAAATTGGCAGCAATCCGCAGAAGAAGTCTTAGACTGGTTTGTCTGTTGGCCAGTTTCTCTGCTGCCCCCCTCAAGATCTCTTCTCTGTGCCTCTTGGAAAAGGAGGCTGTGTACAGCCTTCAGGGGAGAAGGCATCATACAAGGCAGTAATTTACATTTCTGTCAGCTTACGGAGTAGCTCCAGCTGGCACTCAGAACAGTCTGTCAGAGCAGCAGGGAACAGAGCAGGCAGCTCCTGGTCACTGCCAGTAACGTTTCATTGCCAGGCAGCTAGGAAATTCATTTTATGAATGAGCCCGTGGGTCAGGCATCTTTGACCACGAGTCTAACATGATTTCCCTTTATCTATAAACAGAAATGTAGTCCTTATAAGGGCTGGTTGCCCTAGCTATGAAGCAAACAGCAGCAGTTACCCAGTTTCTCTCAGCAGGCTTTTATACAAGGCATTTGTGTTTAGACAAAGATACGGTACCGGGCTGTGGACCGCTTGGTTTCATGGAAAAGATTTGGGTAAATGTTTGTAGCTGGTACTGCTACGTGGCACCTACTGGGAGTCAGCTAACACAGTACTAATGCTACCATTAATGAGCCCCATTGAAATACTTCAGTTATTTATATTTTATAATACTACTCTGAATAAAACAGACACCAGAGGGTTAACCTGTACATAGCTTACAGCTACAGATTTTTCTCTTTTCCCCCATTCAGACCCCCTCCCACCAAATTACGAGGAATTGTGTTCAGTGGCCACATCATGTAGTTATCTTGCCGAGAGGATTAACGCTGGATACTCACCCGATTCCTTCATTGCATACAAGTAGATGACATAAGATTTATTTGGAGACAGTGAGCTGTCAAACATACAGAAAGGTTTTTCCAGAGCAACTGTACTGAGAGTGGGATTGTTTGTGACAAGCTGAGGGGCTGCAGTCCGAGGCTTCAGGCTTTGATCTAGAAGAGAAAGTGACCAAAACAGCACAAGAAAAGCCTTTCTCTTCTCCCCCTGAAAGCTCTGACTCAAAAGGAAAAATCTGGCAGTGCTAACAAACACTATTAAAATGTAAAAGGCAGATACGAACTGCAGCTGAGCAGGAACCAGCCTACCTGCCCTGTGAAAATTTGAGAATTAGGTGTTTGCTTTAATGCAAAATGAGGAACTCCAGGATTTGGGGAGGGAGGTAAGAGATGTTGCTCCTCAAACATACTGGTCCTATCACCTCAGAAGGACAAAGGCAAAGCCTCATTAGAGGAGACACCTGAACCTCTGTCTTTGGAGAGCCTCCCCTCTCCAGTGGCAGCACCAGAAGCAGTACAGTCAGTTCTTTAATCCTTTAGCAGCGTGGAGCCTTAATAAGGTTTTTAAGATCAGGCTTGTTAACATACAGAGTGAGAGATTTAGGAGAGGAAAGCTGTCTGGGAGACACCCTGGAGAGAGCAAGTGGTATGAGAATAAAGTTTATATCAGACACCTTACCCCTCCCCACACAAGCTCATCGCGTGTCCAGTCTCCTGGGGAAGATTAACTACGACCAAAGAGAGAGATTCAGCAGCTCCTCCTTCCTAGCCTAGCTACAGTAGAGACACTTTAACAACCTTCCAGCAGAATGTACGTGTGAAGCCCTGAACTCCCCTCCCAGTACAGATCCTAGAGCAGAAAGCTGACATCCAAGACAAAACAGAAAGGGAAGAGATACAAAGAGAAGAGCAACTCAGAAGAAGAGACCGCAGATGGATGCCTCCTACCTGCACGCAGCTGTCCCAAGCAGCAGAAGACTAACACAACCCAACGGCTGCACATGCTGGAGCCCTCCAGAAACCTGCCAGAAAAGGGAAACCCAAGCTGGGAGGCAGCCCCCGCTGCAGAGAGCTCCCACATCCATCCCCTCCCCGAAGTCAGCCAAACCTGCTCCTCTCCACGAGGTCGCGGGGGTTAGGGGTTGCCCACCCTCCCCACACCTCCCTATATGCTTACTCCCCTCCTGCTGGGTGCCACCCACACCTCCCCATTCCCCCACCCCCGGCTATTACCTGCTCCCAGGTGTGGAAGGATGTTGCAGCTTTGATTTCCACCTGGTACTGGGCACCAGTGTGGTTCTCAGCAGTGCTGTGGGGGTAAAGAGAGAATTTTTTCCCACTTGTGTCATTGATAGGTGGCTTTGTTCCTTACCTTCTTCTAAAAACTTTTGAAATCTCATGTAGGGAAAATTTGGAACTGAATATCTGAGCCCTGCATCCAGTCTGCATCATGGACGGTCCTGATTGAGAGCTCTCAATCTGGGCAGCCTGAACAGAGCTTACAATCACCTTCTGAATTGTGTTTCCTGGGTTACATCCTAAAAAAGAAAGCCTCCTGCTTCTGGTTAACTCTGATGTGATTCAGGGCAGCTACAGGATGAGCAAACCACTGGGAAATCTGACTCAAACCTGTCGTACCGAATTGTTCAGCTGAGAATATTCTTGATGAGTAATTGCTATTACAAATGGTCTATTACATAACAGCTCAGATTACAAAATTATTAATCACCCACTTAAAATAAACTGAAGGGAAAAAATAAGTATCAGTAAGATTTTACAGAATCAATAGGGCTAAAATGATGTCACTGCAGCAACTCCAGATTTACACTTATATCACTGCAGTAACATTACCAAATCCATCTTCTTTATGGATATGCCATGGGCCCCAGAAATCTGTTTGAAATATGTAATCAAATGCTTATGATGCAATATCCTCCCCGCAGGTGTCTCATTTTATTTCATATTCTGCATGCCATCCTCAGTGTGGTCGGTTTGACTTCTTGCTCACACTGAGGGAGAATGCTGAATGCAGGAGTTACCCTGGATTTGCACTGCTACAGGATAAGAGCAGGTTGTGTTACTCCTGCTCTCCCTACAGTGCACTTTAAGCCTGCGCTGGCATAAATACTCAGGTGAATCAGATTAAGCCAGAAAAGATCTTACCCTTCTATATTTTATTACTAGGAATCTGATTTTTAACACTGACACTAGGGGGCTGAGTTGTACAAACTTGGTGCTGCTCTGTTCAAGAGCGTTTTTATCCCTAAAACAACACGATAACACACAAAAACTGCAAGGTTTCTGACTCCACAGTAAAAGCAGCTTAAGAACAACAAGATCTCTTTCTCCATCATAAAATCAATACTTTCTCCAAACGGCGATTCCTGTAAAATCAGATCCTGAATTCTTTAGACAGGTAACGCTTCCAGAGCAATCAGAAGTGGCTTTTTTTTTTTTCCTTAAGACAGAAAATAGACACATTATTTGCCAGCTCTGTGTTATCTCTGCAAGTCAATGAGCAGCATCAAAAAACTGATTTTTTAAGGAGTTCATTCTCATAGTTTGGTGACATGATATACAGCAACTTCTCATGCAAAAACATGGTATATGACTAGAACAAGAGATTTGGGGAAAAAAGGATCCTGATTTACAATTGCTGTAGGAAAGGGAGAGAAGCGCTTGAACCAGCTGTGTTTGTATGGTTTGTAGTTTAACGTGACATTTATAGAGTTTCAGTTTACAATAGCCTGAGATGCTTCAGTGTTCTTCTACAGCTTCTTTGAGATCACATGGTGGGTGTGGTGGGTATGCTCGGCAGTAAATAGCTTTGGTCAGTGCCTGAAGGCGGAGGAGAAGTCAATTTGATGCTGTAGAAGGCATTTGCAAAAATACATCACAGACTATTTTTTTTTTTTTACATTGAAAAGTGAAACAGCCACTCAAGAAACAATATAAGAAAGGAAGACAATGTTTCTCCCGACTCACATGCTTCTGATATTCTAAGCTTTCAGCTGATATTAGTGTCAAATATAATTATTATTATTAATAATAATTAATAATAAACAGGCAGGATTCAGTGTAAATAGCTGCTGGGAGAAGATGAGGAGCTACTGGAGAGAGTCCAGCGGAGGGCTACAAGCATGAGGAGGGGACTGGAGCATCTCTCCTGTGAGGAGAGGCTGAGGGAGCTGGGCTTGTTCAGCCTGAAGAAGAGAAGGCTGCGAGGGGACCTAATAAATGCTTATAAATATCTGCAGGGTGGGTGTCAGGAGGATGGGGCCAAGCTCTTTTCAGT
>Ga0181612_173938_pt1 | contig 10657 bp, 7 predicted proteins | sample HoacroProtozoa21_FD_119630 | JGI IMG/M metagenome (GOLD analysis project Ga0181612, IMG submission 119630) | Hoatzin crop microbial communities from Cojedes, Venezuel. Combined Assembly of Gp0051906, Gp0051904, Gp0051908
GATCCCACTGGCCTTCTTGGCAGCCAGGGCACACTGCTGGCTCATGGTTAACCTGTCGTCCACCAGGACACCCAGGTCCCTCTCTGCAGAGCTGCTCTCCAGTAGGTCCGCCCCAAGCCTGTACTGATGCATGGGGTTGTTCCTCCCCAGGTGCAGGACCCTGCACTTTCCCTTGTTGAACTTCATCAGCTTCCTCTCTGCCCAGCTCTCCATCCTGTCGAGGTCATGGTGAATGGCAGCACAGCCTTCCAGTGTGTCTACTACTCCTCCCAGTCTTGTGTAATTTTAGATTGCCTCATGGACTGTTGTACCTTTTGGTCAATGTTACAGCCCTGTTAGGATTAGCCATTCCGTATTCCTTATTTGTTAGCCAGGGGACTAATGGGACTGCATCCCAGCAAGCCTGCAGGTGGGTAAAGAGGCGCTTCACTTTGCTAGGATTAAGGAGTTTCAAACCATCCAGGTAGAATTCATGCTTTGTATTTCAGGGAGGTTTTTAAAGGTAAATGAAACTCGTCAGGGAATGCAGGAGCGCTCTGCCACATACGTTACGGAGCTCTTGCAGCTTGGGAACATAGGGCTAAAAGTATGAATTGTATTAATGGGTGAGCTTTTAGCCTCTTTGAAGCTGAGAACTTTGGAGACCCAAAACAGCTGCTCTCATTTTTTGAACTCATTGCTGAATTGGAGAGGTCCATATATTAGCATTGCAAAATGCAATCAGTCATGTAATATGACTACTAAAACTTCCCTCGCTAACTGGCTAGAAAGTGCATGGCTGTTTCAATGAAGTCACCTGATTTTGCACTCACCTAGGATTTTTGTGAGGTTAAACAGCTTTAAAAATTCAGTCACTGCTGACTAAGTTAAAAAAAATTGATACTAAAACCATTAGATTGCTAGAGAATTTTGGATGGAGATAGCCTGGACCTAAGGTGAGTGCTGTTGAACTAATAGCATCAACTTCAGTGAACCTTGTCAGGGCTAGCTCAGTATACAGAACTGGAAAGGAATTGATGGATACTTCAGATTTTTGTGACAGTACCAGGGGCTAGGAGTTAGAGTATGATTATGATACAAGTGTAGAAAATAATGTAAGATATCCTGTTTTACTGGTTGAATGCCCTAGGGAGAGAGGAAACACTGACAAGAAAGATGTAAAAATAGATTCTATAGGTAAGTGTGCTTTTATTTAATTTGCCTCTTCCTAACACTGAAACAGTGTATTTTAGGCTGGTTACTTCAGCTTAGTGTTAAAATGTTAGTAAGTAGGGATCTTCTGTTTAGGATTAACTTTACATTTCATTCCTCTGGAGGAGTGGGTATTCTTCCTAGGTCTGGTCAGATGCACTTAAGAGGTAAAGGTAGCTGTTAATAATCCTCTTGTGGGAATGAGGAACCTTCTTCTTTGAGCAGCTCTGCCTGGTAATATGCGGGTGATAAATGTAAAATGTCCAGAGTGGGGAGAGAGGAGAGAATAGATGAGGTGTTGGGAGACTTGCAGCGAATGCACGGAGTTCTGCGTTGTGCCCGCAGGGATGCGAGGGCTGGAGCAAGCGTTATCTCATGGGTGCTGTTTCAACGGTCAGTGTACGCTGAAGCTGCAGCAGGGTTGGCACAAGCAAAGCAGTAGCAAAGGCTCCTGCCTTTGGGAGGAAATCCAGGCTCTGCTTGTTCTGATCAGCTAAGAACATTCTCTGTAGAACAGGGAACTTCTAGCGTTCAGCCCAACTTGTCAGCTCCAGAAAAATGAACGTGTGTTCATGCTTTGTTCCTTTTTGGTTAGCTGACAGCTTGTACCGGCAGAGCTGGGGCTGGGGAAGGGAGGGGGTCGGTTCACGCGAAGCAGGCAGCAGCATGCTGGAATCCAGACAAAGTGCGGTGGCTGGGAGGGCTGCAGCATGTTTCTTGTGAACTCCGGATGGGGTGGTACTGCATCTTACCTGGCTTTTCTGTTGCACTCATCACAATTTCTGCTGCTGATAGATGGAGCACTAGACACCGGCACTCTGTCATCACAAGGTGGCCTAGTGGTTGGGATATTCATAGTCTTCATAGAGGGTTTTGAGTGAAATCTCTGCGCAAAAGCGAATTGACATCTAAAACTTGTGGTTACTACTGTATCTACTAAGTGACTCGTGGCAGCAGTAGACAAATCTTCCCACTCAGTTCTACAGTGAACAGCAGCCCTTAAATATTTTTAAACCTTCATAATGTGAGAGCCATACGCACAAAGAAAATGTATATATGTGTTGGAGAGCCTTGTTATGCAGGGAGCAGTGCCAGTTTTTCCTAAATTTGGCTAATAGTTACAGAGGCTTTGAGCAAAGCTTATATTGAGGTAACTGGGGTTTACTACAATGGGAAGTGCAAACTTGAGAAGGTTAGCTGCTAAACACTAATTCGTGGCATGACACTTTCGTAATGGATTAATAAACACTGCAATGTCTGTTCTGCAGAACACTGCAGGAGTTCCTTTGAGTGAGTCTTACCACTTCTGATACTTCTATCGCATCTTTAGATCCTTACTGCTTTTGACTGTTATCTTGCAAACCTTTGGATATTATCTGTCCACACAGAAATGTGCCTTTTAACAGCCATTTAAAGCCATTTGACTTTTTTTGGCAAACTATCAATTCTTATGAATTTCAGAATAAAGAAAAGCTTTGCTGGTAACAGATAGTGATTTTTTTGAAAGGACTCAATAAACCATGTATAACAGTATCTTTGCTAGAGTAACCTTCGCAATATACTGTCCACTTGGGCAAAGTCTTTGGTGGTCAAGGGATTTTGCTACCCGTTGATGTTGCTCAGCACAGACTACGATCTTTTGATACACTGCAGAAGTGGAAAGTGCCCTTTGCTTTAAAAAAAAAAAAATCATCAGAATAGCAGCACAGGAAAAAGCCCCACCAGAAATGTCATGCAGAATAACAGTTGGCTGGCACAGAACTGCATCTGACAGTCTTCGCCTAACAAAAGTCCAGCTGCACAGAGATGCCTGCAGCTTTTTTCCTGACAAATGTCTGGGCTTGCTGTTGTGTCCCCTTCTTCAGTCTTGGTTCTAGCTCTGCTTCCATTGACATGCCTCCCCGCTGGAGCTTGCTTTCCTTCTCTGCCTCTTTGCTGCAAATACTCCTGGCTTCTGTGTGCCTTACTGGAGACTTGTCCTGCTGTGGTCTAGCAATGGCTGGTAGGCAGAGATTGGCTCTTAGTCCTTCTTGAAATTAAGTTGGGTTTTCTGGTTTCTATTTCTGTTTTGCAATGTAAGGAATGTGCAAATACTCGAGGAAAACCAGCCAATTTCTATTTTTACCTGGGTCAGGCAAATACTACCATGACTTGTTTAAATTCTCCCACACAACCTGTAACCTGTCTCTTTCAGATAAGAGCAAATATTAAAGTAGATTGAAAATTGTTTTGACAAAATTGTCTTTAAAATGAGGTGTTTACCTGCTTCTTTCTGGATTTCAGGATAGTGTGCTTCCTCCCTGTGAGTCTGTGCATCTTGAGCTGGTGGTGTCTCACCCCTGGTAGTGTGACCAGCCCTTGTGCAGGCTTTTTCCAGGTGTGCAAGAGCAGCAGCGTCACAGCAGTGGAGATTGTTCTGAAACACTGCATTTGGTGTGGCCTCAGTACTCCAGCCTTCAGCAAACATAATGTACATTCAGTATTTGAAAGGGAGTATTTTACTCAACTGATCCTGATAACTACAGTGCTGCTACAGGCCGGTTTTAGGAACTGGACTAGTAACTCCGGTGGGCAAACACTTGGTGTTAGGTTCTCTTCCCACATCTGACAACACTGAATCTCACTCTTAAACCGAATTTGTAATTATTCTGTTTCTTTATGATGTTTTTGTACTGTGAACTTTGAGCAGTCAGTGAATTCTCTAATTAAATTAGATTGAAGGTCTAGAAAGAAGGAGTTCCAGTACCACTACTGAGAGTCCGTTACACTGCAGACATGGGAGCTGCAGCAAAATGGCTGACCCCAGAACCTAAACTCGTGACATGGACATTAGGTTATCGTATGACTCAAACAGAGGAAGGGGAGAGAGGCAGACATTTTTCCATTGTTCATATTAACTTTTTTAATGTTAGCTTCAGTGTCAGAGAACGCAGAGCCTACACCTGAAGAACAAGACAAGTTGCTTGACAAACCAAAACAGAAAAAGAATCGTTGTTTCATGTGCAGGAAGAAGGTTGGACTTACTGGTAAGAAATTCTGATTTCACTTTTCTTAGATAGACTTGTTTAGGCTTTGGACCTTTGAAAGATTCTTCTCTTAAGGGGAAAATGGGGCATGGTCATCTTCATGTTGTTGATTTAAGATAAAACGTGGCCAAAGGTGTGTTTAGCTTGATTCTTACTAGATTTAGTCATTCATGTATTACTCTGTTTTTTCAGCTTCCTGTCTTTAAGTGAAATTCATAATTCAAAATACTTCCCTCTGGAAGTCTGTTTAGGAATCAGATGATAGTTTGCTGCCGTTCACTCACCAGCTTTGCGGTGGTTCAGTGAAAGGGCCTGAGAAAACTGAAGTTCTGTGGGGTGAAGATTCATAAACAAAAAGAGTGGGAGGTCTCTAGGGGTGTATTTTGTGCTAGTGTATCATGTGGTAGGAAGGAATGGTCAAGCCAAATCTTGCTGTTACCACTTAAAAATGTATTATTTCTGATTCTTACGCTTTCTGCAGCAGAGGCTCTTTGGCTGATTGACACTGGTGACTGAAATTTATTGCTAGTGAGTGAACATGTTCAGGATTTAAAACAAACCAGTATAATTAAGAATGTTGAAATATCTAAGCTACTGTTTGTGTCCACAGGGTTTGAGTGTCGGTGTGGAAACGTTTATTGTGGTATGCACCGTTATTCAGATGTACACAGTTGCTCTTACAATTACAAAGCCGATGCTGCTGAGAAAATCAGAAAAGAGAATCCTGTAGTTGTTGGGGAAAAGATCCAGAAGATCTGAACTGCTGCTTCTGCTGGAATGCAAAATCCTCTGACCATCTGCAGATTAAATTGACTTGAGCTTTTTTCCTTAGTCATCAGGAATGTAGAACAGTGTATCTTGCCTAGACCTTTTAATCATGCATGTCATCAGATGAATAGATTTTTTTTGTTTTTTGTTTTGAAAAATGACTCTGAACATTTATTTTCATTGCAGTTTTCTGTGGCTGAAGACTTAAGTAAACTTTACAAGTATTATCCTTTAAGATCATTTTAATTTTAGTGGAGTGCAGAGGGCTTTTATAACAAACGTGAGAAAATATTGGAGGGCTGTGCTTTTCCAGGATAAAACATGCATGCGTTAACTTTGCAGTTTATTTTCTTGTTGTATATAGCTTTTCTCTGCAGCACAACTTCCTTTTTTTGATAATGCCTTGTATGGCACAACTAGTTATCAGTAACTGAATGTATTTTAATCATTATGGCTGCTTCTGTTTTTTTCCCATTAACGAGGGGTTATACATGTTCGCATATTAGCTTGTTTGCACCCTCTACCTATTTATGTATGAATCATTTGTAATGAGAGTGTGTGCTGAGATTGTCTGCGTGGTTTTTTTAAATTGTTTTTTTGTTTTTGTGTGTGTGGGGGGAAGGCTGTATGCACTTCATTGACTGCAGGTTTCATTGGGATTACATCCATCAGTCTGTCTGTACTCAAATATGAAGAATGATCTGAAGTATCTGTGCTGTATTTATGTTTATTCACGTCTTAACTTTGATTAAATAAAACTTAAAAAAAATCAGAGCCCCTGTGGCTGTCACTGGCATCTGTAATTTGAGTTTCTCTTGCTTTATTTTCATTGGACCTTCACTGGTGGGTCTTTTACTTAGAGTGTATTTATTCACAGAGACCATGTATATCCCAGTGCCAGCTAACTTCTGTTTTGTTTTTTTTTACCTTGTCACCTGTAAGTATCAGACTACAGTTTCCAGAAGCTTTGTACCTTGTGTGGTGATACATTCTGTTCTGCACAGGGAGTTCTCAGTGCTTTCAGTGCAGTGTGCTGCTCGTGTGCAGGAGCTGGGGTCCTTTGTGACAACGTGCTTAAGCGGGGGGCAGGCCTGCAGGTGAAGCAGGTGTGGCCAGTGACCAGGCTGTGGGTCCACGCGTGTGATCCTGGTTTGGGAAATAGAGCTGTAGGGTTTGTGGTCCAGTGTCTGACAGACTGCGCTGCACAGGCTGCCGTGCTGGTGGGCGAGAGACTGGTTCTCAAGACAGTGTCTCCAGTGAGATGTCCGTCCTTCCGAGGTTTGAAATCCACAGACTTCAGCCTTGAGCACTGCCACAGCCACCCTCCCCATGCTCCCTGGGGATCACTTACAAGCCTGTAGATCTGCTGTTTGGGAGTAGGAGGAATTGTTCTTTTATTGTCTTGTGGGAGTGCCTGGTAACTTCCTTTTAATTAAGACTGCCTGTCTTGTCAGATCAGTGCCTCAACCATTCAACTGCCCTGGTCATCCAGTAACTTAAAGGTCGTGTGGTTTATGTAGTACCATGGTAACTTCAGCCAGTGCTGCTTATCACCAGGCTTTACAGTACACTAAAGCAGAACTAATTCCTCTCCAGATGGTGCAGTTGAAATTTCACTTGGTGACTTGCTGCTGCTTTCAAGCATTTGTGAAATAAATGAGATTGTGTGGCTTCATTTAAAATGTTAAATTTTTAATCAAAGCTGGCTACATCCTTTAAAATTCTGAATGCTCTTTAAAAGCTATGGCTGGCAATTAGTAGATAAAGGACTACATGTAGCCAATAAACACTACGCAGCAGAAGGAGCTTTCTCTCAGATAGCTATGGGAAGCAATATGCAAGACCCAATAATAAATGAAGTATCTTGTGCTTGCAAAAATGGCTTAACCGCAATCTATGAAGCACATGTTTTTGGTAGTAAAAGAGGGAATGAATAACTCTTTCTGGCAAGTTTCGGTGATGGTCTGCCTTTTTATGGGTCAAAGATACTGTATTTCCTCAGAGCATTTGCTAAACTTCCTCTTGCACAGCACAGAGCATGGAAGAGAGCAGCGTCTTCTCGCTCGTGGGTGTTCCCCACTTTGCTTTGCTCTTTGCTGCTACTTCCCTGTTCTCGTATCCCTCTCAGCTGGACTCCTTGCTCTTCCCTATTTCTGGTCTCTCCCCTCCTGTTCCTGGAAGCGTCCTTTTCTCTCCCCTCCTGTTTGCCGTTCCCCTGGCAGTGGTACTGCTGGGCCAGGCAGGGGGAGACGCTGTAGGTTGCACAGCGGGGGGCAAAACCAGTCATGTTCGTGTTTTATGGTATCTGAGAGACTGAAAGAAGAAGAGGTACAAGAAAAGCAACCGCCTGTGGAATTCACGTAGTTGCTTTACCGCCGCCCGTTCTGATGCAGCAGCTCCTGCGGCCCTCTGTTACGCGGTAGGAGACGTGGCTGCGCCGAGGGGAAACCTGCCTTGCAACGCCGCGGCACATCAGCATCGGGCAACTCTGCTGCCTCACGTAGCAATCTCGAAGCAATCTGATAAACCTCCTGTGGCCTGGCTTGTGCGGGTTGCTCAGTTAAGAATATTGGAAGAGTATATGGTCCTGGTACATAACCTTGCGCTTAGACTGGAAATCCACCTTTCGCTGACACTTCAGAACTGCCTGTTGTCTTTGCTTGGACATTGGCTGGGTGTTGTCACGGTGGTGGATCTGCTTCAGAGCCAGCGAAGCTTTGTATTTCGTGTCAGCAGCTTGAGATTAGCAGATGAATGTTTTAACTAATACGAGCACATTCGCAGCACTACAAAACACTTGAGTAAATCGGGCTTCTCGAGATGCACTGTGTGTATTTGAAACACGCTGTCAAGATGCTTTTGGAACAAGCAGGTTCTACACCAAGTCCCCTAACTTTGGCATGAAACCTCTTCATTGCATTAAAAACATTTCCAACCATCAGTGGAATGGGGTTGTACGTTAGGTACAGGAATTTTACAGGACATTTTTACAGAAGTTTGTGTGAAGACCCCCTTTTGAGCAGCACCGTGTGAGCTTACGTCTCAGCTAATGAAGAGCTGTCACAGATGGGCTGTCGTCAGCGCCGTTGTGTCATCTTACACCGAGTGTCTGGCTGTACAGCTTGCTGCATTGCTTCTAATGAGTCTTCTCTGCCAAAAAAAGAAAAAAAAGTTGAGCGCGAAACCAGTTCTTTAGCTTGGCAGTTATGCACCTCTAACCATGTTTTTTTGAAAAAAGGTGGTCTTGGCTATATAACTCCAATTTCAAGGATATTTCCTAATTGGTTTCTACTTTTCCTGAATGTGGGTGAATTTTCTCCTGCAGGTGGGGCGAAGTTGGGGCTGGGAGCAGAAGGACCAGCCCCTCTCCCTGCTCTTTGTGGCTGATTGCATGTATGCCTCTGTGTTTAAGCAGCTGGAACTACCTGGAGAGAATGGGAGGACCCACTCTGGCGCAGCATTACCAGACTAAACCGCACACCAAGTGCCGTTTCGGGTGCGAGCTGTGTGCCCTCAGCAGCGCTGCTGAGCTCCGGGTGTTGGAACTGCTCGGCGTGGGCATCACCGTCGTGCTGGCACAGGAGACCCCTCGGAGGGTGAAGGAGCGGAGTTACCCCTGGCCGTAGAGCTGTCTGCTCGAGTCCCACACCCGCAGCGATGCGCCTGAAGATCCCAGTTCCATGCAAGGGTTTATCAAGCAGGAGCAGCCCGTTTCTCCGCCGGTCCCTGCCTCGCCGGGAGCAGTGTGCGGCTGCTGACTCACGCAAACCTCTGGCACTGATTAACCGATGATGGAGAACGGGCAGAGGGGTGGGACGGCCACGGGTCTGCGATTGGTCTGGGGCTGAGGACGGAGGATGGGATTTGGTGTTTCTGGGTTACAACATCTGGAGAGGATCTTCCTCCTAGGAGCAGCCTGGGAGGTGGGAGCTCTCACCGGTGCGCGGGGACTGCCCAGTGCTCAGCATGTCTTTCATCCAGGTGGACACGGACTCGGATTTTCCTCTCCAAAATCTCCCCTATGGGGTTTTCTCCACTAAGGAGGAGGTGAGTAACAGCAACCTTTGTCTTTGGGGTGTGTTGTACTTGTTCTGAGGCCATGAATAAGAGCAGGAGTTCCTGGCAACCTGGGATAAAGGAAGACTTCCCAGCCCAAGACACTTGCATGGGTGTCCTGACCTGGCAGCAAAACCATAGCTGCCACGTGGACACCTGCTTTGAGATCGCACCGAAGAAATGAGAAGTGTTAATGCTTATGAGGAGTACTATGGCTAGTACATCCAGTAGTTTTTGTGTGGTTTTGACTGTTTTTGTGAAATCATTAAACGTCTTTGATCCTTTCGCTAAGTACAGGCGTGGCACAGTTTGCACTGACTTTATTTTTTTCTAACTCAATCCCGCGTTTCTTTGTGACCGCGTGTAGTCACTCCGTCACCCTGCAGAAGCCACCTTCTGGGTTTGTTTTAACCCAGCATTACTGCTGTAGCACCCAGCCCCTCTTGCAGAGCATGAACTGGCGTGAGGGACAAGTGAGGTCTGAACTGGGAAAGTGAAGGCTATATTGAAATCACCGTTTTTGCAAGCCAGGGTTGTCCCCTGGTCTGTTAAGAGCCCACTCTTGGTGCATGCGTTTGGTGGCTGCAAGAGCATTAAACCACCAACAAAATGCACGTTTCCTTTCTGTCTTTGCAGCTGACCCATTGTGTCTTATTTGGCGTACGTTTATGCAAAGGATTCCGTAAACGTGTCAAAGCGTGTTAGGTTTAAAGCTGTGCCCAGAGGCTACAGGTGGAGCCAGCTTCGGGCATGATATTTTATGGTCACATAAGGAAAGACAGCGCACCATTTCCCCAAGGGGGTAGCTCGCAATTCCCGTTTTTGTGAGGACGCAGCCCGGCTAGGCTGAGCCTCGCGCCTCCGTGTGCCTGACGGGACGGAGCCCCGGAGATGCATCCTCCTGCCGAAAGGGAAACGAGCCGAGAGCCGCGTCTCGGAAGGAGAAAGTGGAGCATGCACTTATCATTGCTCACGGAAGCTTCACAGTTATCTCCTGGTTTCTGCTGTCTCGGCTTATCCATGCAGGTTTAAAAAAAAAAAAATCAACCAGAATTTAAACCTGGAGATTGTGTTTTCTGATATGGTATTTTCCAAAGATAAAACAGAGATGGTTTGTTTAATCTCTTTTTAGATACGTGTGTTGTTATCTAGCAAGTTTGGATTATTTATCTGCCTTCTCCAGTGACTGTTCTCTGAAGAAAACATCTCCACTCAAACCCTATGAAAAGACAGGCAGGGACATACAGAAATTATTTAGGAAAATAGTGTTCTAAAAGTAGCCCAGAGTTTGAATGATTTCAAGCTAAAGCAGCTGATGTCCTTCCTGATGATCCCAGTTACAAATTAACCTGACATGACCTTTAGATTTTTCTGCAGGAATGTTTGCTGAATAAATACTTACCCCATTTGGAATCTTGTTTAGAAATTAAAGGTTAAGAAACAAGTTGAATGGCATGGATTTTCCTAGATGGTTATTCCCTTTTGGTAAGCTAGTTTTCGTAACTAGTAACTAGTTTTGTCTGTATTTGCCTAAAGACACTGATAGTTGAAATTTGCCCTTGAACGCTGCAGCGTTTTCATAGCCCCCGCCCCGCTGCGGCAGAGCGGCAGTGGGA
>Ga0181612_177772_pt1 | contig 10657 bp, 5 predicted proteins | sample HoacroProtozoa21_FD_119630 | JGI IMG/M metagenome (GOLD analysis project Ga0181612, IMG submission 119630) | Hoatzin crop microbial communities from Cojedes, Venezuel. Combined Assembly of Gp0051906, Gp0051904, Gp0051908
AAAAAAAAAAAAAAAGAAAAAGGTATTTCAGCCAAGGTTTCCCCACACACACTCAGTATTTTACCCAACATTTGCATATTACAGGGAATACTACATCTGAAATGAGTAATTGTAATGTTTTTCATTACAGCAAACTACATGAATGTGTAAAAACAAAAAAATCAAACTAGCAAAGAAGTGAGAAGTCTACCATATGCTATCTAAGAACTTGGCATGATGCCTGGTTTAAAGAAGTCTGTATCCATTGTCTAGGTAGTGTATTGTATGTTCCTTTCAAGTTTTTGTGAAGTTTGTTTATATCAAAGACAATTACCAATGATAATAAGATTTAATTAGTTTTCAAAAGAAATACTAAATGGTAGTCTTTAAGTTTCTAGTAGTCCAGTCCTTCTGCATTGGAAAGAAACTTTGGAGCCTTGAAATACTTGATGGCAAATTCTGTTCCAAAGTGTGGGTCTCATGGCTAGATGTAGTTGGATAACCATTCTTCTTTAGATGATGCCTTATTTAAGGAAAAGGAGATTGCAGTATCAGTGCACAAAGTTTCTGGATGAGGAATTAAGATTGGCCAGAAAAGGGGCTTTTAAAAAATCTCTTGCAAATTGTTCCATTTAAAATATGGCTGAACACGTTTTTGTTAACAAGAAAAGACATACTGTTTTATCTGATGAGCAGCCAACCAAAATTAATTCACAGAAATCCCTTCCTAGAATGACACGCATCTCTCAATGCTTACATCACTGGTGGGGGATGCATTCTATGTAATACATACCTCAAGCAAAAACACAGAAAGAGCTACTCACTTTCTCTCCTTTGATATGCTGAAAAACCAAAGTATGTGCATTTATTTCAGCACATTCAGACTCTCAGAATTTACTTAGTAGTGAAAAAGATAAATGCACGGCTTCTTGGGAGATGAAATACAATGTTTCTTAAAAATAATATTGTAAGGGCTCTTATACTTAGGAACAATTTTCTTTGTATTCTTTCTTTTGCTGCATATTTTCTGATCTTTATATTCTGCTGTTAATATTTTAGGAGGTGATGGGAAGGTTTGAGCATGTATTTTGCTTACACTAGACTCATGTATTATTGGCTGTCAGCTTTGGTCTTCAGCTATTGGTGATGCAGAAAATTAATGGAGTCTTCAGCCCAGGCATTATGATAATAGAGTGCTTGAGGATGTGCCATCACCACCCACATGACTCAGTAGCTCGTACTATCAATAAGCTCTTTGCCCTTTGGACTGCTGTATGAATAACCTTCATATTTTGTATTTTGGTATTTTAAAGTTGGCCTCAACATGCATAAATACAAGTTTTTTTGAGATGCAGCAAGAGGAAAGGGCAAAGAAGACATATTTGCTTTTAGGGAGCATATCTCTTCACTGGTGGCGTGTTTTCTACCTGTTCAAAAGCAAACTTCAAGGTGACTGATCGGTCCTAGCCAGCCTGGATGAGGGATAGTGTTTTTAGAGAGCTGCTACAGAGGAAGGACTACAGTAACTACTGTTGAGGGGATATTTTACCTCTGAACTCAAAATAACGGTGCTGATTTAGTCTGGCTGCCAAGATGGCCACACACCATTTCTCCTTGTTCTTTTTTTGCAGCATTTGAGAAGAAGATGAAGTGAAACAGGATCTGGGGAAATGGGGGTGGAGGTGCTGAAAACCTGTATGCTGTCTTTTTTTTAAAGAAGTTGTGGTCTGTCCAGGACAGAAGACAGGAAGCTAATGCTGAAGGAAAGCATAGATATCAAAATGATATGAAAATAGGATGATGGAAATTAAACGGTGGATCAGAAGGGAATAGGACACATGGTTTATTTGGTCACTGCACACAAATAATGCTAAGAAGTTGTGGGGAAGGGATTCAGTGGTTCCTCTCCTCCTTTTTTGGCTAACCTTGCAGACAAGCAAGCCAACCACCTCTGTGGACCCACTCCCAATTAAATTCCTGAACATCATATGAACTGTGGCTCCTCTGAAGGACACAGGGTCTGCACAGTGTGGTTAAGGTGTGTCAGATGATGGACAATAATCAAAGGTGTTAGTCCAAGCAAGCCCATTCCCACACCTGACAGTAAAGGGCAAAATACAGAAAGCTGTGAAAGCAGCCACATCCCATTTGGGGCAGCCTGCAGTGACAGCTTGAGTCTTAATGTGTGACTAGGTACTATTTACATACAATGTTACATCTGTAGTGCTATTCCCTTTCCTCTAGAAGAGTGCTTACTTATGACTGTTTAGCAGTCTCTACTGAGTAGGGGCATATAGTACAAACCACACCACATTTTGGCACACAAAATGTTTACACGGCTAGCAGTAGGAATGGTTTGCTGCCTGTCCAAGGTCTGAGAGACATCACTGAGGGTTTGGGTTCTGCAGCTTGCTGGGTGGGGTCCTTAGTACCTCAAATAAAAACAAGAAGTAATATGAAACAATCAGTGCAACTTACTGTTAGGAAGGCTTCCAGTACGTGTATCATTGCTGTAAAATAACAGCTGGGTGAATAATGCAAAATTTCTAGCTGGATAATCTGCAATTAGGAGCAAGTTTAGGACAGAGCAAACAGAGGACTAGATTGGGTTTGTAGAAGGAGCGGAAGGCGTAAAAAGCCTCTTGCTGTTTTTCCCTTGATCCTCGTAAAGCCTTGACTCCCAGGAAATTCTGCTTTCCTGGAGAAATCGTTCCTTTAAATGACAGTCTTTCTTCACCACAGAAGCTGAAAAAACACAAAAAAGTTATTTTTCTTCCCTTATCCCATCCCCTCGGCCATGCTGAGTAGTTGGGAAAACAGAGCATGGTGCTGTGTTCTGTATTTTGAAAGTGTGGGAGCAATTTCCTATTGTGTTTCAACCTAATAAGGAACCTCTGGGAACTAAGCAGAGGAAATACCTACCAGCAGGCTTGCTGGAGCAGTTAGCACCAGCTGCCTTCACATCCTGCCCCCCGCCTCCATGAAAGAGCAGTGCCAAAAAGGCGCAGTCTGCCCCACAGCTAATGAGCTACATAACTGTTTTCAGCTGCTGCTAAATCCTTTACTGTCTTCTGTAAAAATAATTGAGAACTGCAGCAGAAAAGTCAGTGGCTCTAAAATGGCCAGGCTGATAGAAGACTGAGAGTCCAGAAGAAACATCATCCTGCATGACAAGGCACGTCTGTATTCTCAAGCCTGCTTAAATGCAGTCATTTTCACCATCACTAAGTAGAAAATGAGTATTTCCTATCCTGTAAAAAGCTCCTTAGAAATAATATTGCTAGATCCATCTCTTGCACCGCAAGCTTTCATCTTAACTATTTCTTGTATGCTGGAGTCAAAAAGTAGCCCCTCAGCTTTCAATTCCTTTGTAGCAGCAAGTTTCTCCTGTTGACAGTAGGCAACAGAGGCTTTGAAGCATTTTCCTAGTTTGTTTTTACACAACTCTTCAGACATTTCTGCTTTGGATGTATTTTGTTTCTCTTTATCCCAAGAAAGTTTCCACAGAGGTGTGGTTTATTAATTGAAAGGTAATATTTTTCTCTGCAGCAATACTGCTTTCAGTGTACAACACAAAATCCATAAGATTTTTTCATCAATAGTGCTAGTACATTTTCTTCACTTTATGAACTAGTTCTGCAGAAAAACCAAGCCCACTAACTGCCTTAGGAGAAGGAGTAAGCTAGTTCCAATGATCTCCCAGGGAAAACAAAAATGAAGTGTAGAGCATCATCTGCTTGATATTTAATTATTATTTAATTACTCTACTAATGTGCTCCTCAATTGCACTCTATTGGACAATTTCAGATGACTGCTTTTGTTGCATGAACTTTTTCTTCTGAGCACCCCAGTGGTTTTAGTGGGTTATTAGCGAGGAAGCGGTTTATTAACAGTTGTGTATAACCAGAGCTACCTCAGTGTAATAGGCAAAATTCAATGGGATACCGAGGAGACTTTGCAGAATATGAATGGAGGCGCGAGCCCAGAAGAAGGAGGCTGGGCAGAGTCGCTTGTGCCTCCAGTGACCACCAAGAGCTGCTGGCAAAGACAGGGAGGATGAGGGAGGAATGGTGGTTTTCAAGGCTGTTGGCAGTCAAGGGGTTGCAAGGCTGTGAGGCAGAGAACAGGCACCATTCACTTGCTGAATCCAAACTGCTTGTCTCAGGTACAACATTAAGATGTCCAGCACCATTTTATCAAGCCCTTCTGTTTCTGCAGTTTCAACAACTTCCATGTCCTCTGCCAAAAGTACCACCCAGCTTACCACACTGACTTCTCCCCTGACTCCAGGGCCCAAGACTTCTTTCCTCTCCTGTACACACATACACCAGGCTCTCTCTGTCTCTTCCAATATAAGGCTTTTGTTTTGTTTTTAAATCCAGCCTGAGGGAATAGGGTTTTATTTATTTCCTTGTTTCCTGAGCCAAATATACTGGCAAGTCCCCAAGGTTTAACCAAGAGCAGTACACAAGGGATAAGTAGTACATGGAAGCAAAAATAGCAGGTATGACCACATAGAATTTTACTGTCTGGTACTAATAAAGACTTAGAAATATTTTCTTCAAAAATAAAACTTCTAAAAGCTCATTAAAGAACTTGCTGCATAGACCATTTTTCTTAAATGCTGCAGTTGTGCACCCACAGAAAATAAACTACACAAAACACCTTTGCAGAAGGGCTAAAGGTCTTTTAAAGCCACCTGGAACATCAGACCTGCGTGATGTCAGGCTGCTCAGTCATCTTCAGTAGAGATGCAGCTATAGAGCTTCACATGTGATATCAGGTTAAGTTGGGGGAATAAGGACATTGGTGTCAGTGCAGAGAGGGTTACCACGTCTGTTCCCACCTTTCTCTCTCCCAGTCCCCTCTGGAAATAAGCCAATTTGTTATGTCAGAACAGTTTTTACTGTGCACAAGAGCAGGGTTCCAGGGGTGGGCAGAGGTAGAGGGGCATGAGGTTTTACATTTTCCAGAGGGACCAAGAAATGAGAGGACTTTCGTTACTTACCAGGAATGACTCACCAAGTTAAGGCAATAATGAAATAATTGGGACAAACTACAGAGTATGCTCAGCACAGTCTGCAGTGACAGAAGCTGCTGTTTATAAATTAGAATCGCTAAATATGAAAGGAAACAACTTCAGCTGTGAGAGCAGAGTGACATAACCAAGTTGTTTATGAAAAAAATAAAACTTCAACAGCTTTGGGATTCATGGAAATGGCTACTAATGTGCTTCAACAATGAAAAATACTGTCTGTCTAATTTTTTAGTGCTCTGCTGACTCTTTTAAAATAAAATTGCCTTCAATTCTCCTTCATACTTTGCTCCATAATTTGGTAATCAGGAGAGGACAAGGCAAGCTAATGAAACAATCTGAGCTGCTCAGGTGAGAAAGCCTTGCAAATCTGCAGCTAAAAGCATAGTTTTCAAGGGACATGCTGATACGCTACGGACATCACGCAAACACAGACTCAAAGCAACAACAAAGTGAAAAATTATGCTCTGAAAACTCGGGTTAGGAAGGAATGAGTAGATTGCAGGATGAATTGAGTAGCTGCTTTTGAATAAAACTTACTGAGCAGCACATTTCCTTCAGCATTATTAATAGCGGCGTAGAAGTGGGGGTTCCCTGCTTTGCAGACCCGCTGAGGGGGGTAATGAGGTAATGCACTGGGCTTTTCACATCCCCAGGACTTATCGTTCTTTTGGCTCTTCTCAAAAGCCAGCAGTGGGTTTTGATTTTCTTGTTCATTTAGAGGGTTGGTTTTTGCCTATGTAGTAGGAATAGTATTAGAAGTTGAGCTCAAACTGGCTATCGAGTATGGCCAGGATAAAAGAGTAGTGACTAGCACTGCAGGAAGGAGCATTAAATTAAGCAATAAACTGTGCTCTAGTGATACTAAGGCTAGAAAAAGTTTGACTTAAACCAGACTAACAGAGTACGCTTTGTGTGCTGGAAGCCTGGCACTCCTATAAGCAAACCTGGCAGGCTTTTGAACTGGGTGTTCACTAGTGTTGGAGACCAATAACAAGACACATTAAAAAAAAATCCCACAACACTGAAAGATGTCTTCTCAGTGGTGTATGTGCTTTTTATTAATAATGTGATAACAAAACATTAGTTACAAACATTTGATATCAAGGTGACCTATATCAAAGGTGTAACCCAGAGACACGAGGATTCACTAAGAGAGTAACATGCCCCAAAACAAGGTTATGTCAACTCCCTCACTAGCTTCCTGACCTGAGCCTTGCTGGGGGAGTACGTACTCTGAGGGCGTGGACCAGAACCTGGGATACTACATGGAGATTTTGGCTTTAAGGTGTGATGGTAATGTGCACTCTCCTGACCTCTGCACCATACAGAATCTGTATCTCAGCCCTGCTTAGTCTGCCAGTAGACCTACTGGCAGTAGGGTATGTGATCTGCTCTGTAGTACCTCTGCCCACTCCACCTGACCGTTAGCTGCTTCCCACTCTGTAGCCCAAAGAGCACTAGGACAGACCTATACATGTTACTGAGATCTTGATGCAAACATGCCGGAGAGAATTTGAGTTGGAAAAAAGTAATTTTTCCTCCAAACTGCTCCTTTTATTTAATTTAACTTATGGTAAAGTTATGGAAGGTGGAACAGTAAGCTGTAAAATTTTTAATTCACAATCACTATAGGTTTCATGGGGTTTCTTAACCAATAGCCTAGAAATTATACTGCTCCACTGTCCTGAGCTTAGAAACAGAGTGGCCCCCCAAGAGGAAAAACACAGTTTATGGTTATTTTTGCTGCCTACATTGTGCAAGGTAGGTGCACTGCTGTGCAGAACGTGATAATAAATGACATGGATCAATAGCCCGTATTCTGGAGCTGCCTCATAATGGCAGTCAGCAATGCATCACGAAGCTCTGGCATTTGAGGGAGCCCTTTCACCTTTGCAAATACAAGAAGCATACTAAAGGATCTACTTAATTGCCAAGCCAAGACTCCTGAGTAACAAGTGGAGTCTGGGAAAACTTAAGTGACATGGCAGGGAAGACAAGTTAGCTTCTTTAAAAACAATCAGTCCAAGTGGATTTCGAATTCAAATAGATTTAGAAAAATTTTCTGTCACTATCTTACAGAAGCCTAGTGGTGATCAGAGACTAACAACACTTCTCTTCATTACACATCTTGAGATATAGTGCAGTCATTTAGCAAGTCGCTTACCAGCACAGGCCTGCATTTAGGACTCTACTGTTGTAAGAAAAGTAATTTAAATCGCTACAGTTACCTTGCAAAAATCTCATCATTCCTAAGATTCAAGATATGTGTATGTGTATTTCACACACTTATCTCAGAATAATGATGTATTTCATATTTGTTCGTTTGTGAAGTGATTAGAAAAATTTTTTACTGTTAATATCCGATTTATCTGAACTTCCAAGTGTAACAGTTAGCAGATTTATTAGGGCTCACAGAATAGAGTAGGAAGCAGAACACGGATTAATGTGAATGTTTCGAAAGGCTTTTAAAGAGCTATTATTGCTGCTGTGTTGCAGTCAATGCTTTTTTATTACATTATTACATCCACATTGTTAAAACACTTTTTGTGTTTCATCAAACATTTTCAAACTTAGATTTCCAAGGCTGGGCCACGGACAAAGGGAGATCTTTAGATCTTTCAATCTAGATACAAGTTGATGGCCTAGACTCCCAGCTAGCATCAAGCAGTCGAGCTGATTTGATCACGGTGTGATGATGCTGATTGATAAAGACTCTGGCCCAACAGCACAATGTTTAAAAAGCTGTACATCGTAAAATGCATGCAGTTTAGTATTGGCCACATTCATCCCTGCTGAAGGAAGGCCTAAGCCTAGTGAATGCAGCACGGCTTTGGGCAGGTCGGCAGGTTGCATCCTCCCTTCCAACTACAGCACAGTCCCAGAATGTATCACTCGCAGTGCTCGGCTGAAAACATGCCAGTACAAAGACAGGATAGTTTGTCACTGCAACAGAAGGGATTTTTTTTTTCATCTGTGTGCTGCTATTTAATCCAACAGCACTTTCAAATAATTTAAGCGAGTGTTATAGATTTAGAGGAAAGCAAAACATTAACATATATAATTATTAAATGAGGGAAAAGATGAAAAATCATCAGAAATTCAAAACAGGAACACAAGAAGTGATAGAATATTAGACTGTTTCTCTGCCTCTAAATTCACTCATGACTTGAACAGGATGGATTCTCTTCTTTGCAGAACCTTTTCTGACAGCCGCATAGATTTCTTCTGGCTTCTCTCTTTTAATTAGGGGCTTCTTCTCTGGAGCCTTCATCCTCCACATCACAACAGGATGTCGTGGGCCAGTAGGACTCTGAATCTTGATAATCTTTGTGGATGCAATATAGGACATCTTCACTGTCTGCACCACAGCATTCATTAAATTTTTGGCAGCCTGAATTAGCGAAGTGACGCTATCCAACTGTAATAAGAAACAGAAACATTAGCCTAGGAAGCCGGTCTGGTTTTAATCACGATATGCTGAGGAATAAACAACAGTGAAAAAGTAGGACTAACATACCAAACCCTAATTTCTTTGTTTTCCCTTGGTGTGTTTGATCATTACATTCACGTTCCACAGCTCAGACTTAAAGTGATACACAGATATCTGTGCTGGTGGAATATAAATGCTTATGTAGATAGTTTGTTGTTTTCTACTTTTAAAGTGTGAATTCACGATGTTGGTCTGCAGGGTCCTATTGCAACTACTACTGATAGGTAATGAAACCACCTCAGAGCAGAGCTATGAAAATGTGAGCCGTTAGTTCCTTTCTGTCAGCACTAGGCAACGTCTCCAGTGGCTCATATCACATTCCAGGCTCCCACCCATGCTCCCAAGGAACGTCGGGATACTGTGAAGTGTCTGGTTTTGCCAGAACTGCTGAACCTAGTCTCAGTGGCCAAGATTTTTAAGGGTAATTAAGAGTGGGACAGCACATAGAAATTGCAGTGACTGTGTAGCCTCTCAAACTGTTCAAGAAATGCCAAACTAAGAGGCAGAATGCAGAAGAAATTAATCCCTATCACCTATTACCATCTTCAACAGCATACTACATAGGCATACAAGTGTTAAAGCAAAGGCATTTTCTGTCAGTACTCATGGAATTAGGAAATAGTGCATTTAATTTGAACTGAAAACCTGTTAACTGCAACAAAAATGACAGCTTTAACAATCGAGCTGGCTCTCCCATGCTGCTCTGTAGTATACAGGCATACTCACCGATTGCACTGCGCCCTTCCTACACGTGAGGCCTGTGGGCTGCACAGTGTCTGTGGGCTGCAAGCAGAGTGGGCTGGGACCACTGCCTTAGTCACCACCTCAGCCCCACGGACTTTGGCAGCCTAGCCACAGGCTGACTGACTTACCAACATCGCACTGTGCAAAAAGCAAATATGATCCTATGATGTGTGCTGAGTAGAGGCATTTTATTCTGTGTTAACCCCCCCCCAGTGAATCTTAATCTCAAACTCTAGGCACAGATCTGGTCCATCATGCTCCAGAAAGAGGATTCAAGCAGGCTGCATGCAGAACAGAGTGACTACGGTGGTGGGGAGAGCCCATCTCGGGGGCTGTGCCTTGACAAAACCAAGAACAGGCCCAAGTATCTGACAAAAGGCCAACACCGGCAAAAGTACTGAAGCCTGTAATTGGCCATCAGCATTACTTCAGTCCTTGAAAATGAGATAAAGCCTTTTTCTCATTTCTGGTGTTCTCAAAACACAGACTGATAAGGTTCGAGCTCATCCGTTCAGACGTAATAGTGACAACAAACACAGAGAAGAGGAGGAACTGGGCATGCGTGTCTGTGGGGGTGTCCTTCCATGTCTTGTGGTCTTAAAACCCAAGAGCAGAGAATTGCTACAGCTGTGTCTAATGTTAGGCATTGTGTGCTACCCTGGGCACTTCAGAAGGTATCGCCCCACATCCAGCGCACTGAAACAGGAAAAAAATACACCTTTTTAGGCAAAATCTTCACAATATTATTTTTGGTCATATGGGAAACTTTTTTTTGATGGGGTCAGCTAACAGCGACTGATCCCATATTTCTTTTTGAGCACAGTGCTTTTTGTAACATTAAATTTCTTTTGGATTTATCTGCTTGAAATAAAGGCTGTCTTCCCCCTTCAACTTAAAGTGCCTTTGCTGTTGTCCGTGAACTGAAGGACTCCTAGGGACAAATACAGAACATAAATCATCTCAGGGACCTAAACGAGTAGCTTTTTATCCTTAAAGAAGCTAACACACTACTACTTAATTAGAAGGCTAACAATTTATATTTGGAAAGGAACCTCCAGTCTTGAATACCTTTAAGAAAGTCCTGGTTTACGTATTTATTATTTAATATTATTTCATATTTACTATTAATAATTATGTATTTATAAATATTTATTATTATAAATGTTATTTAAATTCTACCTGAGTCACCTGCTATTTTACGACATCCTTCCCAAAACTGGGACAAGGAGTGTTAAGTCAAATTTACATCAGTGTGCTGGGATGCGAACAGCATTGGGCTTAGGACCATATCACAGAATCACAGAAGGGTAGGGGTTGGAGGGGCCCTCTGTGGGTCATCTAGTCCAACCCTCCTGCCGAAGAAGGGTCACCTACAGCAGGCTGCACAGGACCTTGTCCAGGCGGGT
>Ga0181612_178416_pt1 | contig 10657 bp, 9 predicted proteins | sample HoacroProtozoa21_FD_119630 | JGI IMG/M metagenome (GOLD analysis project Ga0181612, IMG submission 119630) | Hoatzin crop microbial communities from Cojedes, Venezuel. Combined Assembly of Gp0051906, Gp0051904, Gp0051908
AGTCTTTTAACATTTAGAGAATAAAATTGTAGTTCTTCTTTCTGAAGTGATAGTCTTAAATTCTCTACCTTATTGTTTGTGGTATTCTGTATGTAGCTATCTTTTTATATGGAGCTACCTATCTCAGTATACAAACACATTTTTGCAGTTCAGACAGTCATTTTAATCTTGACAATTTGATAGAGGTAATTTGAGGAGGAAAGTTGTGCAGCTGGTGAGGATAAAAATAAAATGTTTTTGTTTTGCAGGGCTGATCTTGAAACAATAGCTGGCTAAAGATGTTCAGCAGCTTGGAGGATTAGGAAAAAATATAACAGAAATGGATTAGCCTGAGGCAAAGATATATGATAAATCTCATACATAAAAACTCTTGCCATTTAACATCTCCAAATATATGTATTTACATTGTCAAATTCTTGAAGGCCTTCAAACATCTCCATAAAGTGCCAAGTAACTCTATGTCATATATACGACAATATCGTCATCAAGTTAAACAGATTTCTTGTGTGGAGAGTTGGCCTATTCTTTCTGTAGGACACTGAATGCAGTTTTTGCTGGGTATGACTAATGTGTAAAAACAAGAAGACAAAGACAAATTGAGATGGAAACTTTCTGTACTTGCAACAGGTTCCTTGGAAACTTGCACTACAGGCATAATTTTCCCCAAAATGATTCGGAAGTACTTTTTGAAAATTAGAAAACAACTAGAGTAGGTGTGTTGAAAGGAATAAATGCATGCCATAAGTTGCACTTTGAGAAGAGCTTTAATGAAAAATGTGCCAGATATGGACTGGATCTGGAAATAAACAGATCTCTGCCATGGTGGACAGTAAGATAACTGAGGGCAGAACAAATAACAAGGAAGATGTTACCAAGCTAGGAAAAAACATTAATTGGCACAACATTTGTTGCATATCTAGTAGCTGTTGTAGGACTTTGGAACTGGAATATGAGATGAAGGCAACTCGGTGGGTACCCAGGGGAAGCATGGAGAAGCCCAGAGGGGTTAACTGGCTTTCCTCAACCTGTGCTGTCAGCTCTTTCCCCAGATCCAGGGCTTCAGGCCCGAGTGGTGCCACGGCAGCCATGTGGCTCTGCACCAGGACCAGAAGAGTCCTGTTGGACTTGTGGTTTCAGAACAGGCAGTGGCAAGGCAGCCGCGCACCCTGGGCTGCAGAGTGGCTGGCAATAAGCAGCATTCATAGGACAGGACAGTTTCAGTCTTTGGGAGGGATAAAAAGGTGAAAGTCATCAAATTTGCTACCAGATTGCAAAATATGCCAAAGAAGGGGAAGGCAGCTGTGAAAAAGAAAAATTGGAAGTGAACCAACAAACACTGCTAATCTTCTGTAAGGCATAAGTTCCTACCCCATCTCCCAATGAGAAGAGTTTGAAAAGGAAAGATGGAAACAGGCTGTAAAATTTGAACCTGAATCTCTGTTTGTGAACAGACAGCAAAGAAGGGAGTGTAGAAACCTGTGGGATCAAATAAGCCAATGTTTGGGCCCTTTTTTAAAGCCAATAAGCCATATAGGCCCCATATTCTGGTATTGAGTTTCTGGTTCTTTCTTTGATCATAAAATGAGGTAACATCATTTTAGAGATACAGCACAGTAGCTAAGCAATAAGTTTGGGCAGAATTAAGTCACGCATACTATGAATTTGAATCAAGTGTCTAGGAAAAACAAAAGAAGCAAGAAGCATAGGTGTCCCCCTGGATTTACCAATATGTGGTTGCAGCAGAGCAAAGATTGACAGAGATGGTTTAAATAAAGAGGAGGGAATTGAGAACGGTTGAATAAAGTCAGGCAGATAACAGGATGCTAGATGTGGCCAGGTATTTCTTCATGCTGTATGTAGAAAGCCTTTGTTTTTAATGCATAGTGTAAATCAGCAACAAAAAGTTTCATTTCAAAACAAAAAAACCAAAAACCCAGCCTTTACTCAGGAAACATGCTCGCTGAAGTCGGCTAGAGTCAGCAGTAAGCAAAGACTTTAGGATTTGGCCCCGTGACAATAACTTTGTTGTAGAGCTGAGCACTTACATGTTTTCATTGCAGAGCAATTTTAGCAGTGTAAGTTTGGAACCCCAGAAGTAGGAGTGAAAACACTGACAGAATATTAACTGTAACAACTCCCAGCAGATCTCTGTCTCCTTTTTTTTTTTTTTTTTAAGACAGTACAAATGTGATTATGCAGTATGTGGGATCTGGTGTTGATGTTAATTTGCCCTCAGTTGGAGTTGATGTCAGCCTCCCTGCCAGATGTATTTCCATATTTGCTTCAAGAGACATACTACCATTTAAAGTATTATAAATCAGCTCTGTTAAAAAAAAAAAATAAAGATATAAAAGAGGAAAAACAAATGGGTAAAAGAAGTTAGTGGAAACTATTACTATAGGTGGATCTCCACTTTTTAGCAGAACATTCTGGGTTTTTTTAAAGGTCCAAGAGGGTCATATCGAGCTTTGATTTCTCATAAGATCAATAGATGAAAACAATGATGCACACTTCTTAGCTGGACAGACACGAGGTACAATCAAGGATGATTAACCTTACATTTGCAATCATGTTCGCTGCAGATTGTTCATGAGAAGGAAAAAAAGCAAAACTCAGACCCTATTATTATTATTCTTGAAGATCTCAGCAGGTAGATACCAGTGTAGCTTCCTTCGCCTCAGCAGAACTGCATGGATTTACATTACTCTGAAATCTACACTTTTAATCTCCAGATCTCATTGTGCCACTTCCACTGCAGAAAAGATTAGTAAATGGATAAATCAGGAGTTACCAAAGGGAAGTCACTATTCCATTTAGAAGCTGAAATGGAAAAGAGATTTCCAAACTGGGCAGCAAAATGCAGGATTCCCAGAAAGGACCTCAGAGATAACAGTCCAAATTCCTTCTATGTCACGAGGCATGGGACAACCACACGTGTGCCTCATCCTAATGGGGACAAAGTATGGAGATGACCAGCTGCTTAGCAACCAGATTCCTGAGGTGAAACCCAAAGTACAAAACAAGATGTGGTAAACATGTACCCATCTCGAAACTGGAAGTACAGGGGGCATTTAAAAAAAATGGAAGGGGTACCCCTAACCATTTCTTGCTTTCTTCGTGAGCTTTCCTGTTGGTTTCAGGAGGAAAGACTGGAGACAATTTAATTGCCAGACTGAGACAGGAGCCACACAAAGGTTTGCAGCTGGTTATTCCAGTAGCCACCTTTCAAAACCTGAATTATAAAAGATCTCCTGCAGCTCGTGCCAGATCTGTTGGAACAGCTGTTTAGCAGCAGGGAGAATATAATCCTGGATATAAATATGGGATTTGTAATCTTTCCCTCTGCTCCCAAGAGGATGCACTCTTCTTTTGCTAGGTGAGGCAGGAAAGGAGATACAAGGGACAAAACATTTTCTAACTCTGATATAAAACAAGCAATGGGCTTTGGTCGTAGCTGAAGTTTTGCTTAGTTTGATTTGTAATGTGCTTTGATTTATGCACATATTCACAGAGGAGGAAGAATTGATGATCGTTGAGCTCAACACAATGAACCCAGGAGATCTTACTTTGGGACTGTTAATCTGATTTTTGTGAATTGGATGATAAACTTTGGAAAGACACAGTAAAGCTTCTCTGAAAGATCTTGTAATTTGTTATCTTGAAATGCTGCAAATTTGAGAATGATTCACTGTTTTTACTCTCTGCTAGAAGCAGGCTGAAGACAAACCATGGTTGGATGATACTGCAAGCTTTTTCCACAAACTAAACTTGAACCACACCTGTTAGTAAGTTTAAAGAAATACTAAGACTAGATTTCTCAGGAAGCAAAATGTAACATGTACTTTTTTCTTTCTAGATCACTCTTTCTAAAATAGCTTGATTAAAAGAAAATAGAGGAACACACCAAAACAGGGCCATTCAAAAAAATAACAGCAAAAATGCTGTTAGATATATAATTAGAGAGTTTTGACTAAATAAATAAATTTCTTTAATGTGTATGGGGGGGATTTTACTTAGTTTTTGACAAAAAGGCCTTAAAATTTTCTGGATCTGACATGCAAATAAGCATAATTTTATTTAATTTGTGTGTTTCCTCCTTTTTACAAACTGTTTTAAAGTGTTTAAATGACTGTAATCCTTTTGAAGAAAATATGAAAATATATTTGTTGGGGTAGGTAACGAGCTCAGGGTAAGTCACAATTTCAGAACATTTAGCACATTAGCTCTTTTTATGCCTTAAGACTAAGTAGACAGTTCTGAACATAATGGAGACAAAAAAGGATTTTTTGGCAATTGCTATGGTTAATAAATTTTTTGTGTTTCTTCAAATCTGTCACTCCCTGGGCTGCATTGTTTTGTCCTGTCACATCTTATGCTGAATTTTGAAGATATATAAAGGAATTTGGAGCCCAAATGAGTCTTCTTCCTATTTTCAGGCCTTAAAACTTTCAGCAATTTGTTACATGATTGTCTAATATTTGCTAATCGTAGTTCATTTGAATATTAGGAGAAGATGCACCTGAAACTGTAGGATAATTTCAAACCAACTGCAGGAGCAATTGTGGAGAACTAGATGAGTTTTTCAGCTTGGTTTAAACCAAACCAGAGAGTTGTACAGAATGAACGGGTCTGCTAAGCAAACACACTGTTTGGCTACATGTGCAGACTGTACCTCTTGATAATTTAGAGGTCTGCCAGTTAGACACGCAACCACACAGCCACCTAGGATGTAGTACATCAGGAGAGGGCTGAGAACTTGTGATTCACAGTGACATTTGTGGGAGCAGTGACAACTGAGCATCCCTTCAGATTTCATGCTTTCAAACCCCGAGGCCCTTTCAGGGATTTTTGCTGTTCTGCTCTGGCATGCTAATCAGAGCATTTCATTGTAGTTAAAACTCTACGTGTGAAACAAAATCACAGAAAGAGCCGTGCCTGGAAAGGTTGATATCCTAAATAGGTTTGAAGATCAGTGAGTGGGTTTCAAAAACAGGATACAGCAGCGAGGAGAATCTGAGGATGACAATCAGAGCAGCAAGAGCCAACCAGAGTATTTGGAGGTACCAAATAAATCACTAATAATGTTATTGTTAGGTATTACAGAAAATGTCTCCCCTTTGACTAGTCGAATACTCTATTCAAGCAGACAGTTTGATTTATTTATTTTTTTACAACAATAACAAACATATTTGCTCTATTGCCAGCTATGCAATCTGTTTGGGAAAATACACAAATATAATACGTAGCAGATTCTGCAGTAATGAAATCTCCTTCTTTGTCTGTAGTGGATTAAAAGGATACAGCTTCCAAGAAAGCTGGCTAGAGCAGACACAAACACGTGATAGGGCCAGATTCTCAGACTGTTTAAAGCAACTACAATTGAAGTCAGTTTAGCTAATTCAATTTGTACTAGGAGAGTATTTGTACTATTTTTTTATTTAGAAATAAGAAGGTAGAAAACGAATCATCTTTGCTCACAAATTTTGTCACGGATGCTTTGCCAATAAACAATATCAGTCCCTTAAGTGTTTGAAATATCCTTTTATCTTGTTAATGCTATAAGACATGGTACTGCTCTCATCAGCAGGCAAACACACATATTATTTATGAAGCTGCATCCTGGCTTTGGGCATGTCAATCTTATTTCCCTTAAAATTCCAAGGCAGTGCATTTTCAAAACAACTGCAGAAAAAACCCACCTTTGTCTGTGCTCATAAATCACTTACTTTTGTATCCCTCAATTTTAAGCAGCAAATCATTAGCCTTCGTGCTCACTAAATGTAAGCACTTCTGTTTGAGCTGGTTCTTTGTTTGCTCTTAATCAGCATAGCTATCTGAAGCCCAGCAATACCACCAGGCTAGCTTACACTCTGGTAACATCCAGTCCTTCAACAACTCTAGTTAACAGCTGAAGTGTGTTCTGAGAGTTGTTAGTAGAAATTGAGTGCTCCTTGACCCAGAAAATGGACTGTACTCAGAGAATAGATGTCACTCATCGAGACTTTTGTTCTTTCCCTTATTTGAAAGGCATTTATTCTGAGTCCCTTTTGGTAATATCTCATGTGCCTCATGCTCTCTAGTGAATCTACACAACATTGACTGGGCCCTATGTGTTAAAGTCCTTCTTTTATAACTATGTGAGAGTCAAATAATTTGGAAACTTCCTCCAAGAAGCTGAAAGGAAGAAAAGATGATACCTTACAGTAAATGGATATTTATCTCACAGCAGAGTGATTTCTGCTGACAGAGCATTTTTAGTCTGAATAGCTCAACAAAAAAGGTATATTTTATAAGAATTTCAGGAATCAAACTGACTTGATGGCTCCTTCCAACTCTGTTAATACCCTGTATTACTTGTAATCCATCTAATGATATTGTTAAAACTAGTGTAAAGCAAGGGATAGAGAAGAGCAAGCAATATCTATTTTTTATTGCTAGCACAGTAACAATACAGCAGACAGCTGATGTCTGAAAATGGCGGCTTGGTCTGTCAGTAAAGTACAGTTCATAAGCCTGGTTCATTTATTCGTTTCTCTTGGAAGGTCTTTTAGAGTGGAAATATATAAGAAGTAATCTCCCTTTTGGCCCCACATCGCACAGGAGTCTCTGCCGCTGGCGAGGATGTTTAGCAGTGGCTGAGAAGGGAACAAGACCGAGCATGTTGGGAAATAAGCTGATATGGGCAGGCTCCATGAGGGTTGCTCTGAATACCAAAGCTGATGGCCCAAGCAAACTAACATTACATAACATAGAGTTTGTCTTCCTAGTAACCACTGTTTACTCTGAGATGACAAAGGAGGGAGCTTCAGGGAGGGGAATGAAGCATTTGTGTGTAGGATATGCAGGGAGTGAGGCTTCCCTGAGTTTTGAATGGTGAAAAGGTGTGATGAAGAAGTTGTGCTAGAGAAATGGTGATGGCATAGGGGACACCTATCTTTGCATTTTAGTTTGATTCGGGAGTGTGGTTTCAAAGCAAATCTCCCAGTTCTTGCTGCTCACCCCAGTTTGGTCCTTGTGGTGGTGCAGAGAGCACAGGCTGCATCACTCCGGGTTTTGCTTGTGCTCCAGGTGTGCACCTAATTCACGCCAGGACGGATGGGCTGGGCCAGTTCAGAGTACTCTGTGCCCTGAAACGCATATGGTGTGTATACTGGGTCCACAACAGCACTCGGACTGCTAACATAGATGAGTTGGAGAGGCAAGGTAATAAGAGTTTCTAGATATCAGGGAGCAGTAAGGAGCCTGAATAAATTACTCTTTGCAAGATGGATGATTATCTTTTGTAACTGCAAAACTAGGGATTACAAAACAGCTCGAATCATTGATAGCTTCCCAACTTCCACGGGAAGTTCTTAAATGAAAACTGTAGAAAAGAGTTTTGTGATTCCAACACACAATGCTTAAATCAAATAAAGTCTCAGTGAGGGCAGGTGCAATTCCCATTCACATCAAAAGCAGTGGCACCTAGTTAACACTAGGAATGGATTTCAATAGCTGTCCTTTTGCTGCCTTCTGTTTTCTGGTTATAGCAGCTAAAGAGTTGTAGTATAGGGGAATTAGGAATACAGGAGGTGCAGATAAGCTGTGCTTTGTCAGAGCTTCCTGATCCCTTGAAGCTTGAACATTCAGTAACTCGGAGGAAGATGGTGATTGTACTGGAAGATACTGAAAAAAAAGGTTAATCAAGCCCTGAGATTGAGCTATTGCACTTATCTCTACCTTGCCTGCGGGGTTAGTAAGTGCAGTCACTGATAGACTGTGTGGCTTTTAACTAGAGACAAACTTTTTTCTCCACCTCCAATTTCAAACCACAGGAATACGCTGGATTTAATATCAAGGGTTCATATTTCTGAAGCATCAATATTGTGAAGTTTTATGATGATATCAAGAGTTTAGAAAAACTCTTGTGCTTGTGGGAATTTTATTTTTATTTAAATAAAAGCTAATTTGTAGCTTTCCTTGCAGAGGAAAAATTGTAAAAGTCTTAGGAGATTGATCTCAAATATCTTTCTTGAAGAATTTTTGTTCTTGGTTTAGGGTTTTTTTCAGACCCAATACGTGATATTTCATTGAAGTACTGAAGTAAATACTGAGTGCAGAACAAGCCTAGTCACAAGTTTTTCCAAAATTTGGTAGTGTTTTTTCCTGAGGGTTAACTTTGGACTTCTTCACTCTGCAGAAATAAATTATAAATAGTAAAATTTGCATACTTTCCTCTCTATTGAAAGAGCTGATTCCTGCCTCAGGTGAATGCTAGAGCAGCTCTATTAAGAACCAGTGGAATCACAAATACATTAAATCAGTTTACAGCAGATCAAAACCAGGCATATATTACATGCCTGTATTTAATTACATTTGAAATCTTCCAATAAAAGAACAGAGCTAGGCTATAGCAAACTTCAAAATGAGGAGATGGTGGTATTTATGTAAGTGAAGTGATGCTCACTGGACTGCAGCATAATAATTACTTAAGATTCTATGGTTTTACAATCAGTATTATTTGTACAACCTGCCCTTGACGTTGCTTGGGCCAACTTTTCCTAAGTAAACAATCACATACCAGTACCCTATTTCAAATTCTCTCATGGACCTGTTACGAGAAAAGAAAGTTGGATCAAATTTTAAAACCTGACACAAATCTTCTATTGTCCTGTACACTCTCACTTCTGCAAGATGGGTGTAAAACATTCTGATCTGAGAGGTAGTTTTTAACAATACTGAGCAAAGTCCGTAATTAGCTGTGCAAAATTCTAAACAGTGCCTGTGTTCTGCATTTTAGTATAGTCACTTCTGTATACATATAACTTATTTGGGATATAATAGCTGCAGGCTTTCACTTGTGTTTTGGGTATGCAATGCAAACCAAACCTGTAGGTGTCTTCCAGCCTGAATACAAATGAGTATGAAATCTGCATTTGAGTGACAAATAGGGTGCCCACCTTGTCTGGAACTTATTTAACCACATTAGCACAGGAAAGCGCTCAGGGAACCTCAGAGAGGACTATTGAGCTTGTGCAGAGGTGCCTGCCAAATCTGTAAATGCAACTTGGTCAACTCATTCTTGAATACCTGTCCTAATCTGAATGCTATAGTTGGAGATGCATGGAATATGCACAGTTGCATGCTCACCTTAGTGTGTCTGCAAATGTTTGGACATGCATAGCCTGAATGCTGGACTACCCCTCTTTGAAAATCTGTTGACTTTTCTGCCTGAGGGAGGAATCGCTGATGGTACATCTCTTGACTGGCAAATGACTGTGCACAAGAGAATGGGATAAGGATAGTAAATGCAGAGGTCCTTAAAATATATTGCGTACATTGTCCGAACTAGCAGGACAGCTTTTTCCTGATAAAACAAATACTGTATTGCTACTCTCAGTCTTCTTTCTGTGGCAGAAGCAGTGTTTTGAAACTTAATTAGCTTCATGTGGCTGTGTAGAAATGGATGGAAAATCAATAATGAATGCCATTTCAGTCACCTTGTGATGTTGTAATTCTCAGTGTTTTGCTACACTAATTAGGTCTGACTTCAGTGAGAAGCATTTCGGGAGCAAGGGGGTGAATTATTGCTGAGTTCCTGACTGTCATTGGGGAGCTGAATTAATCTCAGTATTGAGTAACCTCTGGTTTCAGAAGCCGGTGACCTAACATCCAAACAGAACAGGGAAGACCTCACATTTTGTTTGTGCTGTTGTACAGTGAGTTTTGGGCTCAGCCAGTCCGTGACTTCAGCTGAAAGAGCTTCAGAAACCAGAAGCTGCTCTTCCCTCATAGTTGGAATTTAATGACTTAATGGCCCTTATTTACACATTCCCTGAAAGACTGATAGTTTCTTGCAAACAGGTGAGTATTTCCTTCGTCTGGGTCCAGGGCTCCTCCTGTGAACCCAGAGAGAGTCGTGAGTGAGAGTGGTGCATGTGGGATGGGCTTTTGAGTCTGACCCCTCACTGCTCCCAAAGCCACTATGAAGAAACAGCTCAGGGAGCTGAATGCAGTTTGCTTCCATGTAGCAAACTCAGATAGTGTTAACTGGAGGCAATGGCAGCTCTTTGCCTGTTTATTGGACTCGGGGAGTTCGTTGTGAAATGTGGGGAAGAGAGCTGGAGTGTCTTTCTTCTCCAAGAACAAGCTGCCTGTGTCTGCAAGTAGAAGAGGGGCTTCCCCCAAGAATTCCTTGAGCCTTCTCAATGACAGCGTGCTTTCAGCTGTATCATAAAGAAAATGGATGGATGAGGAACAGAAGCTGGGGAGAGCAAGTGCTCTGAGGCCACTAAATCGGCGTGACAGACCGGTGCCATGATTTCTCAGCAAAGTATGTGAACTCCCTCCCTTTATATTAGTGTGAATTATGATTCCTGATCATTATTACTTCTAACATAAACAGTTTCTAGTATAAACCATTACTGCTGATTATCACAGACAGCTTGAATATCATGGAAAAATTCAGTTTTTACATCACATTCATCCAGAGAATTGCAGCAGCAATTGAAATGATTTTGCAGTGGTTGCAATAATGCTGAGCAAAATGTGAAATGGAGGTATTACACTTCAAAGATGGTGAACATGAAGTGGACGCAGATCTGTTTTTCCTTTTATCCAGACTCTACATGTGGGCCGTCAGATTTGACAAACCCGCAAATCCTGATAGCTTCTGTGC
>Ga0181612_181610_pt1 | contig 10657 bp, 5 predicted proteins | sample HoacroProtozoa21_FD_119630 | JGI IMG/M metagenome (GOLD analysis project Ga0181612, IMG submission 119630) | Hoatzin crop microbial communities from Cojedes, Venezuel. Combined Assembly of Gp0051906, Gp0051904, Gp0051908
TGACCCTGCTTCGGCAGGAGGGTTGGACTAGATGACCCACAGAGGTCCCTTCCAACCCCTACCATTCTGTGATTCTGTGATTCTGTAATTCTGTGATTCTGTATGTAAAATAAATTTTCTTGTTTTTAAAGACAATTGGTAATGTTCCTCCAACACTACTGAACTGTACATAAATTCCAATCTATCTTTTGTAATAATTTTAATACTTTAGTTATATTCAATCAGGCCTCAAACCTTTATAACACCTTCTTTGTTAAAATTTAATAGGCAGCATAGTTTTCATTGAAGCCATTATCAGCGAAATTGGTGGCCATTCCCACAACTTTCCAATCACAGATTTTCTACATTTTTAATTCCAAGACCATGAAAAATTAAAGTAATGTATACTTGGGGAACACTTCAGCAGTTTGTCTATCTGGGTCCTCTAAGAGTATACAAACAGACATCTTCATTAACTCTTCGTGATGATATCAAATGGAAAGACCATTACGAAAGAAACTATTTTTTTTATTCAGCCTTGCCTGGCATTTGCCCAGGTAACACGGGGTGTTTTTTTACTTTCTTTCATGCTGCTTAGTAGTACTTAACTGAGGTTAAATCAGAAAGGATAGCAGATTCCATTTTGTTCTGGTGGATACATATCAAATCCTGTTCCTGCTCCTGTTTGCTCTTCTTTCCTGATAGATTTCTTTCAATTAATTTTCATAGATTTTTTAGTGGAGTATGAAACTCTACCACTGAAAACACTATCTGAAGTTCTCTAAACAAATTTCATTTACTACTAATCTGTCTTCAACTTTGAAAATATCACTTTTTATTCAAGAAAACACAAGAGGTTGGGGTATCATTCAGTGTAAAAGATTACTAAGTGTCTGAAAATAATACACTGTTAGCTAATAGAAATTCGTAACTGGAATGCTTAATACATTAAGAAAAATTAAATATGAACAGTTTTTTAATAATACCAGAAAAACACTTCCACGCACCATGAGGCAAATATATCTTGCTTTACTTTCCTCCATGTTTTCACATAGCACAAGATATATTATGCATAAAAATTAAGGCCTTCTTATGGTAAAGTATCCTGAAGGCTTCAGTAGTATTTCTAAATTGGGCCTAAGAGGAGTCAAATTTAGCTTCCTCTTTATGTACGGTTTTATTGCTTCTTACCATTAGTGCAAATATAGCTTCTAGTAAATCATCAAAAGAAATTTCTTACACATTCATCTTTCCTAGATTCAGATTGTGACTGTAACAAAACCAAAAAGCATTCCTACCCAGTAAATATAATTTGCTATCAGGAGAGAAGACAAAAAACAATAGGAATCTGAAAAATAACTCAATTTTAATTTTAAGAAATAACTTAGTTTTAATTTAGTCTATTGGCATTGTGTACACAGAATATTTTTTAAAAGAATTGTCAGCATTCTTGAATTGAACAGCAGAAGTACTTGTGTCTTATGCATCTTTTTGTGGATTTTCTAATAATCTAGACAATGGGATAGTTTGCCACATTATTGGGTTTTAAAATGGTTCAACGTTATTGAATGTTTAAGAGATATTTATGGTATAAGGCAGTATATTCCTGAAGCTGAAACAATCATTAGAGTCTGATGTTCATCTATTTTATCGAACTACCCACAGGGAGCTTTATGGGCATATTATCATGTCAAGGTCACAGGATTAAGTGAGCAGTGATGACAGTAAACAAGCCTTTTCTGTAAATTCTAAAGGGTCTTACTGAGTTACTTAAAATGCCGTAAACATAAATAGTCTCCTATCTCTACAACACATCCATGACAGATGACTTCAGAATGTAACACTCGAGCAATGGAGCTTTACAACCTAACCAACAGCCTATATTATTGACAATAGATATCAATATACCGGGGAGCACAAATACTGGGAGAAGCTTGCAATCTGTCATTGTCAGATACTTTATGTCTGTAAGTGTGCAAGAAATCTGTCTACATATATGTCAAACCACTATGTGAATGGGTATTACTGCTGAAAAAATCCAGAGCTTACAGGTTATGAAAAAATATGGTTCTATAGAAAAAGTAAATCCTATAACAACAAATATACCAAATCTATACAAGCCATGTAAAAACAGACAATGAAACCAAACCTACACAGTACTTTCAATACAACATCAAATGATTTCATTACTCTTTAGAAGTATACTGTGTATCACCATATCTATTTTATCAACGAGGAAAGTAGTATAATTAAGTACAGCAACCTCCTTCATGTCATATGAAGTCAATGACAGACATGGCGTTCTTGAATCAGTCAAAATAAACCTGTACAAATTTATTTTTTCACGTTTTTAAAAAAGCAGCATAAAAAACCCCACAACGCAGCACTGACCAATTGAAAGAGAAGTGTCTGCAGGGAATATTTTTCAGAAATCAGAGAAGTGAATTATGTAAAGATGATCTTCCTAGTTTAATATCTGTGAACATACAGGCTGTGCTGACCAAACATGTACAGAAACACCAAACCCAAGGAATGCTCCCGCTAAGCTCTATTAAGGTAAGAACGGAGGGACAAGGCTCCGGTTGCTGCCCTCTGTGTCCGACAAACCACATTCCTCCTGCACACCGGAAAACCGGACCTCTTACGCGGCACTTGGGAGCAGCAGTTGCGCACTCACTTGCCTATCACTCCCGTGCAGTAATACTGCAAGACATGACTCCAAGAAAATTATTGCAGACAGAGCAAGAGGAGACAAAGTGAAATAGGCACAAGCACAGAGTATTTCTGGCTGATGGTAAGGGTATGGATATAAGGACAGAACAGACACTGCTGCGCAGAGAACTTTGATTTCCTCGAACATGGGACTATAAACCGAAACAAAAACCTGCTCTGCAGTGATAAAATATTTTCTATTTAGTATCAGATGACCTATATGATTGACACATTGACTTAGGAAAGCTCTAAACTAGTGTGAAGGAGGATGATATTATACTACAGGGAAGCAAAAATGGGGGGGGAAGAAATCACCTTGAAGGCCGTTTTTTTTTAACCCCCTGGGTGGGAGGAGAAAGAGAAAACAAACAACTGAGAAGACAAGAAAAATGGATCGGTCTATTAAATATCTTAGCTGATTATAAGGAGGAAAATGGGAAATACAGAAACTAACAAGTAAGAAGTATCCAGTGGACAAAACTTAGGCTGGCATCCTAGAAGCCTGCCGAGACAAATCAGGGTTTGTTCCTGGGAAAAACAGGAAAGAAGTACTTTTTGTTCAGCACATAATACTTTACTTCCTCTGAAGTTCAGAAATAGGCATGAAACATAGTTATTGAAAGTCTGGGCAATGTTAAAAGGAAAAAAAAGCTAGTACTGCACTTTAAGATAGAACAGAAACATCTCTACCACCACCTCTGAAAGAGGATGAAGACAAGTGATGTTTTAAAAACCTAAAATTCAACAACTAACTGAACAAAGACCAAACTTGGTAGTAAAGTGCTCATTTAATAAAGCAATAGATCTTAAAAATCTTAAAAAAAAAGAAATTAAATATGTATGGTTTTTATAGATGTGTATGCTAGGTTGAAAAGTAGCTTAAGTCCAGCAAGGTGTTTTAGATTTGATTCTGACTAGTTCAAGTTTTTTTCATGAGAATATCTAAGAAGAATATCTAGAGTAAAAATAATCATTGAAACAGAGTTCGTATTTCCAAGGAAAGATGTTAAAGCTACAGAAAAAACAAGTTTAAATCCCCCAAACTTAGAAAATCTCAGGAAATTGGTGGATAAACCTGCCACAATTTCTAAAAACAATATTACAGACACAACACCAAAGAATTCTGATGTGGAAGGAAGGCAAAATATACTAAAATACCAATGTGGTTGTAGTCAAAACCTCCTTACTAAACTCACATAATCATAAAGGAAATATAGCAAGAAAAAAAAAAGGAGGAGGAGAGGGCAATCGGCAATTCCTGATCACTTAGCAGTTGTCTGAAAATTCATAGAGGATAGGTGTGATTTCAGATGACTGGAAATGGATGCTATGTGGTCTTAAAAGGGGAAAACCACACTAAATGCATTATAAATTAATGCTTGCCTTTGATATATGTAAAGATACTAGAAGATTTGATCAATCAATTAATTAATATGAAACAATATAATGTGGGTTTATTACAAACAGGTAATTTCCTTCACACCTTTCCCATTGGATTTATTATTTTATTCATCTACAGCATAATCAGAATAGTAAGCTTTCGACACAAGAGTACTTACTCTTCGCATAGACTAAGAGAAATGCGTAACAATATAATAGAGGAATACATGAACGGTTAAAATCTGGATTGTTTATAGCGAGTATCAAAGGTTCGCTACCAGATTTGGAATATTTTCAAATGTGAAACTGTATGGGTTGTTTCCTGAATTCTGCTGTATTAAACATTTCATTACCAACTTTGATGAAGAATCAGAGAAAATCCACAATAAAACTTGAGGTGGCAACAAGCTGTGAGAACTGTAAGAATAGCACAGGAGAATAGTAATTCAAAATTAACTTTAAAAAGTCTAAAATCTATAAGATGAAAGAAAGAGACAAGAGCCTTAAAAACACCTGCAGCATTGTTCTGGGAAATGCTGACTGAGCCTACAATCTCGTTTTAGGACGCATCAGTAAAGCTAGAGTGTGTAACAAGCTTAAGCAGTGTTGTGCACTGCTGAGGGCTCACCTGTAATCAAGTCCCACACTGCAGCACCTCTTTCTAAGGAAGCTGGAGGCAAACTGCAAGGAATCTAAAGCAAGACACTACCATTACACAAGATATAGATAATTTAATCAGTAAAGGAAGACTGAAAAAACTGTGTTTGTCTAGTCTGGAATTCAACAGCCTTAAAGGATAGTATTAGCTTCCAAAGACTTTGAGAAGGGCTATGTTTAAAATAAGGTATAATTAATCTAATTTGTAGCAAAGAAAATGATTCTATAATGTACATGCAAATCCAACTATAAAGCTATCAAAGACATAGAACAGGTTCTCTAAAGTGTTTGTAGAATTCCACTCTCCCTCCCTCAAAGACAGGGGGATACAAAGCATGTGATAGGGATGTACCAAACTAGGCCTGCCTCGGTGCCTGAGGATGATTTAACCTTCATTTCCCTTTCAGACCCTACTTTGGATGTCTCAAATTATTTTACAAACATATGGTTGGACATAAATATATTCCCAATAAAAAAGAGCAAGACACATTAAGGTTTCGAGTGGAGGGGAATCAAAATGTCTCCACTGGGTTTTTACGTCTGGTTAAACTTTGCATTTCTGACAACAAAATGTCTGAGAAGTCTGTCAAAACAGTACAGATGTTTCTCTTAGAAAAAAAACATTTTCTACAGCTTTGCATTCATCTTCTGTAACCTGCTTGAAGCATCACATGGGAAAGAATCCTGGAGTGCAACGGTACTACAACAGCTTACTGTGACTTAAAATTAAGATGTTTCTCACCCATTTTACGTCACATAGTAAAGAATAAATCAAAGAATTTTCATTTCTGATAAAAAAAGGCTTTAGAAATATAAAATTTACTTTTTCAGAATCTTATCTATGGCTTTTGTTCCTTTTTTATTCTTTGCTTTCTATTCTTACGTATGGAGAAGTTGGGAAATCCACTGCTATTTTGCACAGGTATTACTAGATAGGCATGGGAGAAAAAGAGAGAATCATGTGAGGGAAGTGTTATCTGCCTAATGAGAAATTCTTCCCCCATAGTTTCTGTTGAGTTTCTACCTTTGTCTAAATTGGAGGCAGGGAAAGAAGGAGCACAGTTGTCCAATACCAGCAACTGTTAGTCCGGTCTGCTGATAACCACCTCAGGGGCTGCTTCCTCTGCAGGAATCAGGAGGAAAGCATGAAGAAAGGCATCTGGACTTTGAAGCCCTACAGAGATGAGGAAACTTCAAAATCGAGACTGACTGAAATTGAGATTGCTCAGGAAATCCTGAGTTGAAAATTGAAGGAATCTGAGTGCGTATTAGGGGGACCTATCATATCTACTTGTCCTATCTTTCTGTTTCTCAAGCATTCACTTATAGCTGAAGATAACGTTACAGGGCTAGATGCACCGCTGGTCTGAACCATTATGGCTGTTCTTGTGACTGGTATCCTGGAAGCTGCGTGGCTGCACTGGCATGTGCTAGCTCTATGGCTAGAAGGAGCAGAAGTCCCTCTCGTTTTTTCAGGTTGACCTTCCTCTTAATACATGTATACTTTAAAATTTCTTTGTTATTGTTACAACAAAAATATACATAGTAAGTTGACTGTATGCAATTTGCATATATGTTCTGATTGCTGTTCGAGTTAAAGACTCTACTGACATCTAAAGATCTAAAGCTTAAAGAAAACCACCATTGCTATACTTCCCTCTTTGTGTTTGCTGTGAAGCCAAAGTGGAAAAACAAATATTAGATAGAAACAGAGAACGGACTGAAGAGAAGTGAAAAAAATAGTAAAGCAGAAAAAAGAATTCTCTTACTGCAGAAGTAATAATGTGAAAGAAAACACAGAAGTCTTCCATCTTTAATATGAAATACTATGTACTTTACTTCCCAGAGATAAACAAGTCTTTCCGTAGAGTTGAACAAGTCTTCCCTGAGTACCATGGATTTCCCAGCATTGGAAAATACTACCTCTTTCCAAAGAAACTACTTTCTTCAGAGATTTCTTCCAGCTGTGGGAAAAAATCCACAGAGAACAGTGACACGGTTCAAAACAACTGGGTAACCTTGTGCAAATGCAGAGCTGAATAAATCTCACGTAAGCAAACTGTGCCCTCGCTCGTACAGCCCATCTCCGGTTATACAATACTCCTTCCTTGGCAGATACCTCTATGCTGGAAATAGCATCCCACTTCTAACTTCCTATTATTAGAAAATAATACAGAATTCTTCTGTGCCCCTTTTTCCATTGTGCTCATCAAATGCCACAGCACCATTAGCAAGAGGTCCTTCAAATAGTCTCTGCCTTCCACCACAGTGGTAAGCAATCAAGGGAGGGAGGAAGGAAGAGGGGACGCAATGGGTAGGGGATGTAAGATCATGGGTACAGAGCAGCAGGAGCAGCAAACAGTTGAAAGCATAGTAAGAAAAGGTAAGAAGGGGACTGAAATAGTAAAATACTACAAAAGAGTGATCAGATTAGAAAAATGTTTAAAACCTGCTACAGAAGGATGACTAATACTGGACTTAAAATGTAAATAATGCGGACACATTTGCTGATCTCAAGGTATATCAGGTAGCGCAGTTAAGTAAAAACAACAAAAGGCAGAAAAGCATTTTCTGAATGTTTTGTTGTAATGAAACTGTTTCAGAACTAAATATTTGGAGCTTTGTAATCAGGATAGCTAATGAATGAGCTGAAAAGCGTGCAGGTTCTACCAGATCAATCTGGAAGGTTCTATTCTGCAAAGAAAAATAGATTCCACCAATTACAGAAACATAGAAAATCCATAGTTCTTACAGAGTACATGGAAAAATGTAGAACCTTAACTGGCCCTCTAACAGGCATGTCAAACACACTGCTGGATCCAGTAGACAGGATCTGGTCCTTCATCTTTTCCACTGTTGCTAAAGCTCCCTTTATAATTTATGTCTAGTAGTTAAAATGAACCAGAAATGAATGAATAGCTAAACCAGATGAAGCTGATTTGCAGTGGGGGACAGGATAGGTTCTGTGTCTCTCTGAACTTCCGAAGACAGCAGCTAATATAGCGATGGAGTCAGAGCATGCCAAAGGCTGGCTGTAAAGGAAACTCCTTCTTACTAAATTCCTGCATTCTGGTCTCCCTTGCTGCACACTGGAAACATTTGTTTCAGAAGCAGTGTCGTCCCAGAATCAACTTCTTTAGCTGCCAAGCCTCATAGGCTCAGAAAAGGGGACTTCTCTTTCTGCTCTCCCACCCGGTCCCCAGCAGAACCCAATCCCTGCAGCAGCACATGCTGTAGCGAGAGGCATAACTAGCTGTCTGGCAAGAAACTTTTTATTTTCAGCCTGTCTCCCCAGATGAATTTGGTCTTCACCACAGAATGAGTTTGACAGCCTTGCCCTCCACCATGAATGATTAATTTGTTATGGGTGTCTAGTTTAACCAAAGATGGATTTGAACAGAGAAAGCCCTTGTATACTTGCTATTTGGTAAAGCTGATTTAATGTAGGTGGAACCTCCTTCATCAAATCACAGAAAGCAAGAGAACCAAGTCTCATTTTTAAATGTCATTTTTCTCATTATAGTAGTCCTCCTGTGTATATCAAAACTGATCATGTGAAAATATCTATGACAAGTATTTCATGTTTAGTTTTAAACACAAACTGGAACTCAGAACTCTTTGTATTGCCCTAGATTGCCTTAAACCTACAGAAACTGTAAGGTAGAGCTATATTTATACAGCATTCTTGAATAAAAGTTTCTGAAAAGTTCAGAAATCTGATTAAACCAAGAAGCTGAAATAAGAGAATACTCCAAACAAACATGGTAAGGGATTATGGCCTAAAACACAGGCATGCATATGGTTGATAAGGAATTTGAACTGTGTGTAGACAGGTTTCACTAAACTTTTTTTTTTTTTTTTAAAGAAAGATGTGTATGGGGAGAGAAGCAGATGGCAAGGAAGAGAAGCACAATATGACGCTGACAGAGAAGACAGAAGGAAGCATATGTTGTGACATGAAGATTATAACCCTGAAAAAAGCTAACGGTAAGTGCTGGCTTAAAGAAACTTTGAACACTAAGCTATGAAACACCCTGTTTGATTCTTCCTGAGTTCAAGGAAATAGGATGTTGCATATTCACTCTGGACAAGTGGCAATGCATCAAAGAAACAATCAACTCATCAACTTCTCATATGAAAGGGAAAAACCTGAAGAATTCTAATTTTGGTATAATGCTGAAATTAAAAAAGGGAAAAACTGTATGTCTAGGGTAAGCTATTACGAAAATACCTAGAAGTGTCAAATTGCTAAAATGAGGAAAACAGAATTAGTTTGGTTTCAGGGCACAAGCAGGATTTATAAGAAACTAATGAGACTTATTCTGAAATCTATTATTCTTTGTCTGAGATATGTAGGAGAAAATAAGATGATTGAATAATTTCCTTTTGTTGTAAAGGAGTTAGTTGATGCCCACACCTGCAAGAAACTAAACAGAAGAAGTTTGGTTTTCACTCTAAGAGGTGAAGAGAAAGTATTTGTGAAGGGGGAAAGAAGTTACCACTGATAAGCAACACAAAATTAAGTTTTTTTCAAAACCGTTATGTACCATTTTTAGACAGAAGGAGATGAAAGAGTAAACAGGTTCTCAGACCAACTCAAGCTGTACTGATTGAGTAATGTATGGACAGGGAGAGGTTGTACAATGTTACTGCATTTGTAGGCATTTATTCAAGTGGTGGAACACTTGCATGTAATTAATTTCTCCTTCATAAATTAATAGCTAATTAGGAAGGTAATTGAAATGCAATTCACCTATGATTTTATGTTATTTATAATTCAACTATCTCTATGTAATTATAATCTAACTTAGAATTGAAAGTTTCATATGGTGTTTTGTTGATTCACACCATTCAACTTCATTCTTGTTTCTTCAGAAATTTTGAGAAGAGTTTATGATAATATATTTAAAATTCTTAATTTACAAATACTATAGAATTTCACTCATCAGACTTCTTGTTTGTCCTCCCAGTGCTAAGTCTCTGTGTTTCTCAATAGTCTCTTTGTTTCTTAATGAACAAAGCGTAAACTTTGTGGCACCTACAGATTAAACACCATAAATGCTGGTTGCTGCTTTCTGCAAAAACAATACACACAGGCACAAAGCTGGGGAGGCTTACCAGCTCATTGTGTTGAACTGCAGACACAAGGAAAAATTTTCTCTACAGCTGAGTCATATTTCACAAAATGAGAATGTATTATTTTATAACATGAGCATCTATGTCAAAGAACTTAAAAAATGATCTTTACGATGAAAAGAGATTAAGAAAAACATATATGTGCACTATATGCTACAATCATCAACAAATCAGTAGCTGCAGATTGTGTATGTGAGAGAGAATTGAAGCTTTTAAGAATCACACTCATCCCCCCGCAAATAGCTTCTTGCCTATCTTACCCATTTTGAATGTCAAAAGGCATTGCTGGTGCCCAGGTATTTATCACGCAGAGACGGTTGCCTGTTTCTTCCCCTGACCCCTCTGGGCCCGAGAACAATCTCCCCCATTCACTGTTTCCACGAAGGGTCTCCAACGTAAGAGATGGCCACGAGACCGGGAGCATGCCTCAGGCCTGGGAACACCCTCCCCAACAGAAACATGGCAGCGACACCACAGGGGTACAGACGTCTGGAGTGTCAGCCTGTTTTTTTTCTTTTAAGTAGCTCTGTATTCCAGTCAGGCTGTATCTCCTGGGACACAGATAAGCAACAGTGTATAAAGAGACTGCTAATACTGTCATCATTTGTCAGGAATTAAAATTGGAGACTTGAGGCCTGTTGCATCTCCTGCCAGCCAAGACCAGAGCTGTGTACAGTTTTAGGACCCATCTCAATTTCCATCACACAAAAAGTATTGGACAAACTACCTAATTATCATAGAATCATAGGTTGGAAAAGATCTCTAAGGTCATCAAGTCCAACCATCCACCCAA
>Ga0181612_126015_pt1 | contig 10656 bp, 9 predicted proteins | sample HoacroProtozoa21_FD_119630 | JGI IMG/M metagenome (GOLD analysis project Ga0181612, IMG submission 119630) | Hoatzin crop microbial communities from Cojedes, Venezuel. Combined Assembly of Gp0051906, Gp0051904, Gp0051908
CTGGCTTTGGCATCACCTCCTCCCATCCAGAGTGTGTTGGATGGGGTACAGGACCAGCCAAGACAACCTGCCACCAAGGGCAGATCAGAAGTGAACAGCCAAAGTAGGATAGTCCACTGAAATACAGACAAATGCAGAAGGAGAGGCTCTTAACAGTAATTTTGATTAGCCAGCATCATCAGATGTGTAATTTAATCATTTGATAGCATTTTCTTTAGCTGTAAAATGAGGATTACAGCATGTCACACTTACTCTGCTCATGCAGAGAGCTGATATTATTAAATATTGGACACTTGTAAAGGCATGGTATGGAAATGATTCTGGATTCTGGGGTAGGGAATTAGTGATTAAGTGAACTCTTTTCTCTTTTTGTCTGTCTGCAATTTGGTGACAGTTGCTGAAACCACTAATCTGTATCAGGAGGACTGAAAATCCCCTGCCCCCTTAAATATAAAGTGAAGCTTAAGACTAGAAAACCCCAAAATAACAATGCCACTGTCACTCCAAATTCATAAGGATGTCAGGGAATGTGGTGATTTAACTGTGATGGAAAACAGCCGTTTGCAGTGGGTAGGAAATGGAAAATATTTATGACCTGTAATAGTTACACCACTTTCTCCAGGAGAAGAAACCTCGTTGTTTAAAATACGTTTGCCATACTAACATGAATGAATCTCACCCTTGGGTCTCTCGTGGAGTTTGCAACAGCTGATCCTGTCTATTTTCTTTTGGGCACTGTATGCCAGCTATTAGACCTCTCTGTAGGTCACTAGTATAGGCTCATAGTATGCAAAAAATTTGCTCAGACTGCAAAAAAGAATACCAAATTATCATGACAGAGGAAAGACCAAAATAAACTAATCATAATTAATTTAATAAATGGACAGTGTATAAAGTACTCTCAGATGCTCTTATAGGTATTGTTAATATATATTTACAATCAAATAAGTTACAGTACAGAATCAGGAATAACATAGAAATAGAAGGAGTTATAACATAAAAATGTTGAAGGTAAAAATTATTGCTGCAGCTGCTGTGGCCAATACACCTTCCATTTTCATGTTGTAATCAACAAGTACGATATGACAATATTTCTGGGAAAGGACACAGAGGAAGAGCTAGTCTTGACCTTTTCACTTTGACGGAAAGAAAAAAAGAATTATGAATATTTTTATTCAGAGCATTGAAATGTATTTCCTCTAGAATCAGGCGGATGCCTATTCGGCATTATGCAAAATTAGTTTTTCACATTTAGAATGGTACTTAGCTTTCACCTGTTGGTTTTTTTTTTCTTTCTTACTGGTATTATTAATTATTAAGCTTTTAATCTCCTGAGGCTAATTAATGGCCAATTTGTGCAGCCTTCTGGAATGAGCCATGCTGGGAGACAGCAAGAGTGATGGCAGCACTCACAGCTGGGAAAGAGGAACATCACGATGGACATAATCCTACCCATGGCCAGACCAGGGAGCTGGATTATCACAAAATCTGTACTGGCCAGTTAGTGAGCCACTTTTTATAGACCTTTCCTCACCACTTTGGCACTCAGCAGCTGATGTATGGTTTGGAGAACGAGTATTTATATCTCATCCAGTTTTGAAACCTCTCTAACGCAGCAATAGATGTTCCTGTCTAAGGAAACACCTAATAATTCTGAACTATCATAGTACTCTTTTTGCTGCAGTAGATGTCTGTGTTAAACTAGGGTCTTTTAAGCTGGGAAGAGGGAAGCAAAGACTTTTACCTCAAGAAGTTCACACATAAAATATGAAATAGCATTATACCTTTTTGGCAATTTTCCCCCCTTGTTTCCTATCCTGACTGCTTTGCAAAGATGTTTCCTTTCACACAACAGCAATGTCTGCCATGTTGTTTCCTCAACCCCCTTGGCTTAGAGCTGAGCACCTGGATGAAGGGTTCAGCATCCCCTGTCCAAAGGACGCTAATTTGGACTGGTTGAATCCCCCTTCCCATCATGGCACCTGCAAACTACTTGGTCTGCCTGGACCTCCTCACACTCTCTTCCCCATCCTTGGCTGCTCTCACTCACTCTGAGTCACCCACACAATTAGACTTTCACCTGTGCTTAATCATCACTCAAATTCCTTCAATTTGAACTCGCTGCACTTTGCACTGCCAGGCACTGATTTACCTGGGCATGGCCAAAACCAGGCAGCTGGGCTCCTGCACCGAATGCAAGCAGGGCTGCATGCCTGCCTCTGTTTTAGTCAACATTTGCCTTTATGGGGATGTGACAGTGTCTCTGTACTGTCTTGCCCTCCTCAGGGAAGCCTGAAGTCTTCTCATGATACTAGGTTCTGCCTAAGGCTGGTGGGATGGTTTTGGTTTCTGCCAGAGCAGCTTTTCTTGTGAAGTTCCATATGGTATAAATCAGTGCTTAGATACTGCAGGGATGAACACCACGGAAAAAATCCCAAAATTAGCATTGAATTTGACCCATTATTTTTTTACACACGACCTGCTGGAGACTCAATGCTTAACTCTATTCCTTCACTAAGGTAAACAGCTGTAGCATGTAAAAGTGCTGGTTTGTTATAGCACTGCTCATGAGTGTTTAGACTACTGACATTTTAAAATATTATTAAATTTATTTTAGGAAAAATAACTCTGAAATTGAGAAATGAGTCTCTGAAAATGAAGTTAGTTTTGCATTAACGTATTCACATTAAACATCTCTTTCATTGTAACAAAAATATTCAATTTAATAAGGACATGTACGATTAGGTCATATATCGAAAAAAGAAAACAGAATTACTTAATGGGCCTCAAAAACTCAACAAATTGTAAGTATGATCCTGAAATACTTCAGTTCCCACTGTGTTGCTTTTTTGAGCTATAGCTAGAGAAACACTTTCATCTGTCTACAAATCAAACCTTCCAAATGTTGAATTTAGCTATAAAAATGGCTTTTACTAAAAAGGATATGGAAGAGTTTCTGAGAGCTGAAATGAGTACCTCTCTCAGCTGCAAGTACAGAATACCACAAGTGAGCACATGCTTGCTTGAGTGCCTTAACGACAGCCATCTCATTCCACATATAAAGCTGAAGCAAGGGAGGTCCAACACCTGCTTTGACTCCAGACTCTGTAGGAAGCAACTCAAACGGCTCTGAAATACACCCATTTCCACTCACGGGAGTTCTCACTGGTTTGCCATGGCTATGCACCAGCATAACCAAAAATAGTTCTTAGCCCCATAAAGTCTATTTTGATTGCAAGTACCATCCTGTAAGACGAAACGACTTGAAGGGCTTTTTGAACCAAATCTTTTGCTCTACGTATGAAACAATTGTCAGATCTTGAGTTTAATTAGTATCATTCAGTCTCTCTGTGGCCCTGTAACTCATTGGCTTAGAATATATTAACTGGGGAAAAAAATGACTGAAAATACTTATACAACTTGTTCCTGGTAAATTTATTTAAAGAAACACAGGAGAAGAAACATTTAACTTCACAAGCTTAGACCTGCAGGATTGGTTTGAATCAGAAAGAAACACTGGATTACAGAAATCAGAAAGGTTTATCTTGGTATATTGGCTTTTTAACCATAAATAGGGGTTATGCTAATAAAGACTCATAATTTTCAAAATAAAATGCTATTAATAGGCTTAAAACCAAGACATGCAGGTGAATTCTGACCTAGGGACTACTCTAAGTCTGGGCCAGAAAATGCCACCTTCCTTCTTATGAAGAGGACCGTACACAGTGGGTGACAGTACAAACCCAGTGTCAGTCCGGCCATGTGCTCCTGCTCGCCTGATGCCAGCCCTCATTCAGTATGCACCCAGCCCTGGCAGCATGGGTGTGGAGCATGCCTCCAGGCACTCACACACACACAGAGCTAGAGACTGCCTGCCTGCCAGCATCCCTAGCACTGCATGCATCACCACCATTCATCACACGCTGCACAACTCCTCTGATGCTGGAGAGAAATTCTGTCACCAGGACAGAATGCTCAGGACCTCACGAATCCATCTTGAAGCCATCTCTACAGTCGGGGCTCTGTGAGGTAATACCATGCTTGGGATTGGCTTTATTTCCACTGCCCAGCAGCAAAGTGTATGATTTCTGAGCCTACACAGCACAAGCATTGTTCCTCTGGATGAGACTGCTCAAGCCCCCACGTGCTCCCCCACAGTCCGTCCTTTTCCCTAGCCTACTTTCAGAAGTTGCTCAATCTCACAAATCCATGAGTAGTTTCTCTTCTTCCCCATACCTCATGCCACCTACATACTCTGCTACCGTATGTCCTGTCTCTGAGGTCCTTCTTCTGTATGATGGCAAGACTGATGTTGGGGGAAAAGGTAACGCTAAGGCCCAGGAAGATCTTGAGGGGCAAGAGGTAATAGATGATTCTGACAGGACAGATTTATTAATTCCTTCAGGAAGATTACAAAACTGACCATTTTTGCCCTACACCAGGAAGCAGGCAATAAAGAAACCTTAAGGCAGCATGCACATTACAACACATCACAGCAAAGTAACACCAAAAAGATAAGGCCAGCAGAGGCCAATGCCATCCCCTTAGGAATCTAGGAAATCAATGTTTTCTAGGTCAATAAACCCAAGCACCTTTCCTTGAGGAGTCCAGGATATAAAACAAAATGTTTTCAGGGCTAGGAGAGGCTGCATGTTGTCTGCTACAGCAGAACAAGTCAATAACATGAACTTAGGTGAGTAGTGTCAATTTGCCTTTAATAGGTCAGATAAAATCAAACAGAGGGTCTTTGCCTTTACCTGAGACCAAACAAATCAAACAGAGGGCTATTAGCCCTTTTTAAGTCCAAATGAATCAAACATAACTGGTTTCCAGTCTTTAGCTTAAAATCATTGCCCCTTGCCCTATCACTACAAGCCCTTGTTAAAAGACCCTCTCCAGCTTTCTTGTAGGCCCCTTCAGGTACTGGAAGGCTGCTGTAAGGTCTCTCTGGAGCCTTCTCTTCTCCAAGCCAAACAGCCCAAATTCTCTCAGACCTTCCTCACCGGAGAGGTGTTCCATCCCTCTGATCGTATTTGTGGCCCTCCTCTGTACCCGCTGCAACAGGTCCATGTCTTTCCTGTGCTGAGGGCTGTGTCTCTTTGCCCTGGTTAGCCATTGCTGCTAGCCACAACACCAAAGTTTCTACACCATGGGACCTGATGAAGTGCCTCACCCCAAAGTGTGCTTCTGCACAAAACCCCGCAAGAGGCAAACAAACATGCCGGTCTCAGATAGCTGAAGGAGCTCCCCCATACACCAGGCAGGGTGACAGAATTTCCCTCCTACGAGAAGACTGTACCGCACAACAGTAAGGTTTTGAGCCCTGAAGGGTGGCCAGTGCAGGGGCATATGGGAGTAAGGAGGAGGCTAGGAAGCCAGCCCCCTGCTACACCAAGGTTCCCTCACTGAGTCAATTGGCTCATTTTGGATGAGCTAAAATTGCAGGCATGTAAAACAATCAGTGATTATGGACCAAAGTGGGAGTTTGATGCTACCAAAGATGTGTTAATTGAAGGTGTTGACTAAAGCGGCGACATCCTCCAAGAGCAGCTCCGCATGCCATACACAGTAACACGAGTGTTTCTCAAGAACCAAGAGGGCCATTTCAGCTGAGCATTGAAGCGGGGCTTGTCACAGCCTCTGAGTGCCCAGCCGTGGATCCCCGAATCAGGGATAGAAAAGCATCCAGTGTTTATTCTCTTGTTTAGAAGGAAATAAAATATTTTACTTCTTTTAAGGAGATCTGCCACTGTAAATGGGGTATTATCATGTTACTCCTAAACTGTAGGTGTGACAGAGAAGAAAGAAGTGACCTTCTTGGTCATTCTCAGAAGATACACGTCACTGTGGAAAGAATGGGTTCTTCAGACAGGAGCAATTCATAAATGGTGGAGTTGATTTCAAGTATCCATCAGTGACCTACCTTCTTTCTCACTCAGTTGCACTATTTACTATAATTCACAGATTATTTTTTTTCACAGCAGCAGAAGAGAGTGGATTTAAAGCACTAAGGCTTCTCTCCAAAGCAAAGGAACACATTCGGATGGTGTGATACATGTTATTAAATAGAACGGTCCATTTTATTTTAAAGTGTGAAACATGGAGAAATCTTACTTTAGGAGGTGATTTTATTTTACTTTTTGTCTCTTAAAGAATGAATATGTTTTGGAAATGTCTGTAGTTCCCACAAAGTACGGACATTCTAGGGTCAGGCTCTCTGGTCCCACCAGAGCTGCTGTGGTCTCTGCTCACCGTGAGATGGGAGTAGAGAGTCCCTGACACAGCATCAGTCTCGGAGGATTATATACTGAACGCTTACATGTAAACAATACTTTTTCTAAATAACTTTCTAATCTCTTTCTGGTGAATATGAGCAACAACAATTCTAGCTCAGCTTATCCACACTTACAGATATTTTCTATACGCTGAGCAGCGAACATACCCTAGGAATGAGCTTGCTCTTATGTACTTTAAGCAATTTCCCATTAAACCAGCTTAGTTGGCCAGTGCAGAAGCGTAAGTCTAATATTAAGTGATGCCCAAATCAAACCTGTTTGATGTAATAACCAGCTCTTTGGAATTAATACTTTGTCAATGTTTTTTCTGCTGGAAAGGTCTTTCCTTGTTTATTTCAAAATCTTTGCTGAAATCAAAAGACAAATTAATCCAGGTTTTTTAGTCAGCAGCAGCCACCACTACAGGTCCATCAAAACACCTTAAAAGGCAATGGAGGACAGCAAGGTTGATAGTTGTATTAACAGCTCAGTGAAATTAATGTTTTCTTGTGAGCAGGAATACAAACCTAGTTATAGACTCAGCTATTTCTTAGAGGTAAGGCTGTCCAAAAATGACTAGCTTGTACGTATCACTGCAAACAGAAACTGCTGCAGGAGTGATGGTCTCCTTCACAAGGTAACGGTGCAGAAGCGACTGCACTTGAGCTAATGAAGCTACCTATACCTGGACCCAAAAAGAACAGAAAGTCTTAGGTTCTAGATTTTGCTGTTTTTAAATCCTTCAAATCTGTGATTTCCAGTCTCTTTCAAGCTACGGAGTATTGCCAATAGCCAGTGTTTCTCTAGGAGTGTGAAGATATTGACAGGAGCCTGATGAACTTCAGTTGTAGACCATTTTCTATGGCCTTCTGCCTGTCTTCCCGTAGCCACCACTCTGAGCTCTTGGTATGTGTTATAAAAATGGCAGAGAGGAGAGAACTGTTGGTTTTCTGTTAAGCTAGCCAAGATGACATCTATCTTTATAAGGGTTTAAAAATTAACAAAGTCTTAAGATAAACAATAAAAAGGCATTCTTGCAGATGTATGGAAGGTTAATGTATGCTGGCTGCATACACATCTGGGACTCTTCTCAGCAAGAGTAACATTTCATGTATTTAAAAACATGAGTTGAAATACAAAACAATAGATACGGACCTGTATTTGCCCCAGTGAGTGCATGAGGAAAATGATGGGTGATTTTAAAAGCAATGAAGAGGAGACTGGGCTTGCAGGATTTTCCTGTTAGTCATGCATCTGTTCTCACTGATCCCATGATGTTTCCAGGTGTTTGGCTGAGTGGTTTCCTTGGCCATATGGATGCCTAACATATATCAAGCAGGCTGATTATGCTTCTTTAAGGAATCCTGCCTGCAGAGCCACAGCCGCAGCTCCTCATGCCTTGCTGCTGCTGCTGTGTGGGATTACAGACAACTCTTTATTATCCGTTGCTCATTTCATGATGGGCTGATTGTACAAACGAAACCAGTGTGTTGTGCCGTGCGTGTGGACCCAGTTCAACACTCCTTTGTTCTGTGCTCGAGGCAGGGCTGTTGTCTTATCTCTTGGGCAGTCAGCATTACATACAAATACCTTGCTTTTTGCCACAAACTCCGCAGCTGAGTTTCTAAATGTGAGTGCTGAAATCCCAGTTCCTCACAAGTCTGTGGGGGTTTTGTTACTAATTTCAACGGGGTCAGGTGCCTGTGCCATGCTGGATGCTTGATCCCTATCAGGCAATAGTAGATTTGTAAATGTTGCTGTTTGCCAGCTGTCATTTTCTGAAGCATCAGTCTTTGTGCATGTGTAACTGTTATTATCACCTTAAGCATGATTTCTCTATTTCATAGACCTGCAGGTCAGTCACTGAGACCCCAGAGAGTTTGAAAGAATAGGAATGGATTTTTACCAGCAGCAGGGCACCTGAGGGTCTTGGGAGGGGAAACATGGCCAGAGGGAACAGGAACAGACTTTATTTATTAATGGGTAACGTGCTTTGTCCACCGCCTGGTGACCCTTAACAGAGTCCCTGGAGTCACAGAGAGTCCCTAGAGTAAGTTATTGTTTTAAAAGGCACCATTTATTTTCAATAAAGATACACAGAGTTGCTGTAGGGCCTCTGGATCCCTTTTTCCCAGCGACAGTAGTGATGCTGCCCGATAAAAGTGGGCAAGTAGAGCACTTATGAGAAATTTTATGTTCTTTTTTAACAAATTATTGTAAGCTCATATTAAAGCTGAGTCTTGTTAACTTTCAAATCAAGCGCATGCTCTATAGATATAAAGATGCAGCACCCCGCTGCGGATATTGGCCATCCCCTTTCCTGTCCCTAGTTAGATGCCCATTTCTTGGGGAGGAGGCTGCCCCGCTGCCCCTCACGCTGCCCAGCTCCTTGGCAGTGGGGCGGGAGAGGTCTGGCTGCAAGGTCCTGCCCTGCTGCCACGTGAAGTCCCCGTGGTCCCAGACCCCAGAGACCTGTTGGCCCCTACAGTGCCCTGCCATGTGCAGGGCATGAGGAAGAAGACCCTCTCGAAAAGCAGCTGTCCATCACTGAACTGTGTCCAGCATCTCCACACCAGCTTTCTAGAGGTGGAGAGGCCATGCAAAGCACACAGAAAGGAGAGGAGGACCCAGTGCTCTTAAATGGCCCGGGTACTACACAAAACCTCACATTCCCAGCTCTGCTGCTCTCTACTGAAGGACAACTAGATCCTCAGTAGATCAAAGCAGGAAACAGGCATGGGGAAAATGTCACTCAGGACACAGCAGAAAGGGTTGGAGGCACCTCCCATCTGAGGAAGGAGGTGGCATTTGCCCTTCCCTCAGTGGTGTCCAAACCCACCCATGCATGGCTATGTCTTTACCCATTTGGGGACAGCAGCAGGATACCAGCCACAGGCCAGTGTCACACTTAAAGATCAGTGGCTAAGGGCAGCCTTCCAAAACCAGCAGAGCCACCTAAAGAAGTGCCACAGAGCCAGAGGACTGGGTGAAAGCCCTTCAGCTCCAGCCCTGCAGCAAGCAGGATCCACACCGTCCTTCACACATGCTTTTGTCCAGCCCCTTCTCAAAGAAGATTTCACAGCACCCAGAGACAGCCCATGCTGGTGTTTCACTGCCAAGACTGATGATCACACAATGGGTTATCTAGTGCCAGGTGGTATTTACAGATGAATTAAGAAAATTATGGGTTAATGAAACCACTTTACTCATCGCTTCTCTTACTCCTTCCATAACTTGGATAGCAAACAGATAGAAAATAATTACTCTTGGTCCTTTATTATTACTTATCATGAGTCGAGCCTTTTGCAAAGGATTCAGATGGACTCCCGCACATCTTTCAGATATAGGACTATTGAACAATACTGTCCAATATAGCTTCATGGCTTTTCTACCTTGTTTTAAATGATGGTAGCACTCTGACAAAGATTCTGTGAATGTTATAAAATATGGATTTGTTAGACAGGGAAATAAAATATTTAGCATTCTTTCTCTTTATCAAGAAATCACAGCAAGAAGGAAAAAGCAGGCATTTCACAGACTTCTATTGTCGAAACTCAGAGAGAAATTAACCTCCATAAGAAAATCTCAGAAAACTTCAAAAAGATTGCATTTCGGGCATTAAAAAATCTGACAGCCTACTGGGAATTGCAGTGCACATTTTGTTTTTATGCTTCTGAAGAATATCTATTGTTTAAGTTTTTATCAAGGGACTAGACCCTTCTCAAAGGAATGGATGATCTCTGAAGCAGTGTCACACAGCACACCAGGAGAGGATCTGACGTCAGTACAGAGGAGTGAAAGGAGGTTGATTCCAGCTGCTGGCTCCTCAAGCCTTACATCTTACAGTGTCACAATTTACCTCTTTCAAAACAACAGAGGACCTCACTATGGCTTTTCACACTGAGTCAGCACTGGAAGTGACCTAGGTGAACACTGTTCTTGGTCAAAGGCTGATGCCAGTTCAAGTGTATGTGATCCACCATACAGCTACTGAATTCCAGCGGTGGCCAGTAGTGATCAAGTATGTCCCTGCTCTTGCTTCTCTCTTCATTAGGAAGTAGACAGGAGAGCTAATAGACAACGCTGTCCTGCTGTTTCATGTAGGTGTTTTGGACTCTTGCAAGACGGCATAACCAAACAGGCACGGATTTCCTCCCCAGCCCTGCTGACCCAAAGACTGCTTCAGTTAGGGAGAAGACTTGCTTAATTACTTTTTTGCCTCAGTCTTCAATAGCAAGTGCTCTAGCCACCCCACCCAAGTTGCAGAAGGCAAAGGCGGGGACTGGGAGAATGAAGAACCACCCACTGTAGGAGAAGACCAGGTTCGAGACTGCCTAAGGAAGCTGAAGCTGCACAAGTCCATGGGACCTGATGAGATGCA
>Ga0181612_146816_pt1 | contig 10656 bp, 5 predicted proteins | sample HoacroProtozoa21_FD_119630 | JGI IMG/M metagenome (GOLD analysis project Ga0181612, IMG submission 119630) | Hoatzin crop microbial communities from Cojedes, Venezuel. Combined Assembly of Gp0051906, Gp0051904, Gp0051908
AAGTCCACACCCTGGCTTCTCCCGTTAGTGCAATGTTTCTGTCCATTATGGATTTAATACTGGAAATCAGCAAAGGACATAATTCCACCAGCGAAAAAACGTGACAAACGTACTTTTTTCTCATTTGCTTGTTCCAAAATGTCTAAACTTCACTTCCATACGCTACTTGATTCATACTTATTTGAACCACATGCTATATGCAAACTATATGCAAAATATTGCTGTAGTAGCCAGCACTACATATTCTGCTAAGAAGAAACAGATTCCTTCATCCATACGTCCATTTTTCCATTGTGAAAATTCTAAATTCTTCTTCAAAAACTACTCAGGCACTAAAAAAATATGATCATCTATTGCCACATAATGCATCCCTACAAATAATATCAGTATCCAAATTTTATTAATTTTTCTTTTAAAAGTGCAGTGAAAAAATTTAGGTTTCCTGTGAACTCAATGGACTGGATAAGTACTACCTAGTGTATTCTCTCTTTCACTTTATATTCAGGGCCATTTCTTTCAATCTGTTGTCTTCCGTTTCCTCTGCTATGCAAACACTAAAATGAAAAGCCTATAATCTATTCCCTCTTTAACTTGCTGAAAATCCACGATATATTTTTCTCTTCCAGTGATGATCCAATAAGCATACACCTTAAATGGGTTCATTCTTGATAAAACTGTCAAAACCAAGCCCTGTATCAGCTCTGTTCTCAGTGAAAGCTAGTCTGCTGTGACAGAATTATATACCTTACTTGCTATAAAGCTCCCTCTGCTTAAGCAATGGGTGGTAACCATGGTTAGCTTGGCCCTCTCAAGTGCAAATTCTAATCTGATACTATTCCAGGCGAGCAGGATCCTCAGATTCAGCTGCCTCAACTCTGGAACTAGCCCTTCAAGCCTTATAAGTGCCACAGTTAATTGAATAAATTTCTCCTAGACAACACATGGCTATAACAGAGACATTGGCTTATCATCAATTTCTTAAAGGAGAACAAGTTGGTAACAGAAAGAACTCAAGGTGAGCAAACGAATTTCTAAAAGACACAGAATTACTGTCTTCCTGCAAAAGAAAAAAAGTGAACAATAATAAAAAAAAGGGAGGTGGAGATAAGTTCATCAGGAAAACAACAACCACGCGAATGTAATTTCACTTCTGAAACTTCTAATGAATGTTATGCTCATCCAGAAGCTGAGTTCATTCTCCCCCTTCAGATTCCATTTCTGCGTAAAAATAGCCTTCTTCCTCTGGAGACCACGGTCCTTTTAAATCTTTCCTACTTCTGCAGTTTCAGTGGAAGCTCTCTTTGCTCTAATGCTCCTGTCATTTGCTAGTGGATTTCTGGCCAGAGAGCTGTTCAGAGCAAACGGCCCTGCCTAGAGAACATCCATGCTGTTCCCAAAGGGAATCAATGCCAATAGCACTGCTTTTCTCTCTCACATCTTTCCACACTGGGCAACAGTTTTCTTGTAGAAAAATTAACTCTTTTAGACATAGCAATAATCATATTCAAAATAAGACTGAAATGCATTTTGACAGCCATGCAGGTACACACACAGAAAAAAAAAAAATTCAAAACACCAAGGACGTCAAACCCTGGTGAAGCCTTAGCCATCATCAGGGCATAGTGTGTAGCACAACAAAATACGTTTGAACCAGTGACTGCAGTCAGTTTTAAAGGGTGATTCAGCTCCAAAGAGTGTTCCTGTGAAAACAGTACTTCATAGCTCCATGTTTACTGCTTTTCAGTGGCTTTTATCAGTTTACAGGTAACTAGACTATAAAGAAGCTCCCCCACCACAACCCCTTCCAGCTCTCAGCATGGGATCCAGAAAGCTGGTTTCTCTCTCACATTCTCCCCAGTAATCTTGATCCAACTTGTACATAGCAAATGCACAACTATGGCAAGGATCACTTCTCTGGACTACTGCCTTCATCAGTAAATGTGGACATCAATAATTACCTTTAATAAAATTATTATTTGCTTGATAATATTTATAAATCATATATACATATTAAAACGTTATCTGGAAACTACCTCAAATTCTCCAAATTCTGGGCAGATGCAAACTCCAGGTGCACAACTTGTCTGAAAAAAAATGGTCTTTACACACTTCTTGAAGGTTAGCAACAGCAGATAGACTGCACAAGCAGTTGTGCTCCAAGCCTGCCGCAAGAGGTGACTGGGAGTATTTGAGAATGCTCTTCTCTTTAATCACTGTGAAGAAATAAGTTCTGGAGAGACTGGCCATTTTCAATTTTTAGAAGGGATAAAGGGTAGGGGTATTTCAGTTGAGGATGATGTGGCTCAAGCAACATTAAAAAACATTAAAAAATAACAATTTGTCGCCTGTTCTTGCTACAGACAGAGCACCATCAGTAAGGGATGGATGCTGCCACAGTCTGCGAGAGGCTGGAAGATGGGAGACAGGCAGTAAGCATCAACAGGCAGCGCAGTCATGCAGCTGCATCACACTTAGTGAGACTGTGTGCCCCAGCTAAAGAGGAAGGCTCCAACCACCTTCACCTGCTGCATAAATCCAGGCTATAAGAGGATATAACTGTTTAGATCCCAACTGCTTTATTTAATGTCTGCTTGTATTAGTGGTTTAATTACTATTCTGTATTTTTTAATAGTACAGTAGAAAACCTTACCTCTTCACCATAAATCAAATTCTCATTTGAAACATTTAAGGGTAAAGTATCATCTGTGTTAACAGAGATTTTAGTTCTGGCAGCTAATCATTCTGACTGCACAAAAAGAACCTCTACCTTTCATAACATTTTAGGCAGTCAGACATTAAATTCTTGATTACCTAATCAAGCACCTGCATTTTGCAGCACTTGGCTATGTAATTAAAGGTGCAGCACTGAGCCGGAGTGTCTAAGGTCAACAACTAAAAAATCAATTATTTTAAGTAGTAAGTCCTGGCTGACTTTCCTAAAACCATTCTTCAGCTGCAAAGTGTTTTTAAACAGATCAAGAAGATGGCTAGGTTATGAAATAATTGTATTTCTCACTCACCTTTTCAGAAGTTTTAATTAGACTATAAGCCTCAGACACTACAGCATAGCATGCCTACTAAGAGTCATACAGGTATAAGCAGGAGTGGTGCTCAGTTATAAAGCACGTTATAAAATGATTTTGCCTTAGTATTCCTCCCAAGCTAAACACTTCCCCTCTTGTTCTAAATATTATCTTCATTAACTGTATCTTAATAATGCCCAGCATTGTGTACTGTAGGTGTAGTTTATCATGATTCATTGTGCTGTAATTCAACCAGATATTTAACTGCTAAGAATGTAATTGATGTTATCTAAGTCAATGGGCCTACTGAAAAGGCGTAAGTAAAGCTGAGAATTTCTTGAGGAAATTTTGAAGGTTAGTACCAGCACACAGACTGCAGCAGCAGTTGTGCTCCAAGGCTGGTGCGGGTCACTGGGAAGATTTAAGATTTGCTTGTGGAAGGACCTTGCGGTATCTGGGGGGAAGGAAATGGTTTCATGCCTGCATCTCACTGAGGGGTGGATATAACTAGTCTGCCTTAAGCAAGGCTCCAGTCCCATTCATGTAGTGGACATTTTACTGGAGTCACTGAGCTAGAACGGAGCATCTGGTCCAAACTGCCTTTCTGAGTTTTGCAATAAAGCACAATACAGAAAAGCAACCCAAAAGTTCCCTGAAAGTTTGATTACCCTATTTCTCCATTCAAACATCCGATATGACCTCAGAGGAGTTAAACATGTCTCATTTTAACTGTTTAAAAACAGAGAATAACATCAATGATGTGTGATGATAGAATTATTGAAAATGTAAATATCTTCCTTTTTTCATAACTCAAGCATTCAGGTACATAAAAAGTTGGAAGGAACAGCCATATATTGTAGTTCAGTGCAAAAATGTTCACAATATTTTTAGAAGGCCATGCCACAAAGGAATAATTAAAACACATTTATATTGTCAGAGCATTTTGAGACCTCTGAATTAATTTTAGTCATTTTTAGGAACTTAAAAGTCTCTTCCGGATTCCAGTGTTCCAGGAAGCAAATACCTCTATCCTTTTTATTCTGTTTCTAAAAGGTTCTTTTTATTTGTCTATCTAAATTGTAAAAAAAGACAGAGCATAATAAAAGGAAGAATGACTGAAAACAGTTGCAATGTTTCACTGTTTCACAAAGTGCTGAGTCAAAAGTAAACAGCAGAAAGAAGGAAAGAAGAGTGGATAAAGTGTTTCAAACAGGGAGAAATGAATGCTTTGTAATACATGTGAATCTGTTCTGCAGTTACGGTTGCTCTGAAGAGGAAAAAAAAATTTTTTTTCAAAGGTTAAGAAGAAATGTTATCTATTTACCATAAACACCAGCCCCTCCCAGATAAGAAAAGTATCTTTATACAAACTGCAAAACTAAAGGATTAAGCCTAAGAATGAATCACGACTTGTGATTATGTGAACTAATTCCCTGTCACATCAGTGTTTGATTATCATTCTGTAGAGGACATATACATCTGCCTATAGATCTGTTTAATGAATCCCATACAAAAAGTGCAAAGCCCTTTTATTTCAAATTAATGGGGAAAAGGTGGTGTTTGCATTAAAGCAGAAGCTAAGAACAGTCGTTATTTCTCACACAGCAGTATGTATGTCAACAATGTTGCAAGTGATATTTACCCTCCTGAATTTACAAATCATATCAGATCTGAAGGCCCTATATCACTCTTTCTAATCTGCAGCATTTCTTTTCAGGTCTCATTCCTCTTCTGCAAACAGTGTTTCAAACAACTGCTCATTGTATACCTAAACTTGTCAGAAAATCATACCTACTCTATTATATTAGCGTCGTTCTAGTATCTTGGTACACATCATACAGAGCCATTTCAAAGACTAGACTAGAGGTCATTCAGACCAAACCCACTACCCATCAAAAATGGCTTGCTTCCCTTTATTGTCTAATTTCAGTCAAGTGCTGGTTCTTAACCAGGCAAATTATTCTCATTTATATGCTTATGTAAAGTTATAGCTGTTCATTGTTACATAAAATGGGTATTTCAATATATAAAGTGTATAAACCATATGCATTTTGAACTCCACATTCTCAGAAACCTACACACTCAGAAACTGAGGAAATAATTTCAAATATCAGCAAATAACTTGAAGGAAAAAAAAATTTTCTCCTTAGCAGTACTTTCTATTCTTTTTAGGTAAGAAAATGATCAATACATGTTCTTATTCTCCAGTGCACCGCCTGCAACAACCCATTAGAAACTGTAACACACAGCAAGAGAATAAAGAGATACACTTTCACACATTCACACTGATTTATACTTCCACCATTTGGAAAATATTGATTTTTCTTCTTGTGCCCTGAACAGAAGTGAAATTTGCATGTCTGCATTTGTTTAACAACAACAGCAACTTCAACTTGCACAGTGTCTTGACATTCCCATATATCTTTGTCTGCAGACTACCATCAATTGACTGATACTTGCATAGCTGTAGGAATAGTGATTGCTTTTTAACTGTATCCGCATAACAACGGAAGAACCAAAAATACTGTGCACTCCACAGAAATAGGGATTTTTACAATCCTTACATCATAATACAATAAAAGAAGAGCAACTCCACCTAGATATGGGGGATCTGAAGACTATAACCCAGCAGAAGGTAACACTCAACAACTGAGCCTGACTTGATGTCTTACATACTATTACACAATAAATATATCATGCCAGACTAATATCTGGATGACTTCTGGCTACACTACAATCAAAGTAGTCTGACCACATTACCTTTAAGGACTTGAATAAAAAGCTGGGTTTTGTTTCTTGTACTGATAATATACTAACAAACACTGCCCTGCTCATGCCCTGAAGAGTCTGACTTCTAGTAAGAGAGGGAAGAAAAAATGTAAGGAATAACTAGTAAATAAGAATTATTTATGTCTCAAAGAAAAAATTAACCAGACAAATAATACTGTATGCATCATACATTGTAAATGGGTGATACATGGAGCCAATTGCAAGTCTCCCTACAACCACATAGTTCTAGCTACTTGCAGATGCAGATGTTCAAAGGCATTTGGAAAAGGAAGACTGAGTGACCTTGAGGACAGTCCCTGAGTTCTGCTATTATTCCATTGAGAAAAAAGAGCACCTTTACAGAGGTGTTATTTCCCAACAAAAACTCTTCTGTGCATGCCCCTGTGTGGCAATATTTATTTTTTAAAAAGACTTTGGCTAAAAAGCCTAGCATATTAAAAACTGTAATAAAATCTTCCACATAATTTATTTGTTTCAGTAGAAAACTGGAGCTGGCCCAGGGTATTTCACTTTGTAGCAGGGAAGCAGTTAGTTGCATTTATGGAATTGCAGTCCATCTTTGAATTACATGTATTTGACTCAGCAGTCACTTACAGACAGAAAAGTATAGTTTTTCAAATAGTAAATCTTAGAGTAATAGCTTTAGCTAGCTGGTACTGTGGGACTAAACATCAGCCACAGTTTAGCACAGTCAAGTTAAATTAAGGTCAGAGGTTCAGGTACAGCTGCCTTTAGCTGATGAGCTCTGGGATAAGCACCGCAGGTTGTCTGTCACTGTGCTGTTACAGGCCAAGAAAACATGCAGAACAGCATGTTTCTCTTCAGTTTATATGGGTGAGCTCAACACAATGGCTTTCGCTCCATTCCTTCCTCATAAAATAATCTTTTAGCAGAAGTTTGCCTATTCTAAATTTTTATGCATATATTGGTATTCCAATTATTACTGAAATAGCTTTTGCCAGACCTACCTGTGGAGGGCTTACTTAACCATTTCTCTGCTACGCCTGGATAACTGCTTCACCTGCTATGCCCACAGTCAAGCAGGCCATGTTCTGCAGATGCTTCAGCCCATATTCTCATTTGAGATGTTAACAAAACTTCATCAGCCGGGACATGCTTTTGCAAATGCAGAACAGAATAAGGTAGCTGGTGGGACGGTGTCCAGGGAGGGACAGGGACAACGAGAAATGGAAATAGACTGGAAGGAGTAATAAATATTGAGAGATAAAATTGAGGAAGGAAAGGGAAAGAGAAGGCAGAAAGAAGGTTTGGGGACACAGCACAGTTATGAAAGCATTTTGGGAGTATAATTTTCGGTAAAATTCTGCAGAAAAGGGAGTGAGGTAAACAGACAACGGCAGAAAGTGGAGAACAGAAAAAGGGAAGAAGGAAAAGAAAAAGAAACAGGAAGCTACAGTGAGCTTTTTAAACATTTTAGAACAATTTCATTGATCTTAGTAATTTCTAGGTATAACACTGAAAAAATAGCTATGCCTATTAAAAAAAATAGTTTTTTTAAAATCTCTGGGTAAGAATGCAAAATCACCTTTTCTTTGAACTTTTAACTCTGCCTTCATGTCCTTACAGGAAAGTAAGTTAGCTGACTTCTGCTGATGCAGTCTGTTTCACCAAAGGAAGCCAGGGCCATGGTGATTCTCCTCCAAAAATATCTTCCATTCTTAGATGCAAAAATTTGCTCCATTCACAAGAAATATCATCTAAGACACTTACTTCTCAAAACTCATCAGCCATGTAGAACTATGTGATACTAACTGGAAATTTAAACAATAGATTAAAAAAAAAAAAACTAGTTGATGAAAACTGTAATGTAATTTGAGAATTGCTTGCAAGACATTTTCCTTCTTTGAAATTTCAGCATGCTTCTGTTGAAAACAATAAAATCAAGCAAAACATGAAAAACTGGTTTCTAGTGGCATGCTTCATTAAGTAGACATTTATTCCCTTTTCAACCACAGTCATGGGAAGCAGATATCAAGTTATTGAACACTCTAAAGAACCAGACAACTGACTAGCAGACAACTCCTTGCAATATCTTCCTGGTAAGGTATTCAAACTGCTTTTAGGAAAAAAAAAAAAAAAGAAAAGAAAAAAAATGCAAATATAGCAGACCGAAGAACATGGCAAAGCAGTCTATTTTTGTCTCCCTACTTACAAAAAACCTGACTAGTAATCATATTCTGAACAATCTAAAATAAACATGGATAGATAATTCTGGAAGCCTCAAACAGTCAGCGAAGTGCTATTCAATAGGATTAAATAAAATTCTGCAGCTGCAGTCACTTACATTGAGCTAGTACAAGCATTTCAAGATACAGACATAGAAATGAAATGTGCAGTAACACTCTGAACGTAACAGCTCAATACACAAACACAGTGTGGAGTGACAACATACCATTTGTAAAAAGACAATGCTATTTCTTCCTAATAGGATTCATACACATTTTAAATTCCAGTGAACATACAAGAAAAGAAAAATAACTGAGTATCTTAGTGAGAGAGCTTACCAAAATCAACATTCAATCCAGCCACCCAGAAGATAAATTTTAAATAAGTGATTACTCAGGTTTTACAAATCAGCATTTACATTCACTTACAGAAGAATGTAAAATATAGTGGGCATCAGCATCAGCCAGGAGTTTAGCTTACCACAGACCATATGGGAGGATGTCCCCATAGACTGTGTATCTTGTACTAGCATGGCATCTGCAGTACACAGCAACACTTTATCTGATGTAATAACGCCTTCTGCTCTTAGCCTTTCTAAGTTATAAAACAAATGATTAAGCGATTTCACCATAAGCAGCCTCATGGAACACTGACAAAGTGGGATGAATATAGGGAGTTATCAATCCACATGCCAGACACCTTGTAAGTCAATATATTAAGAGTTACAGTCTAAGTTCATCATTTTTTTAGAAGACTGTATCATCACAGAGAAAGTAAGTGAAGAAAGAAATCCTACTCATGAAAAATTTCTGCTTTAGCAAGTTAAGTGTTTTCCAACACACGCTTTTCCCTAAAAAAATTTCTATCCGGCTCTTACCTTGTCCTGTCCTATGCTAAAAGCAGTGAGCAGGAAATGCTCTCACTGAAGTCATAAAATCAGCAATATAATAAAAACGTCTTCAGAGTGCTGTCTTCTAAGAGCTCCCTTATACTGTCTGCATCCAAAATGATAGCTCTGCTGACAGCTACTGACAGAGCTAGCCCAAGACAGGACCACATTAGAGATTAGTTTTAGACATTTCTGCAGTGATGTCATGTTCTCACACAACAGGGATTAATCAATGACATTAGTCTCTCGTGTTATTACAACCTTAATTTTAGTATACTATATCTGCTTTTAACATTCTTCACTGATATGTGAAGACCACTTGACCAAGCTGTGTTCCATCAAATACTTGAAAGAAAATTATTTTTCAGAATTGTAAGAGATGGATTATCAAGAAAACCAGAAAGTCAAATTTCATACAGCTTTTCCTTAAATATTTTTATCCTTAAAGGCCTTGACTCTCTAATTGTATCTCTTAACACATAAAATTCATCTCCAGTCACAGCAATCTAATCCTGTTTAAACAGAGGAAATTCTTTCAGCGTTTTCTCAACATCTGTAAAAAGTGTGTCATCTTTTGGCCTCAGATAAAGATCGCCTTAGAACATACTATATTTTTTCACCCCAGGATTGCCTTTGATTAACATTCTCTAAATTGGAATTATTTTCTCTGAAATAAATATCTACGTAACAGACTATTTGCCTTTTTTTTTTTTTAGAGCAAAACCAGCACAACTGCACTGGTTATAAAAGAGATTCTCTAATTTCATACAGTTGAATTTGCTCAAACTTGCCTATTAAATTTGACTGCTGAGGAGATTACTGAGTTTGATTCCTTGTTTGTGAAGCTCCGATAAACTCAACTGGGTTATAGGTCCTGAGCACTCTGCACAAAAATGATATGATCTCCAAACATTTTTAGGTAAGTGGTAAGCCCTCAGCAGGGCTTCTGAAGAACACCCTTTCGATTCAAGTGCAAACATTCCACCTGGATTTCCAATCACATGCCAGAATGCTTTCTGGATATTTTCTCAACAGCGATTACACAGAAGGAAGATATAAAGCTTTCTCCTCACAAGGGCTCCTTTAGAAACCTTCCTGACCTGGATGGAATTTTCTATGTACAAATGCAGGCATTGACTACACAACCTCCAAATAATTCCCCATTATAATTCTAGACTAAGAGAAAATGAGACAATCATTCGAACATCATCACTCAAATCTTCCACAACCAGTGGCAGAGTTGCCACGCTTGCTTTGGTACTGTTGGAAGCTGGGATTAACCAATCCATTCCATTTCACTCAGTAATGATCGAGGGCCCAGCTGCCTTGCTATGAAACAACCGGGAGGTACAGCATGGTGGAAACAGGAAAGCATGTCAGCAGAAAGCTGTGAGACACATCAACATAGGAAATGGTTTTAATGAAATTAGACTCCTACTCTTCTGCCTGTATTTCTACCTGGTCACCTGACTTTCCATGCAGACTGGCTCTGAGCTGTAACACTCTTGTTCTGCATAGGCAGTAAGATGAATTCCAAGGTAGGTCAGCAGGATACAATGCTGCCTGCGGAGCTGCACAAGCTAGCTCAAAAACTAGAGGCAGCATAGTTGCATTATGGAAGTGTTTTGCCACAGCTAATTAGACCAACCACTGCATCATGTTGTGGGAACATACCTTAGGAGACTTAGAATCATAGAATGGTTTGGGTTGGAAGGGACCTAAAGATCATCTGGTTCCAACCCCCCTGCCATGAGCAGGGACATCTTC
>Ga0181612_150674_pt1 | contig 10656 bp, 6 predicted proteins | sample HoacroProtozoa21_FD_119630 | JGI IMG/M metagenome (GOLD analysis project Ga0181612, IMG submission 119630) | Hoatzin crop microbial communities from Cojedes, Venezuel. Combined Assembly of Gp0051906, Gp0051904, Gp0051908
CCTTTTTGAAGACTGAAGTGACACTGGCTTTCCCTCAGTTCTCAGGCACTTCTCCTGTTCTCCAGGACCGTTCAAAGATGATGGAGAGTGGCTTAGCAATGACATCTGCCAGCTCCCTCAGCATTCATGGGTGCATCCCATCAGGGCCCTTGGATTTGTGGGTGTCCAGTTTGCTTAAATGATCTCTAACCCGATCCTTCTCAACCAAGGGAAGATCTTCCTTTCTCCAGGCTTCTTTTCTTCCACTTGCTTGATGATGGCCTCCAGGATAAGCTGCTCCATCACCTTTCCCGGGATGGAGATGAGGCTGAGTGGCCTGTAGTTCCCTGGGTCCTCCTTCTTGCCCTTTTTGAAGACTGAATTAACATTGGCCTGTCTCCAGTCCTCGGTCACCTGTCCTGTCCTCCAGGACCATCTCAAAGATGACAACCCTCTGAGTTCTGCCATTCAGCCAGTTCTCAATCCACCTCACCGTCCGCTCTTCTAGCTCAGACTTCCCGAGTTTCCCTATGAGGATGTTATGGGAGACAGCGTCAAAAACCTTGCTGAATTTGAGGTAGATGACATCCACTCCTTCCCCTTCATCTACCCAGCCAGCCATGCTCTCATAGAAAGCTATCACTTTGGTCAAGCAGGATTTCCCCTTGGTGAATCTATGCTGACTACTCCTGATAACCTTCTTTTACTTCACTTGCTTAGAGTCCAGTTACTAGAATCTTTTATCTATCTTCTTTGTATTTCTGTACAGTAATTTCTCTTCTAACTCTATAACATGAATGTGCTATTAGTTCTGCATTCCTAATAATAATATCCTGCCTTCACACACTGTTTTTGCTTGTTAAAGCTACAGAGAACAACTTGCAGAAGGTACCGCTATTGATGTCCTTTTTGCGTGGGTGAAGAACTTTGGCGTTCCATTTTTTAGAAATATTTAGCAGAAAATACATCTTTTGTATATGAACCTATGGTCATCTCTCCTCTTCGCCATTGCTCTGCCTAGTCCATTGACAAAATCTGTAGGAAAAGGTAACACCTTTTTTAAAACAAACTAGTGCACTTGGGGGATAATGTTCAAACTAGTTTAGAGAAATCTTTCTTTAGATTGACAGAGAACCACCTGACTGAATAAGTCTGATGTTTGTTTGGAGAAAATGAGTTTGATTTGCATTTAGCTGAATTTACATAACAGGAAGATAAGTTATTGTAAGTTCCTGTACCCACAATCTCAGAAATAATTGCAGCCTGGGATAAAGAATAAATGAAGTCAATGTATGTGTGCACAACTTCTACAAGATCTTCAGGCATTTAGGCCCTAAAAAAATATTTAATGTCTGTGAAATACAGGTATCCAAGTCCCATTTTCAGAACTGAATGGGACCATTTAGGTTATTTGTTCGGTAATAGATAGAAAATGTTGGCATTATTTCCATATGGTCAAAGTCTGAATTTGATTCTTCACCTTAAAACTATTTGAAAACTTTTTCTTGGGATGATTTTTAGGGGATAAGTGATTAATAAATCAAGATGCTAAGCACTGTCAGTTCCTGTAAAGGTTAGTTGTGCCTCAGTGCTGTACCTCCTAGCCGAAAGTGACACTTGTTCCATTTCAAGGCCTCTGCTTTATTTCTGTGTTTTAAACAATACTGGACTTTTGTTGCTTCTGGTGAGCAGTGAACATGTCTTTGATATTACACAGTTTCTAATTTTGCACACAAAAGGGATTTTGACATGAAAATTGTAGTACCTTTGGATCATTTCTTAGGAAAAACAGAGGAGTATTAGGATTTTGGTTTCGTTTTCTCAACAAATTACATATCTAAATTCCTCCAAGAAGAATGTCTTGACAGAAGAGAACAGATAAGATTGATTCATTCTCTATATGGTGGTAGAAGATTATAAAATACCTTAGTAACACAGTTTAGAACCACAAAAACATATCCTTTGTGAAAGATGGGGGACTAGTATTTTCCCTTGCTTTCACAAACTGATGATCTTCACGAAACAGACTTTCTGAGAAATGTAAAAGAAAAGTGAAATACTCTTAAAAGTTCTGCAGAGCCAGTTCCTGACAAAGTTCAAACTCTGATGGGCAGAACTTTCTGAACTCTGGCCTAAGATTTACTGTCCTGTGGTCTGGAGTTCATGATCAGGATAGTGTTTAGGAGCTTTTTAGATAATATTTTCAGTTAAGGGAGCAGATAAGAAAATATGATGATGGATGGAAAAAAATATTTAGCTGACAACCTGTTGAAATTAATGTTTGGTGAATTGCTGTTGTGAAGTGTATCTTCGTCTTTATCTAATCATTAGATTAAAAGAGCTCTGTTTTATTTTATTACAAATAGGGACTCTAGTAATACCACTGCTCTGGAGTTGGTCTTATAAATGAGATCAGAAGCCGATTATGCTTATTACAATATAATTAATATAATTAGAGAGAACTCTTACCCCAAAAAGTTTAAAATAGGCGATAACAGAAATATTTTGGTGCAATAATAAAGAACATGTGTTTTGGTGTTCGAACCTATAAGACAATCCATGACAAACCATGCACAATCACCTTAGATTTACTGGGGGCTAAGGATGTGCTAATGACTGGGCACTGCACCTAACTAATCCTTTATGTCTCTGTATCAGGGACCACTGATTGATGACTTTAGTTAGGGACATATCCATTCTTCAGCATACTTGTGAACCCAGATAAAACCAAATGACATAACTGTGTAAATAGAAATTGTGAAGCCCGTGTTATTTAGTATACTTTAGAAAACTGTGTTTCTCCATGTTCTGCCAAACCAGATGAGCGAAAGAACAAGGAGAAAAATTAATCTGCACAAAAGGCAGCCCTGCTTCAGAAGAAAGAAACAAGCAAATCTCATGTTTTCCTTGATGTAGAAAGGAGACTTGCTGTTTCTTTCCTTTCATATAAAGCCGAGGGTGCCTAACGAGATGCTAAACAAAGCTAAGGAGGGACTGATCAAGTGCAGAAAGATAAGTGACAGATGGCTGAGAAATAATAACATGATGAAGAGGCGTATGCAGGTTCCTCCTCCCTAAAGCAATCTGAAGACATGTTCTGTTAGGTCAGTGACTTGTTCAAACATCTTTGGTAGCAGCACAGTGATCAGATATTGTATCAGATCAGAATGACAATGGAGGTCAGGTATGTATACCAATAAGAGTCAGATTGGTGTACCTAGGCAGAGGAAGGAAGAATGCAAAGCTGAAATGAGGTCATCATGGAACAGCTGTCAGAAAAATGATTCCTGTTTCACTTACACACAATATTCCAATATTATTCCTGTTTCACTTACAAACAATTAAAAAAAATTAATATATTTTGAAATATTATATGCAGAGCAGTTTTGGTGGGAAAGTGGGAGAAAAGGGCAGGCAATATGTTCTCATTCAGACTAATACCAGAAATATCAAGATAGGGATATTCAAAATCATGCACCTTTGTTGGTTTCATATCTGTTAAAGCACGTGTCCAGTAACTTCCCTGCTTGAAGGAATTAAACATTTGTTTTGAACTCACGTAGCCATTTGCAGCTTTCTTATGATTTCAGTCTGAAAATATGCTGCCATGGATGCTATCCTCAGATACTCTAGGAGATTTTCAGTAAAATTTCAACAAAATCATGAAAGACAAGTGTTTCTTTTAATTATAATTTTTCTTGAAGAAGAGTCTGCCTGTGGCAGGTACAGAGCTGGTCACTCAACTGTTTTCTCCAACAGGAGCAGTGTTATAATGTTGAGATGAGGTGTAAATTCTGCAGAGGTGTGGCTCAAAACTGACATCTGTTTTTTAAAAGTTCATGTCAGTAATGGGAAAAAAAATAAGTATATTAACTCCCTGTTTAAAGGATTTAATATCTTAGCAAAACAATAACAAAAAAGATGGAAAGAGAAGCGGCAAGCCACCCAGCTCTGTGTAAATACCTTATAAGGTACTAGACTTAGATGCAGAAAAGATATGCAAAGCCACAAAGGACTTTTCAAAATCATGGTGTATATTTCAAAGACAGAAGAAAGCTAAGGGCCATATCCAAGTTCCGCTGAGGTCATTGGAAAGTCTTGTGTTTACTTTGATGAGGTTGGATCTAGCCTTAAAAAGCAAGCTGGTTTCCTCATGTTACTTGACAAATGTTGCTCAGGAGAAAGGAGAAGTACAGATAGACTGAAGTGTGTAGGCTATGCTTGGCCAGCCAGTGTGGAATACGTTGCTGATGATGTTCCTGGGCAAATGGTTGGTTTGGAAGTCTGGAATTTATCAGATTTCCACTAGCCCATGAAAAATCAAAAGATAACTGAGGTAACTGTTTGGGGCCAGAATAGACTGATGCTCCTGGATTGTTGAGGTTCTTGCTCTGGGCTTTAGAGGATTTTTCTTTTAAAAGTTTCTGGAAAATAAAGATCTGTTCCTCCAGCAAGCATCTGAAACCAGAGAGATCTGGGATCTTTCTAACTAGCTGCATTTGCCCCAGAGATACTCTGACCTTAAGCCTGTCCTCTAGCTCAGTGCCTAGCTAAGAAGCTTAGTTAGACTTCAGGAGAACAGCTATGGCTTCTCTGCCCACTTTGACTATGGTGGTGTCCCAAAAAGTTATAATTGGGTTCAGGAAGCTTCATGAGCCACTTGACATTTGTCCCTCCCAAACCTGATATGAATGACCCGCCTCTCCCTCTGCCAGAAACCCTGCTTCCCCTCTCACCCAGCTTTCCTGCTCAACTCCACCCTCTTCTGCACAACTGTTCCTTTCCCATGAGCAAAACAATCTTAGTGCTTCTTCTGTTGAACAGTAAAAGCAAATGTTTTCAAACTTGCCTGTATCAGGAGCCACAGTAATTGAAGGTCGATTAAAAAAAACAACAACCTACAACCTTTTTAAAGCTTATCTGCCCAGTATAGGAATAACAGTAATTTTAGTGTTTTTTTAAATCTAGTGCCTTTCCTCTTGCTGAGCTAAGCACGAAAAACTTTGACAGTCTTTCACAGTTGAAAGATGTAATGAAAAATACAGTGTTTTCTCTTTATTTAGGATTGTGTTTTCCCTAGATCTCCTCCAGTTCAGGGAAATAGGATGTTTCTGTTTTCTGACATGAGCTATTCAATGAGTAGAAAGACCATGACCATGGTCAGGACTAATTGACAGGAAAGCAGATAGTTTTGAAAAGGTGATAATCTGTAAGAAAGTCTCAAGTTAATAGGTGAGAGGAGTTCTGGCAGTGCGAAAGGAGAAAATCTAATGAACAACTAGTAGAGGAATAGTCGAAAAATATGTTTGATAGCTGACTAGAAGGGTTGGAATGGGTGAACTGGTGGGAGAAAAATCTTATGTTATCAGCCGAAAAGCAAACTTTGAAGTTACCTTCAAAAGCTGTTTCAAATATTTCCTTTTTCTTATTATCAGCAAGTCTTGGTGGAAAAGACGCATGAACATTCTAATTAGGAGAGAGTAAAATAGATAGCCTGATATCATTTGTACAAAGGATGACTGTAGCATAATATTGCTACAGGCAACTGTAAAGCTTAAGTCTTTAATGCAGCTAAATCATGAAATGTTTATCTAACTTTCAAGACCCCCACAACTATCACCATTTCTTCTTGTGATTTTTCTGTTACCATTCCTTTTCCTTAGATGTCCTGTTGATGATTCAGGGTAGACTTTCATGTTCTCCCAAAGGAAACAGCTGAAAGATCCAACATGGTTTCTTCTTTAGAAGCCAAGTATGTTTTAGCTCTTTCTACATTTTGTGCATGGAAGTAGGAGTAAATGACATGTGTAAACTGCTTCGTATCACTGTTAACAATTTGACGTTACTTTCCTGAAATAATTTATTTTTACAAGAATCAAGTTTTAAATAAAGATACATCTCTTATAAAGGGTATTTATGTGTGATAGTCACTGTTTGCCAACAGCTGCATATTGCGAACTTTGGAACTTATTTAGATTGTGCTACTAGAGCCATAGGAATTATTTGGTTTCTCTAAGCTTGCTTTGCACCTGACTGGCAAAGTTCCAGTCTGTTTGCAAAAGCAGAAGCCTAATAAAAAAAATATAAAAAACATTATTTAGACTTCACTTCTTTCTGATGTTCTACAGGCCGTTACACACAGTGGTGTTAAGAAACAGTTGAATAGATACACAAGAGAATTTTGGTGACAAAACAGGTAAGAAGTTTGCTTTCCCGATCAATCCCTCAGAAGTCAGTAATATATCCAGGGGATAGGTTCATTACATGTGAATTTGATCAAGCTGCTGTTAGAGTTGGATCCTGGACAAACTGAACTGCTTGTTGAGTGAATTGCTCAACATCAAATAGAAGCTTACACATTATGCTATTTTTTCAACTCTACCCTATCTCTTCGTTCTGAGGCACAGCCTTATTTACATGTATTCAAAACCAAAAGTGAAAATGAAATTGCCAGCAACAAAACTGAAACATTTTCCCAGTTAAAATATGTAAAAAGAGTTATTTTATTTCTTTTCTGAAATCTGCTGTCCATTATTCTGTATCTTGAAGTGCTAATCTCTTCTTTATTGCTTTTATTTTTTTCTTTTCCTCTCATTTTACCAGCAGAATATTTAACTGCTTGGACCTGGATAGTGAGCACTCGAAGACAGGCTAGATCAGAACCTAGCCTGTGATGATACCATGTTTCACTAATAACTAGTCTACTAATATTAACAGATGTAACGAACAAAGCACTGCATGTTGCAAAATATATTCAAGAAGTGAAGCAAATTACTGCAACCTGAGTTTCATAGTTGTAGAAGTAGACTTTTGCAAAGACCTGAGCCGGTTATTTTAGTCATGTTGCTCTCAGTTTGGTGAGTATCACGTAGATGTGTTCTGAAAATTCAATGTTTTTACTCGTGTTAGAAAGATCTAACTTTCTAGGACCCTAGTGATACAGTTCCTTGTGTTGTAGTAAATTTAGCCTTTTCCTGACTTTTGACAAATTGGAGGAGAACCTGTCCACTCTTCTGACCGTTCTTCAGAGGAGCTGTGGGAAAGTGCAGGATGCCTGCAGTAGTTAACTGCTGTAGCCCTTCTCTTTGCTTGCACTGAGGGCAAGTTGCCGTTTTGAATGTACACAACAACCATGTTCTAGCTACAGATTCAATCAAGGCATCAACCTGGTTTTGTCCCTTCAAACCCTCAAGGTTGTACTGGGCAGGTTCTTACCCTCATACTGTCTGTGGGTGAAAGGACTTCTGTCTGTGGATAGGAAAAATTGATTTTTATAGTATCACTGAAATTAAATCTGAATAGAAATGCTTTATATGGCTCGTGTGGTGATTTGTCACACTAAAGGCTCTTTTCTGATGGGAAAAGTGCTTCATTGCCTGCTTTACCACTTATTTGAGTTATGCAGCACTACAGCACAGTACTGTAACAAATTTGAAGCTTTAACGGTGGTTGTGCTGATGCCTAACAGCTTGGTATTGCCCATCCAGCTCACTGCTGTAGGTGACTGTATGAGCAGTAGAGAGAAGGAAATAAATATTTGGCAGAAAGCTTTTGAAACAATGCACTGGAATGAATTTTTGCACCTCTCGTTCTCAAAACTCTTTGCAGTTATAAATGCGTCTGTATGGTACCCTGCTATAGCCATCACCTTTTCTGTTTTGTGGAGGATTAAAGCTCAGTGGTCTGGGAATAATACCACCATAAGCAACATGAAAAGCTGGATTCAGCTGCTAGAAAAAGTAAAGGAATATAAGACTTAGTCACTGAGCATGCTGAAAGGACCTGGGTGATACGCTGCTTTAACCCATTTCGGTTCCTCCCATTTCAGGGGATCAAGAAGCAATAGACTTTTATGAGAAATACGTAGGAAGCTAGGAAACAGTTTCCACTTTAAGCAACGATTCTTAAAGAATTAAGGTATGGATTTTGAAGGTATTCAATAGAATCACCAAAAATGTTACTATTTTTTTGACAAATCAATAGAACTTGTATACAAAGTGCTTTCAAAATCTCACTGGGTGATTGGACACATAAATACCTTTTGAAATTCAGCAAGTTCCCAAGTGTTAAGTCCAAGTTTGCATGAGACTAAAGCTTGAAAAAAAATGTCATTTTTCTAAGCTGTCTTTTCTGTCTTTTAAGAGAGATTTTTTTTTTTCTGTTGGAACCACGTATAACTGCACTAAAATTGATTAGCTAAAAAGAATGCAGTAATGCACTTTGATAGCTTGAAAATCTCTTTGTTTGCAAACAGGAAAATTATTAAAATCCCTGTGTACATTTCTAGAGTATTTATTAGATTTCAAAGCTTGGACACCAATGGTTAAGTTAATAAATGATAGTTATATTAACAAAACCTTGTACTTATCTCATCATGATGATTAAACTATTTCATGTACGTTTTTGGGACAATTTGGCATAGGGCTGCTCTGCTTCACTGTTCAGATCTTTGGAACAGGTATGTCTTACTTACTGTATGCTTTAAAACTCTTAGGAAATCCATCAGCACACAGTGAACTAGTTATTGTCATAGCCTGCAAATTAAATAGAGAAAGAAATCAAGGAAATAGCCTTACTTAAGCTGAGGGCTTTTAACATAACGAAGCTTTCTGGTATTCATGAAATACATTATCTTGCAATATATTGGGCAGTTCCTGGCAAGCCACAGTGCTCAGTCCTTCCTTTGGAAGTGCTGAACATCAAATGCTTAAATGACTCAGTCTGAAGAGTGGATTTATACCTGAGATGAAAATGGCTTCTAAAGTTTTGTAAGGCCAAATTCATCGCATCCGCATTTTCATGCTTAAACGCAGCAGCCGGTGCAGTGTGTCATAGCCCTGGGTTTCTTCAATATATAGAAGAGGGGCATGCCTGGAGGTGTAATGCAGGTCTGTGGCGAGCTGTCTCAAGGCTCCTGTCTGGGTAAAGATCCTAAGGTGACCACACTCCTAAGACGACTGCCTGAAAAGAAGTAGAATGAAACAGATACTTTTCCACTGTTACTTACAAGTCAGTTTTCAAAAGATTTGCAGTGCAGTTTTAAATAGTTCAACTCATTGTTCATCCATCATATTCCTTTGGGTGACTTTTTACAGTTGGATCAAGATTTTCCTAGGTGTGGATATATCTAGTTGCTAGAAAAGCATTACTACATCCGTCCTCTTTGATATTAAGGTGCCATTGTCATTGTTCACTTAATTTAGTGTATTCCACAAGCTGAAATGAGCATATAGGTTCTACTCTTTGGGTTTAGGTAGAACAGCTTGAGGACAGCTTTCACAATCTCAGAATGGTTCTCTCTTTCAGCAATTTTTACTGTGCATGCGTGTATGTGGATGTTTATATACATATGTGTGTACACACACATACACATATGTTGATGTATGTGTAATCAGAATACAACACAGAATGCCTAATTTCTCTACATTTATACACCTGTAGCCTTAGAATTCAAATTAGCAACTGTTTATGAAAATCTCATGTGATTACATGAAGCAGTGAAAACATGTAGCAAAACTGATTTTGTTGTAAGGAAACAGAAAGAGGATTTAAACTTATAAACTCCAGTTTCCTAAGATGTGCCTGATGTTGTCTAAAAAGCCTAGACTGAAATTTTATATTCCTGTAACTAATTAAAACTGTAGATGGGACTTTTGCTGTATCTAGTAATACACAAGGTTTTGTTTTTTATGCTTGCATGCTAGAGTTTGCTAAATAGCTGAAATGCAGAATGATTAAATGAGGCTACAAGGATATCTGGCAGAAGGAGTGGTGACTGAATAGATTCAGCAATGCCCACGGTAAAACCTGATGTCTTTTCCAAAACACTTGCCCCACACCTCCAACATTGCAGGCTAAGTGTCATAGCAGAGTTCTTTGCTTCCCAGTTACTTGAGGGACAATTAATGCAGCTAAGCAGAGGAGCTCCTCCCACTGTTGTTCCAGCTAACAGGGCTGGACTCACCAGCTGCACAGAGCAGAGCTGGTGGTCATCACTCTTCACCTTAGAAACCCAAGTGGAAAGTGGGAAGAGCAGTTTTGTGACACAGGTAACATACAGGAAAACTGAGACACTTTGAGACATTTTTACTGAGCGTTAAAGGACTCAGGTTACGGTGCTTTAATTTAGGAGTCATTCTGCTATTCATGGTCTGATCTAAGCCGCTACGCTGCAAACAGCAGCTGAAGAGTGATCATTAGTTTCTAACCTTTGCTTTAACTTTTGCATAGAGCTGTAACACATGAACAAGTGAGGAAAATATTATTCCCAGACTTATGTATTTGTGTACACTGTGTTGCTGTAAGGTCATTTGTCAAGGTCCAATAACAGGCTTGAAATCTTTGGCCTCCTCCTGGCAGCATTCCATTTGTCAGAGCTATGGGCTGGCCCCCTACAATGTTTGGATACAAAGCTAAATTGCTCAGTTTTTCGGGGGAGCTTCCCATCTGGGCTTTGACAGGGTTACATCTGCATTTTCTGCTAAAGATGAGTTATCCTTAGTGCAGTTAAGCAAGCACATGAAAAACACAAACATAAGAAAGATGAGGAGCTGCTGGAGAGTGTCCAGCGGAGGGCTATGAGGATGGTGAGGGGACTGGAGCATCTCTCCTATGAGGAGAAGATGAGGAAGCTGGGCTTGTTCAGCCTGAAGAAGAGAAGGCTGCGAGGGGACCTTA